>Ga0172368_10004729_pt1 | contig 15614 bp, 11 predicted proteins | sample Lak11m_FD_114540 | JGI IMG/M metagenome (GOLD analysis project Ga0172368, IMG submission 114540) | Freshwater microbial communities from Kabuno Bay, South-Kivu, Congo - kab_022012_11m | ecosystem: Environmental > Aquatic > Freshwater > Lake | place: Democratic Republic of the Congo: South-Kivu...
AACTCAGCACCTTCGTGATTGCACTCGTCAATGTCGTCTTCCCGTGATCCACGTGCCCGATCGTCCCTACATTTACATGCGGCTTCGTCCGCTCAAATTTCTTCTTCGCCATCGCTGCCTCCTTTAATTATGTGCTACCGAACTGTTACTCTCCAGCGCCATGCAGCTGATTTTTGGCATCCCTGGCTATGATTTCCTGCGCCAGGCCGGCGGCAAGAGGCTCATAGTGCAGAAACTGCATGGTATAGGTGGCCCGTCCCTGGGTCATGGAGCGAATATCCGTGGCATAGCCGAACATCTCGGCCAGCGGCACATGGGCTTCTATCGCCACGATGCTCTTGCGGTTTTCCATGCCGATGATTTTTCCCCGGCGCGAAGATATATCGCCCAGAACATCGCCCATGTACTCCTCGGGCACGACGATTTCTGTTTTCATGATCGGCTCAAGCACCACCGGCTTTGCCCGCTGCACCGCGTCCTTGAATCCCATGGAAGCGGCGATTTTAAAGGCCCGCTCTGAAGAATCAACTTCATGGTAGGAGCCGTCCACCACCTTCACCCGCAGGTCGATAAGCGGCGTACCCCCCCAGATGCCGGTTTCTGCCGCTTCATAAATTCCCTTTTCCACTGCCGTAAGATATTCCCGCGGAATGCTGCCGCCGATGGTCTTATCCAAAAACTCAACCCCGGCACCCCGCTCCAGCGGCTCCAGTTCCAGCAGCACATGGCCGTACTGGCCCCGCCCCCCCGACTGCCGGACGAATTTTCCCTCGCCGCTGGTGGCCCTGGTTACCGTGGCCCGGTAGGCTACCTGGGTTTTCCCTACCTGTGCTGCCACCTTGAATTCCCGCAGCAGGCGGTCCACGATAATCTCCAGGTGCAGTTCCCCCATGCCGGAGATGATCGTCTGCCCGGTTTCGGAATCCGTGTGCACCCGGAATGACGGGTCCTCAAGAGCAATCTTCTGCAATGCTTCAACGAGCTTTCCCTGATCAGCCTGGCTTTTTGTTTCAACGGCAATTGATATTACGGTGGCGGGGAACTCCATCTTCTCCAGCACGATCGGATGGTCCTGATCGCACAGCGTGTCCCCGGTCTGGGTGTTCTTTATGGTGAGCGCAACAATGTCCCCGGTCAGCGCCTCATCCACCTCTTCGCGCTTATTGGCATGCATTTTAAGAATATGTGAAACCCGCTCCCGCTTCTCTTTGGTTGCATTGAATACATAGTCACCCCTTTTCAGCGACCCTGAGTAGACCCGGCAGAACGTGAGATGGCCGACAAACGGATCAGTCATGATCTTAAAGCACAGGGCGGAAAACGGCTCGCAGTCATCAGCATTGCGGCAGCCTTCTTCGCCTGAGGGCAGCAGTCCTTTTACCGGCGGCACCTCAATCGGGGACGGCAGAAAATTGACCACCGCGTCCAGCAGCGGCTGGACCCCCTTGTTTTTAAACGCCGAGCCGCACAGAACCGGAACCGCCTGGAAGGTAACGGTTGCTTTTCGCAACGCGCTATATAACTCCTCCTTAGAGACCGGCGCGCCCTCAAGGTACTTTTCCATGAGCCGCTCGTCCACATCAGCGCTAAACTCCACGATCTTGTCCCGGTACTCCCGTGCTGCCTCCATAAATTCCGCGGGAATCGCTTCCACGTGGAAGGAACTGCCCAAGTCGTCCTCGTCAAAAACCACGGCTTCCATCTCGATCAGGTCTATGACGCCCCGGAACTGCTCCTCCTTGCCCAGGGGCAGCTGCAGCACCAGCGGCTTGACGCCCAGCCGGTTCTCGATCATTTCCACCACGCGGAAAAAATCAGCCCCGGTCCGGTCCATCTTGTTAATAAAGGCGATGCGCGGCACGCCGTAGCGGTCGGCCTGCCGCCACACGGTTTCTGACTGGGGCTCAACACCGGCAACCGCACAGAACACTGCCACGGCCCCGTCAAGCACCCGCAGGGACCGCTCCACCTCGATGGTAAAGTCCACATGGCCGGGCGTATCAATAACGTTTATGCGGTGGTCGTTCCAGAAACAGGTTGTCGCCGCAGAGGTTATGGTGATGCCCCGTTCCTGCTCCTGCTCCATCCAGTCCATGACCGCAGTGCCGTCATGCACCTCGCCCAGCTTGTAGGAGACGCCGGTATAGTAGAGTATCCGCTCGGTGGTCGTTGTTTTACCGGCGTCTATATGGGCCATGATTCCTATATTTCTGGTCTTTTCTACGGGCGTTATCCGACTCACACACTTCCTCTGCTCTCAACCGTCATCTCTTCCGGTGAAGAGAACCTGTCTTTAAATTCCGCGCACTGTTTCGTGAAGGGTTTATGATGTGCCAAGAAAAAGGAGGTTACCCTCCCAAACTGAAGCTATCGGGGTAAGATGCTCTGGGTTTAAGCTACCACTTATAGTGGGCAAACGCCTTGTTTGCAGCTGCCATCCGATGAGTATCTTCCTTTTTCTTTACTGCATTTCCCCGGTTATTGGCTGCGTCAATCAGTTCCGCTGCCAATTTCTCCTGCATCGACTTTTCGCTGCGGTCGCGGGCAAAACTGATGAGCCAGTTCATCGCGAGGCTGCCGCGGCGCTCCAGCCTGACCTCGATGGGAACCTGGTAGTTTGAACCTCCCACGCGCCGTGATTTTGTCTCCACCACGGGCTTTACGTTCTCCAGCGCCTGCTTGAAAATTTCGAGCGGCGGCTTGTCCGACCGCTTTTCGATCAGCCCCATGCTGCCGTAAAAAATTTTTTGCGCCGTGCTCTTTTTACCCTGCACCATGAGCTTGTTTAAAAACCGGGTTACGGTTTTGTCATGGAACTTGGGATCGGGCAGTATATCTCGTTTGGCTATTTCCCTTCTTCTGGGCATATATTCTCCACCAGGTTACTTGATCAGACTATCACGCTGAAAAGGCCGCTACTTGGGCCTTTTGGTGCCGTATTTGGAGCGGCTTTTCTTCCGGTCCTGAACGCCGGTTGAATCAAGCGCTCCTCTGATGATATGATAGCGAACACCGGGCAAATCCTTTACGCGGCCGCCGCGCACCAGCACCACTGAGTGCTCCTGCAAATTGTGCCCCACACCCGGTATGTAGGTGGTGATCTCAATACCATTGGTCAGGCGCACACGCGCCACCTTGCGCAACGCTGAATTCGGTTTTTTCGGGGTCGTCGTATAGACGCGGACGCAGACGCCGCGCTTTTGCGGTGATTCCTTGAGCGCCGGCGCCTTGGTCTTCTTCTTGACCTGCTCGCGGCCGTACACACATAACTGATTAATAGTTGGCATAGAAAGATTCCTTCGGTGCCTGTTTAAACGTTTAGATAAAAAACGTATTATCTAACAAATGTTTACTTATTTGTCAATTAATAATTCTGGTTTTTTTACTATTTCGCTATAATTTTTCTTTGCATGCCCTATTCTGCAGGCTGGGCGCCGGTTTCAGCGCTTGCCTCTTCGCTCTCCACCTGGATCCCGATCCGCCGGTAGCGCGGATAGCCGGTGCCGGCAGGGATCAGACGGCCCATTGCCGCGTTCTCCTTCAGGCCCCGCAGGTAATCAACTTTGCCCTCGATGGCAGCCTGCGTGAGCACGCGTGTCGTCTCCTGGAATGAGGCGGCGGAGATAAAGCTCTCGGTGCTTAAGCTGGCCTTGGTGATACCCAGCAGCAGCGGCTCTGCAACCGCCACCTGTCCGCCGCGCTGGCGGATTTTTTCATTTTCCTCCTCGAATTTATATTTCTCTACCTGCTCGCCGAGGAGAAAATCCGAATCGCCCACTTCCTGTATCCGCACACGCTGGAGCATCTGCCGCACAATGGCTTCTATATGCTTATCATTTATTTTCACGCCCTGGAGGCGGTACACCTCCTGCACCTCGTCCACCAGAAATTTAGCCAGCTCTTTTTCCCCGAGGATGCTCAGGATGTCATGGGGATTTGACAGCCCGTCCATAATAGGCTCCCCGGCCCTGACCCGGTCCCCCTCGTGGACGCTGACATGCTTGCCGCGTGGGATCAGGTACTCCTTGGGGTTCAGTTTTTGACCGCCCGCCTCTGCTGCATCCGGGGTTACAATAACTTTGCGTTTGCCCTTGACGTCCTTGCCGAAGCTCACGATGCCATCGATCTCGCTGATAACCGTCACTTCCTTGGGTTTTCTGGCTTCAAACAGCTCGGCAACACGGGGAAGACCTCCAGTGATGTCCTTGGTTTTGGTGGTCTCGCGGGGAATCTTCGCCATGACATCTCCGGGATACATCATGCTGCCTTCGGCGACCACGATATTTGCCCCTACCGGCATGAAATAGCGGGCATAGCGCTCTGACTCAAGCGTCAGCTTGGCGGTTTTACCGGCGTCATCCTTAATGGAAATGCGCGGTCTGCTGTCCGGATCCTTGGTCTCCACCACCACTTTGGTGGCAAGGCCGGTCACTTCATCAACCTGCTCACGCACGGTCATGCCCTCAATCAGGTCACCGAATTTAACCTTGCCGGCCACTTCCGTTAAAATCGGCGTGGAAAATGGATCCCATTCCGCAATAAGGTCTCCAGACTTGACCCGCTGTCCGTCCTCCACCTTGAGCTTGGCGCCGTAAATAATGGAATATTTTTCGCGCTCGCGCCCGTTTTCATCCAGAATGGCAAACTGGGCGTTGCGGTTCATCACCACCAGGTCACCCTCGCGATTCTTTACATATTTGAGCCGGATAAAACTGGCGGTGCCGTCATGCAGCGCCTGCAGGGTTGTCTGGGCCACGCGGCCGCTGGCCGTACCACCGATGTGAAAGGTCCGCATGGTGAGCTGCGTTCCCGGCTCGCCGATGGACTGGGCGGCAATGACGCCGATGGCTTCGCCGATATTGACCATCTTGCCGCGCGCCAGATCGCGGCCGTAGCACTTAACGCAGACCCCGCGCTTGGACTGGCAGGTAAGCACCGAGCGGATTTTTACCCGGTCAATACCGGTATCATTAATTTTATCCGCGGCGGTTTCATTCACTTCCTGGTCACGGCTGACAATCACCTCTCCGGTCTGCGGATCAATAACATCTTCCAGGCTGACCCGCCCCAGGACGCGGTCCCCGATACGCTCGATGATCTCGCCGCCCTCTATCAGGGAGGTCATATAGATGCCGTCAATAGTTTTACAGTCATATTCCATGATGGTGCAGTCCTGGGCCACATCCACCAGGCGGCGGGTCAGATATCCCGAGTTGGCTGTTTTGAGGGCGGTGTCGGCAAGTCCCTTGCGCGCTCCGTGGGTTGAAATAAAGTACTGCAGCACGGTGAGTCCCTCGCGGAAATTCGCGGTAATGGGTGTTTCGATGATTTCTCCCGACGGCTTGGCCATAAGACCGCGCATGCCGGCCAGCTGGCGGATCTGCTGGGCGCTGCCGCGGGAGCCGGAGTCAGCCATCATATAGATGGGGTTAAAGCTTTCAACTTTTTTCCTGCTGCCGTCTTTACTTTTGACCTCTTCCACCCGCAGTTCCTGGAGCATGGCCGCCGCCACATCTTCGGTGACCCGCGCCCAGATATCTATCACCTTATTGTAGCGCTCACCATCGGTAATCAGCCCCTCTTTATACTGCTTTCCAATGTCCCGGATCTCGCGATCGGTATCTTCAAGCATGCGCTCCTTTTTAGCTGGAATCACCATATCGCGGATGGAAATTGAGAGCCCTGACTTGGTTGCATATGTATAGCCCAGGTCCTTCAGGCGGTCGGCAAGGATAACGGTCTTTTTATCTCCGCATATCCGGTACGAGTAGTCAATCAGGTTTGCCAGTTCCTTCTTGTTCATGACCGTGTTGATAAAGTTGAACGGAATCTCTTCCGGAATAATTTCCCGCAGGAGCACCCGTCCGACCGTGGTCTCAACCAGTTCGCCGTTCATGCGCACCCGGATGACCGCGTGGAGACTGACTTCATTATGATCATAGGCAACACGGACCTCTTCGGGGCCGGAGAACAGCCAGCCCGCGCCCTTCATATTATCCCGCTCCCTGGTCATGTAATAAATACCCAGCACCATGTCCTGGGTGGGCACGATAATCGGCTTTCCGTTTGCCGGGGAAAGGATGTTGTTGGTGGCCATGAGCAGTACCCGCGCTTCAACCTGGGCTTCGAGTGTTACCGGCACATGGACCGCCATCTGGTCGCCGTCAAAGTCGGCATTGAAGGCTGCGCATACCAGCGGATGCAGCTGTATGGCCTTGCCGTCGATCAGCACCGGCTCAAACGCCTGGATGCCCAGGCGGTGCAGGGTCGGCGCCCGGTTCAGCAGCACCGGAAATTCTTTTACCACCGCATCCAGGCAGTCCCACACTTCGGGAATTTCCCGCTCAACCATCTTCTTGGCGCTCTTTATCGTCTGGGCATGTCCCTTGGAAATGAGCAGGTTATAGACAAACGGCTTGAACAGCTCGAGGGCCATTTTCTTGGGCAGGCCGCACTGGTGCAGCCTCAGCTCCGGGCCGATCACAATAACGGTGCGGCCCGAATAGTCAACGCGCTTGCCGAGCAGGTTCTGGCGAAAGCGGCCCTGTTTACCTTTCAGCATATCGCTCAGGGATTTCAGCGGCCGTTTATTGCGGCCGGTAATTACCTTGCCCCGCCGGCCGTTATCAAACAGCACATCCACTGCTTCCTGCAGCATGCGCTTCTCGTTGCGGATTATAATGCCCGGGGCATCAAGCTCCTGCAGTTTTTTCAGCCGGTTGTTGCGGTTTATCACCCGGCGATACAGGTCATTGAGATCCGAGGTGGCGAACCGTCCGCCGTCAAGGGGCACCAGGGGCCGCAGGTCCGGCGGCAGCACCGGTATCACTTCAAGTATCATCCATTCCGGCTTGTTGCCGGAATTTCTGAACGCCTCAACAATGCGCAGCCGTTTCGCCAGCTTTTTTTTCTTGGCTTCGGAAGACGTGAGTTTTATCTCTTCGCGCAGCTGTCCGGACAGCTTTTCCAGCTCCAGCCGGCGCAGCATCTCGCGGATTGCCTCGGCGCCGATGCCCGCGACAAAACCGCCGTCGCCATACTCCTGGAGGGCCTTGCGGTATTTCTCGTCATCCAGCAGGTTGCCCTCCCCGAGGGAGGTCTTTTTCGGGTCAATCACCACAAAGGATTCAAAATAGAGCACCTTTTCCAGCTCCCGCAGGGTCATGTCCAGAAGCGTCCCGATGCGGCTCGGAAGGCTGCGCAAAAACCAGATGTGCGCCACCGGCGATGCCAGCTCAATGTGTCCCAGCCGTTCTCTGCGGACATAGGACGGAATCACCTCGACCCCGCATTTTTCACACACGATGCCGCGGTGCTTCAAGCGCTTGTATTTGCCGCAGTTACATTCATAATCCTTGGTCGGGCCGAAAATTTTCGCGCAGAACAGGCCGTCACGCTCCGGCTTGAAGGTCCGGTAATTGATGGTCTCCGGCTTTTTTACTTCTCCGTTAGACCAGGCGCGGATTGTTTCCGGTGACGCGATCGATATTTTCAATGCATCAAAACTGTGCACGGTGCGCGAACGCTCCTGCATTGCAGGAAATGCTGAACCTTCCATAAAACATTCCTCCCTTTGTGAAACTCCCGGCCGGTACGGCGGGGCTTCCCGGAGTTTATGATCGTAATGATACGCCGCCTGACCCCGCTGGCAAAGCCGGGCTTTTCACGGCATGCAAACGGTCAAGCCGGATGGCTGTGCCTGCGGCTCTTTTACTTACTTTCTCTCGCGTTCTACAAACTGCATATCCAGGCACAGGCTCTGCAGTTCTTTAACCAGAACATTAAATGATTCGGGGATGGACGGGACCAGTTCCCGCTCTCCCTTGACGATATTTTCATACAGTTTGGTCCGGCCCTGCACGTCATCGGATTTTATGGTGAGAAACTCCTGCAGGGTATGCGCGGCGCCATAGGCCATCAGCGCCCATACCTCCATTTCTCCGAGGCGCTGGCCGCCGAACTGGGCTTTGCCGCCGAGCGGCTGCTGGGTTACCAGCGAATAGGTGCCGATGGAGCGGGCATGAATCTTGTCATCCACCAGGTGGTGCAGCTTCAGCATATAGATAACGCCGATGGTAACCGTTTTATCAAACGGCTCACCGCTTCTGCCGTCAAAAAGCGTGGTCTGCCCCGTGGCGGGCATCCCCAGAGATTCCAGCAGGGTGCCGATCTCGCTTTCATTCGCGCCGTCAAACACCGCCGAGGACATGTGCACGCCGGCGGCAAGCTTCTTCGCCACTGCCACCACCTCATCATCATCAAGGGTATCAACCAGGCGCAGCACATCTTTCTGCGCGGCATAAATCTCCTTGATGCGCCTCCTGAGCGCCGCCGGGCTGGAGCTCTTCTCCACCATATCCTGCAGCTGCACTCCCAGCCCCTTGGCCGCCCACCCCAGATGGGTCTCCAGAATCTGCCCGACGTTCATACGGGACGGAACCCCTAGGGGATTGAGCACTATGTCAACCGGCTTGCCGTCTTCCATGTAGGGCATGTCCTCCTCCGGTAAAATCCGGGAAAGCACGCCCTTGTTGCCGTGGCGGCCGGCCATTTTATCGCCGACAGCGAGCCGCCTTTTCACCGCCAGGTTCACCTTGACCATCTTGATGACGCCCGGCGGGAGATCATCCCCGCGCTTGATCTTTTCAATTTTTTCGCCGAACACCACCTTGATAAGGTTCAACTGCTCGTCCCGCGCCTCCTTGATCTTATCCAGCTTTTCCGACAGGTCTTCATCTTCCGCAATGGGAATGTTGAGCCATTTTTCCAGCGACAGCCGCTCCACGTCCTCCGCGGTAATCTCCTGGTTCTTATTGAAGACCATCTTGCCTTTTTTCTCATCAATGATACGCTTGGCGCAGGTTTTGCCCACCAGCAGGTGTTTCAGCTTGCGCTCGACATTTTCTTTCAGTATCTTTATCTCATCTTCCTGGTCCTTGAGGATTTTTGCGGTCTCTTCATCTTCAATGGAGCGCGTGCGTTCATCCTTATCAGCGCCCTTGCGGGAGAAAATATTGACGCTGATGACCGTCCCTTCAATGCCCGGCGGAACACGCAGCGACGTGTCCTGGACATCGCGCGCCTTTTCTCCGAATATTGCCCGCAGCAGTTTCTCTTCCGGTGACAGCTGCGTCTCGCCTTTGGGCGTAATTTTACCGACCAGGATGTCTCCCGGCTTTACCTCTGTGCCGATGCGGATAATGCCGCTCTCATCCAGGTCACGGAGCATGTCTTCGCCCAGACCCGGAATATCGCGGGTGATCTCCTCCTTGCCGAGCTTGGTATCACGGGCAAGTATCTCAAATTCCTCGATGTGAATGGAGGTAAAGACATCCTTCTTTATCAGCCGCTCGCTGACCAGGATCGAATCCTCGAAATTGTATCCGCCCCACGGCATGAAGGCCACAAACACGTTGCGCCCGAGAGCAAGTTCACCCATCTCGGTGGCCGGCCCGTCGGCAATGATATCGCCTTTTTTCACCGCGTCGCCCGGCCGCACAATGGGCCGCTGGTTGATACAGGTGTTCTGGTTGGAGCGTTTGTATTTGATCAGGCTGTAAATATCCACATCGGTGCCGATGCCGCCGTCGGAGCGGTCACGCTTGATGACAATGCGGGTGGCATCGACGCTCTTCACCACGCCGTTCTCCCGGGCAATGATCGCGACCCCGGAATCGCGCGCGGCGATGCTCTCCATGCCGGTGCCGATCAGCGGGGCTTCTGTTTGCATCAGCGACACGGCCTGGCGCTGCATATTGGAACCCATGAGCGCCCGGTTGGCATCGTCGTTTTCCAGAAACGGTATCAGCGCTGCCGCAACGCTCACCAGCTGCTTGGGCGACACGTCCATAAAATCAATTTCTTCCGGGGTCGCCATGATGAACTCCCCGCCGCGCCGCGCGGAAATGAGCTTTGCTTCAAATCTGCCCTGGGGCCCGATGGCGGCATTGGCCTGCGCGATGGTATGTTTTTCCTCTTCCAGAGCGGACAGAAACTCTATTTTGCTGGTGACCGTCCCCTTCTCAACCGTGCGGTAGGGAGTTTCAATAAAACCGTACTCGTTGACCCGGGCATAGGTGGAAAGCGAAGCAATGAGCCCGATGTTGGGACCTTCAGGAGTTTCAATGGGACAGATGCGGCCGTAGTGTGTCGGGTGCACGTCGCGCACTTCAAAGCCGGCGCGCTCACGGGTGAGGCCGCCGGGGCCAAGCGCGCTCAGGCGCCGCTTATGAGTTATTTCCGAAAGCGGATTGGTCTGATCCATGAACTGGGAGAGCTGGCTGGAGCCGAAAAATTCTTTCACCACCGCGGAGACCAGTTTTGAATTTACCAGGTCATTGGGCATGAGCGTTTCAATCTCCTGCAGGCTCATGCGCTCTTTTATGGCCCGTTCCATCCGCACCAGCCCGATCCGGTAGTGGTTCTCTATCAGCTCCCCTACGGAGCGCACCCGGCGGTTGCCCAGGTGGTCGATATCATCCACATCGCCGCGGCCGTTCTTTATATCGATGAGGGTTTTTATGGTATCCAGGATATCTTCCCTGGTGAGGGTCTGGATATCAAGCGCAGTGTCGCGGTTGAGCTGGAAATTAATCTTCAGGCGGCCCACCTTGGACAGGTCATAGTGATCGGCATCGAAAAACAGCCGCTGGAAAAAAAGCTTGGCGCTCTCCTGAGTCGGCGGGTCATTGGGCCGCAGGCGCTTGTAGATTTCAACGATGGCTTCTTCGGTGGTCTGGACCTTATCAAGGGTCAGGGTGTCGCGCAGCGATGAATCGACATTGAGATTGTCAATAAAAAGTATCTTGAGCTGTTTGACGCCGCGCGCATAGAGGCTGGCAAAGCTGTCCGCGGTCAGCATTTCGTTGCACTTGAGCAGCACTTCGCCGGTGCCGGGATCAATGACATCTTCAGCGATAATTTTTCCGTCCAGTTCCTCTTTGGTCGTGGCGATGTGCCTGATGCGCACGTCGTGCATGCGCTTGAGCGCCGGCTTGTTTATTTTTTTGCCCTTGCGCACGATAATTTCATCGCGCTTTTCGTCAATAATGTCTTCATGGGCAATTTCACCGGCGACAAACGGTGAGTTGATGCTTTTGCGCAGCCCGTCCTTTTCCAGCAGCACATCCTCTACCGTATAGTAATAGGCGAGCAGATCTTTGACGGATTTTTCGAGGGCCTTCAACAGCACCGTCACCGGGAACTTCCGGCGGCGGTCGATGCGCACGTAGATTATGTCCTTGGGGTCAAATTCGATGTCAATCCAGGAGCCGCGGTTGGGAATGATGCGCGCCGAGTAGAGAAACTTGCCGCTGGACAGGGTTTTGCCCTTGTCATGATCAAAAAAGATTCCCGGGGAGCGATGCAGCTGGCTCACCACCACCCGCTCGGTGCCGTTGATGATAAAGGTGCCGGTATCAGTCATCAGCGGTATCTCGCCGAAATAGACCTCCTGCTCCTTCATGTCGCGGATGTTGCGCGCCCCGGTCTCGTGGTTGACGTCAAAGACCACCAGGCGTATCAGCACTTTCAGCGGAGCCGCATAGGTCAGCTCCTTCTGCCGGCACTCCTGAATATCATACTTGGGAGATCCGAGGGTATAGCTGATAAATTCAAGTGACGATGTTTCATTATAATTTTTTATCGGGAATACGCTTTTAAAAACCCCCTGCAGGCCGGTATTATCCCGCTTTTCAGGCGCAGCATCCGCTTGGAGAAATTTCTCATAGGAGTGCTTCTGAATCTCAATAAGATTCGGCACATCCATAATGGTGGGGATTTTCGCAAAGCTTTTACGAAAACGCAGCTTGTATGGTGACAGACTTCCCATGTAAATGCCCTCAAAACAAATTAATAACGATATGCCAGGGAACGGGCGTTCCCGGCCCCTTCTCTGCTGCCCGCATCACTGCGGCAGCAGGTTATCCGGCATACGGGGGGAGAACCTGCCGCAGCTTATTTTATTTCACAGACTGCGCCGACTTCCTGCAGCTGCTTTACGATGTCGTCCGCTTCAGCCTTGGGTACTCCTTCCTTGACCGTTTTCGGTGCGCCGTCGACAAAATCCTTGGCTTCTTTCAGGCCGAGGCTGGTGATGGCACGGACCACTTTGATGACCTGAATCTTGTTTGCGCCGGCTTCCTTGAGGACAACATCAAACTCGGTCTTCTCCTCTGCCTTGGCTTCTGCTGCACCCGGAGCGCCGGCTGCTGCCATCGGCGCTGCCATCGCCACCGCGGCGGCGGACACGCCGAACTTTTCTTCAAGCTCCTTGACCAGCGTGGACAGCTCAAGCACCGACATATTTTCAATAAACTTAACCACATCCTGCTTTGTTACGTCTGCCATGGTAAACCTCCTGCTATGTGTAATATTAGTTGTAGCTACGGTGAATGTATTCCTGCTCCCGTTATAGTTATTGTCCCTGCTTGGTCTCTGCTACCGCGTTCAGCACGCGCAAAAACTTCCGCTGCACTTCCGCCAGGACCGAGACCAGGTTGCGCATGGGCGCGGTGAGCACGCCGAGCAGCTGCGCTAGCAGAACCTCGCGGCTTGGCAGTTCGGCCAGCATATCAATTTCCCGGAGGCTGAGAACTGCCCTATTGAGGACTCCGGCCTTGATTTTTAGCGGCACTGCAGGGTTATCTTTTATGAATTTATTGAGCACCTTCACCACCGGGACCGGGTTATCCTGCACAAATATAACCGCCGTCGGCCCGGTAAATGAATCGGCGATCCCGGCAAAACCGGTATCGCTTGCTGCCCGGCGCAGCAGCGTGTTTTTTGCCACCCTGAGCTCAGAACCTGCTTTGCGGACCTGACGGCGCAAATCATTGCTCGCCTCGACATTGAGTCCCTGAAAATCAACCACGAAACCCGCGGTTGATGCTGCAATCTTTTGTGATAGCGCTGTTACTGCTTGCTCTCGCTGTTTTTTGTTCACGGCAATTACCTCTGTTTAAAGCTCTCTCTCCCGGGCTCGCGCTTACTGGGTCTTCACTGTTGCCGGGTCGACCTTGATCCCCAGCCCCATGGTGGAAGAGAGCACAATGTTTTTCAAATAAACCCCCTTGCTGGCCGACGGCTTCATCCTGATGATGGTGTCCATCAGCGCAAGGATGTTCTCATAGAGCTTCTGAACATCAAAGGATCTCTTGCCGACCGGCACGTGCACAATCCCCGCCTTGTCAGTCCGGAACTCCACCTTGCCTTTTTTCAGATCCTCGATGCTCTCGCGCACATTAAACGTGACCGTACCCAACTTGGGGTTCGGCATGAGACCGCGCGGCCCGAGAATTTTTCCAATTTTACCGACCAGTCCCATTAAATCAGGCGTGGCCACTGTTTTGTCAAACGCAAGCCAGCCGTTCTGAATTTTCTCCACCAGGTCATCTGCGCCGACATAATCAGCCCCGGCGTCACGCGCTTCTTTCTCTTTTTCCCCTTTGGCGAAAACCAGCACCTTCACCTGTTTGCCGGTCCCGTGGGGGAGCAGCACGGTGCCGCGAACCATCTGGTCAGCCTTTCGCGGGTCCACCCCCAGGCGAATAGCCACATCAACCGTTTCATCGAACTTTACATGGGAAGTTTCCTGCAACAGGCTGATGGCATCCGGTAATGGGTACGGCGTCTGAGATTGAACCTTATCTTTTACCTGCAGGTATTTTTTTCCTCTTGTACGCATTGCTGCCACCTTGCTTATGATTAGTAGTTACCGTTAGACTGTTAGCGTTTTTATCCTATCTCGATACCCATGCTGCGGGCCGTGCCTTCGATGATTTTGATCGCTGCATCAATATCATTGGCGTTAATATCCGGCATCTTGGTCTGGGCGATCTCCCGCACCTGTGCGGGTGTGACCGTGCCCACCTTTGTTTTATTGGGCTCGCCGGAACCCTTGATGATACCGGCGGCTTTTTTCAAGAGCACGGCTGCAGGCGGCGTCTTGGTGATAAAGGTAAACGAGCGGTCCGCATACACGGTTATCACCACCGGGATAATAAGTCCCTCCTGCTGCTGGGTCTTGGCATTGAACGCCTTGCAAAATTCCATGATATTGACACCGTGCTGCCCCAATGCTGGACCAACCGGCGGAGACGGGTTTGCCTTCCCCGCGGGAATCTGTAATTTAATCTGGGTAATGACCTTTTTTGCCATACACTGTAATTCCTTTTCTTAATGTTCGGGAAACACCGGCCTGCCCGGCGTGACGCACGCTGCGGCAACCCGTCAGTTCTTCTTAACCTGAACGAATTCGAGCTCTATCGGGGTCGGCCTGCCGAAAATGCTGACCAGCACTTTGAGGCGTGCCTTCTCCGGCTTAACATCGTCAACCGTGCCGTTAAAGTTGGAGAAGGGGCCCTCGACAATAAGGACGCTGTCACCCTTCTCAAAGGTTACCTTGGGTTTGGGACGGAGTTTACCCTCTTTTATCTTCTGAATTATATCATTGACCGTTTCGTCCGGGATGGCACTGGGCTTATTTTTGGCGCCGATAAAGCCGGTCACTTTGGGCGTGTTGCGCACCAGGTGCCAGGTCTCATTGTTCAGTTCCATCTGCACCAGCAGGTAGCCGGGGAAGTATTTGCGCGAGCTGGTTTTCACCTTCTTTTCGCCCTTCATTCCCTTTATTATCTCTTCCACATCTTCCGCAGGCACCAGGATGTCGCCGAACGCCTCCTCATACTTATAGGCCTTAACCCGTTCATCGAGCAGTTCCTTCACCTTGTTTTCATATCCAGAATAGGTATGGACCACAAACCACTGTTTAGCCATAAACATCTCAACTTAAAATTATCTTAACAAGACGTGCAAGCCCTACGTCCACCATTCCCAAAAACATGCCGATAATCAGCACAATAATAATCACGATCGATGTTGACGCGATGGTTTCATTGCGCTGCGGCCATGATATTTTTTTTACCTCTATCTTCACTTCGCGAAAAAACTGCGCGACCTGTTCGATGATGCCTTTAATATTGATATTTTTAATATCCATGGGCCAAATATCCCCTTCGTGCAGCTTCTGCTGCTAAGACCTGTCTTGCTGCGCACCATATACCGCGGCTGTCCGCACAGCAGTTATACCAAATCCGGTGAGCGCTCTTCAGGCCGCACCGGACTATCGTGTGGCAGGCCAGGAGGGATTCGAACCCCCATCACCCGGATTTGGAGTCCGGTGCTCTATCCGTTAGAGCTACTGGCCTTTGCAACGTTTGTATAGAAAGGCGTGGAGCTTTGAAGCGAGCCAAGGAATGGACGAAAACCCTCTTCATCAAGCGTCTATTTTGTTTCCCGGTGAAGAGTATGGGTATGGCAGAACCTGCAGTATTTCTTTAGCTCCAGTTTGCTTGTCGTTTTCTTTTTGTTTTTTGTCGTATTATAGTTTCGCTGCTTGCACTGTGTACAGGCAAGCATCACAATATCTCTCATCTTGCATTATCCTCTTTCAGCAACGGCCCGGTCGCCTGCCCGGTAACGTGCGGCTGCCATTATTCGATAATATCACTGATCACGCCGGCGCCTACCGTACGCCCGCCTTCCCGTATCGCAAACCGCAGCTCCTTCTCCATCGCGATCGGCATGATCAACTCTATCGCCATGCTTACATTGTC
>Ga0172368_10004730_pt1 | contig 15612 bp, 21 predicted proteins | sample Lak11m_FD_114540 | JGI IMG/M metagenome (GOLD analysis project Ga0172368, IMG submission 114540) | Freshwater microbial communities from Kabuno Bay, South-Kivu, Congo - kab_022012_11m | ecosystem: Environmental > Aquatic > Freshwater > Lake | place: Democratic Republic of the Congo: South-Kivu...
AAAGGATTGGAACCAAATACCCCGGATGCGGTAACCTTCTGCATGTTCCAGAGGTTCTCCTGAGGTGAGAGAGTGGCTGCCCATGTGTGCACCCATGCGGTCGTGTCGCTGGTGTTTCCTGAGTACATGACGTAAGCGGGATCTCCAACGCTCGTGTTGACTCCTGTGTAGATCTTGAGCTCCGCTCCTGCCTGAGTACGGTACTCTTCTCCTGCCTTGACGAGAACGTGACGACATAGCTTATCGGACTCTGCGAACACCTTACCGATAGTGTAGTCGATAGTGGTCTCGCCGTTCGTGATCTCAGCAACGTCATCGGTCCAATCTAAGTACCCTTGCATTATGGTGGACACGTCGATCATTCCGTAGCCATCCGGATTCGGTCTCTGCTTGATCCTTAGGACCTTTGTGGCGTAACCGTCCATGTAGATGTCGAACACGTACTTCATATCGATCTGAGCAACGTTCGAACTGTAGCAACTCCAGATGATTGGATTGTACGCTGGGCTGAAGATGTTCGGTTTGTAGGTTCCGATTGTCGTTATCATTTGTTATCTCTTATTTTAAGTTCTTTAGTTGGAAGTCTTGTTGCGCTCTGATCTTTCTGAGAGCATCCTGTTCTTCTCTTGCCTTATCTTTTCGATAGGCAAGCCAGTTAAATGCTGAGACAAGGTTTGCTCGTTCAACTTCTCCAACTTTTGTAAAATCGTCTCCAGCGATGAAGTGGATGGTAGCGAGCCAGTTCCTAGCAACTCTGATGTGAATTGGTTCAGACTTTCGTAGATCTCTTTCTCTTCCTTCGTCTTCGCCGTCTTCATCAAAGAGTCCAACGTAGTTTCGCATAAGGATCTCGGTACTTGCAAAAAAAAACGAATGGCTCCGTAGACGTACTTGAGCGGCAGGTCCATGAACTCCTCTGCTCGATCTTCCATCGTGTTGGCGTCGTAATCTTCCGCTTCGATCTTGAACCAGTTGCGCTTCGCCGGCCTGTAGAGAACGGCCATCATCCTGTGAATCTGCTTCTCCTTGTTCGGATCGGACTTCAGTATGTCCATGTCTGCCATCTCGCCAACGGTCAACTTCTTCATATCGATGAAGTAGTAGGTCCTCTCCTTCAACTGGAACTTCTTGAAGAACGGTTGGGTGTTAGGGTCGATGTTCAGGTTGTTGTCCAGCACCTCGTTCCACAGCATGTTGAATTGGTAACTATCCAACTTGCGTAGTTCGTCCTGAGGGCACGAGGATAACTCTGAGACTACCGTCATCTTGGATGCTAGGTCGTCCATGACCAGCAGGTTGTGCAGTTTGTAGTACTGACCGATCGTTAGGTCTCCTACCTTGTATTCTTTCTTGTCTATCGTGAATTCGATCATGATGTGGTGTTTGTTTTCGTGAATTTGCTCGTAGTGTTCTTGATGAACTCTTCCCATGTGACTCTTACTTCGGCTTCGACTATGGCCTCGTAGACAGGTTGATCTCCCCTCAAGGACAACCATCCCTGTGCTCTGACTCCGCCCTTTGACTTCTCGTAACCGCGGAACTCGTACCCGAAGACGGACTGAGCTCTCATTGCTGGGTTGAAGAACTTCCTAGTGCCGAAATTGGTGAAGTCTCCGTGATCCAAGTACTCCACGTGAAGGTCCCATACTCCGTCTTCCCTCTTGACCCAAGAGTACTTGACGCTACGGGACAGGTTGCCCTTTGAGAATGGGTTCTTCGAAGGTTGCGGGACCTGAAGGCTTACCCTTGCGTCCACGTTCCTTATGAGTCGTTCTCCCAGTTTGTTTAGGGCTTCGTCCGATAGGTCCTTGAACTGTGCCATGATTACGTAAGTACGATTGGATTCGTGTCGCAGTTCGCCAATGGAGTAAGTGCGGTGATCCGGATTTGGAAGGTCCAACCTGATACGTCGTTGATGAATCTCTCTACGAAAGGAGTAGCAGTCGTAGGCAGACTCAAGTTGAATCTCCATGTACCCCAATCGGTCATCGTGTACTTCGCTATGATGTCTCGTCCGATCTCCAGCATCTGGGACTGCCTACGAATCTGAAGGTCCAAGTTGTTTGCATCGACCAAGTCCATTATGATCATGTCGAAGTCGAACAGGGACGTCGCCTTGCCTATGGTCGAAGGTTGAGCGACCAGATGTACGTAAGGATAGGTTACTTCGGGTAGTGCTGTGTCCGGCATTTCGACTGAGGAGATCGGTCCGATTCGGAAGGTCTTGACCGCAGGGTGAGCCAAGATAACTCTCTCCAAGCTCATTATGGTTTCGTAATAGGTTGACGATTCTGTTGACATGTGAATTGATTCTTTTCTGATCTTAAATATTCTGAGTTGAGAAGTTGAACGTGAACCGTCAATATCTTCTCTTTATCACGTAAGGAGTACCCTCAGCGTCGAGTCCTGTCTTCTTTGGTCCAGCGAACCCGTAGGATCCGTCTCCTCCGTTGTGAGACAAACTATATCTAAGTGAATCCATCAAATGGTTCCACTTGTCCACCGGTCGGTCCGTATCCTGATTCCAAGAGTACAGGTCGACCTCGTTGATTAGGTTATCCGATGTGGGATCCATGAAAACTGAATAGCGCTTGATTTTTTCTATTCCTGCGCGGACTGAGTCAGGTCCCTTATAGGCTCCTACCACGTTGAAACCCAATCTCCTAAGTTCTTCTATGGAACGGGGTTCCGCGGAATCGGCAATTATTCGATCCTTTTGAGTAATTCCCAGCGATGCAAGTTTCATGGCAAGGTCCGGTATGGTCAGTCCTCTATCGTAGATCATTTCCTTTAGGTAGATCCTGTCGTTGTGCTTCGAAACCTTGATAAGGGCGGTAGGGTCGGATGCGAAGCCGAAGTCAAGACCGTAGGTCGTGTCGTACTCTCCAAGTGGGTCGGGAACTCCTACCTTAAATGTTGTGAAGATCTGTCCCTCTGTTCCTTCCGTAAATTCTCCCAGTAGATGGTGTTTGTAGTACTTCGGATCAGTTAAGGAAGCGAGGTCCCATTCTGCTACTTTTGTTGGGTCTAAGTTCTCTAAGTTGTCCTTGTACGTTGTGTGAATGAACATGTGGGTTGACAGCCACTTTGGATTTGGTTGGTGGACGGATCCTATGAACCATCTCTTGAACTGCCAAGATCTCTTTGAACCTGGGTTGAAGACGACGAAGATCTTTCTCTCTACTCCCTTCGTTCTTAATGTGTCTATTACCTTTATGTACTCTTCCTCGCTGGGCAACTCCTGGGCTTCATCAATAATGGCATGAGTGATGGATGATAATCCCTTTCCCTTTGCTGATTGAGTCGCGTCCGATAGCCTGAAAGAGTGAGTGATGATCATGTTGTCGTTTAACCTGCACGTGATCTCCTCTCCCTTTATTTCTACGTAAGGAGTAAGGCCGAACCTTTCTAACAAGTCAACAACATCCCTGTATATTGACATCTTGACCGAACGGCTCGTGTACCGTGAAATCATTCCTCGGAAGAACTCATCTCCGAAGAGTTTCATTATGAAGTAGACGGCGACTTGGGTAGATTTGCCCGAGGCTCGTCAGCGACCCCCCGTTATTATGGCGTAGGGGCGCTCATCGTTAAACAGGGGGCCAAATGCTGGTAATATTTTGAATTCAGTTAGTCTTTCCAATTGTCATTAGGTAATTTTTATCAAAATAACGACAACAAGCATGATCAGTTGGACCAACTTGGTGATTTCTTTTGGATCGAGACCTCTTCTATTGCAGTACTTAGTAGCATGAGGTACTGTGGTAATCTTGCCATCTGGGCAAATGACCTTAGCCCTATTTACTTTTGGCATGTTCTTTGGGCCGGATGCTTTTCCGCCCTTCGAATCCCTCATGTACTCGGTAAGCGGCAACTTATGCTCGATCTTGACCATTCTTTCCATTGCTAGAGCGTAATGCCTAGAGAAAAAGGTCCCCACTATCTCTATTCTTAGGTCGGTCCTTCCGTAGAAGTGTCCGTGACCGTGATTCGAGTTTGGTCTTACCTTTGTGTGTTGGTAGAACCTCTTCTCCGGGTCGGTGGTCTCGCCAACTTCGACGATAGAGTCGTCGGACTCCCGCTTAAGCACGTATACGTAATAGAGCTTTTCATTCTGATTCATTTATGATCACTGATTTTTTTGGATCTAAGCCTCGGTTCTTGCAATACCTGATATGCCAAACTAAATTGCTTACGTGACCGTCCTCGCAACGAACCTTAGTATCTCGAAGTCTAGCCAAATGCCCTGACTCGACTGCGAACTGGCCGACTCTCTTACCATTTGTCGGACCGTAAATGCGACCGACTTCCTCCATTCTCTGCCTGCTTCTTTCGATCTTATCGGTCATTGCCTTTGGCAGCTTGAGAGCTCGCAAGGTTCTCTTGTAAGCGTTCTCTGCTACCTTGTTGTACTGTGTCGAAACGATGATCTCAATCTTGGTGTCGTGCAGGAACTCCCTAAGAGCCTGAACTGGCATGTCGGTCATCTCGACCATCTTGTTTCCCTTGCGATCCTCTGCGACGTACACTACGTAAGTCTTTGGATGTCTAACTCCGTACTTTCTCCTTTTCATATTCCGTACTTTCTGCACTCCTGCTTGATCCTAGTGATTACGCTAGAAACGCAAGATGAGCAAGTTGTTACTTGTCTATTTTCCTTTGTTATCTCGTTGTAAAGAGCGAAAATTTCCTTCAATTCGGTTCCGTTGTACACTGTTTTCAGATTGGTCATTATCCTAAAGTCTACCAATCGCTGTTTTAAGTCTTCCATTTCAATAATCGAGTACTTTTTCTATCAGTAAGGTGATTGCTCCAGCTGCGAACATTGGTAAAATACTCCACCAACCAAACCCTAGAACTAAGCCTATTCCTAATGTTATCCACTGTGACAGGCAGAAGCTACACGTGAATGGTTTACCTATCCTTTTTCCGTTTGGAAGGAATACGACTGACAGTAGTTGTAGTGATACACGATAGACTCTGTTCCTCAGTAGGGAGATCGTCGCTAACGACACTAATAGGCTCAGAAGGCTGAATAGTAGTAGTTGTGACAGTGTTATCATTGATGAATGAGTAATTTTTCGGTTTGGAAAGGTTGACGAAGATGCAACCGGATACCTTGCCGTTAAGGACTTGAACTTCAGAATTCTCAGGGATCTTGAAGTAGTGACTCCTTACTATCACGTTATTCTCGAAATTTGCAGGCAACGAGAAGAAGATCGTGTCCCTATCGACGAACTTCCATTTGATTGGAACGTTGGGAGCTTGAGTCTTTTCGTTTACTGTGAATACGATTGCCATTTTAGTTGATGTTTTTACAGGTTGTCCTTGATGTACTCTCTAACTCGTCGGACGGTGAGCGAGATAGATGTTCTTGGTATTTTAGTAAGTTCCGAAAGGGTAGAGTAGTTATGCTCACCATCCGAATACAACTTGAACAGCTCACGATCGTACCACGGAAGATGTTCGAGTAATGCGCTAACTCTGTTTATGTCTAACGGTTCGCCCGCCTCTTCGACTGTCACGTCCCCTATGATTGGAAGGCTCTGCTTGATGTAATTGCGGTAGAATGGTCCTGTCGAACTCCTATGTTGGATCATCATGACTCGTACCAAATAAAAACGAGCGGCGCCTGCATCCAAAACCTCTTGAAGATTCTTTTTATAACTGAAGTCGGTTATTGCGTAATGAAGTAACTCTAATGCGTGAGGTGCATTGCCGGTTATCTTTTTTGCCGCACTTACTAAATTTTGGTAATCCTGTTCTAGATATTGAGGTAAGGTCAAGTCATGCTGATTATTTTTGCAACAGCATCTTAGAGTCTTGTACTCAACAGTAGTACATAAGTTCTACGACCGGGCCAGACAAAAAATGCGTATAGAGTTATTTATACGCACTCATTTGCAAAAATTTTACTTGGTCCCTTCCGATGGGAAAACTATCTTGATTGGGCTATCCATAGTGATGTCGGATTCCAATTTCTTAGGAACAACGAACGGAGAAAGTCTCAGCAAGAAATCAAGTGCCTTTCCGGGATCATTTTCCGCTACGGAGTCCAACCACCTCTGAATGCGAGGTATGTTGTTAGTCAGCAGGTCGGTGTAAGCCTTCTTGATCAGGATGGTGTCGTGATTGCTGCCACCTGCTGGTCTACCTTGAGGATGGCCTGACTGGCCCTTTTTCCATGCCATTTTGGTTGGTGATTATTTTTTCGAAGTAAATGCGCAGGAGTATCACATTCTTCTTTGCACGTGGGTATTGACGGCATAGAAAAATGCCCCTTTTGCTAGGTTTGCTAACGATCGGTTCTTCAGTCTTATTTATTATCTTCACATCCACAGAAATCTTTTCCAACTTCCTGACTTCCAATCGCTCGTCTGATGTTCTTCGATCTGTTCTTATTGAAATACTTAGAAGAGGTCTGAATGCCACAGAAGTAGGGGCTTTTTTTGCTTGGGGCAACTCCGTCCGCTAGAACGTAGTTAGCGTAAGCTGGGTAAAGTGAACTGTTGTTCTTCAAGTAGGTCTGAAGTTGCTTTAGATAATTATCAGCAACGTCCTTAGCTTGCGCCTGCAAGAATTTCAGTTCGTCTAGCCCAATCTGTTGGCTGGATTCACTCCCAGATTTTAGGACACTCTTTTGATAAATTTTGAAAGTTAAATTCGGGAGTGCAAAATACAGTGCGTAATTTACTAGACAAGGGCCTATGTAGTCATCCAAGATTGTACGATTCACAGTAGTGACTGTGCCGTTGACGATCTGATCATTCAATTGTTTGAAAAACGTGCTTCCAAGGAATTCCTGCAAGATTAACGTCTGAGCTTGAATGACGAACGGTTGAATGTCCGTTGGACTTACTGAAGCATGGATAGCCGTTGCTGCTTTCAAACGCTCTTCCGACACCCATATTGCTTGATATGCTGGCATACCGTTAAGTGTTATTTTGTATTTTGACTGCCAATGATCATACCATTAAGCGATAGCGTCGGCAGCGGTTGGTGCCTCAATTATCCTATTTGGGATGATCTGGAGTTCTTTATCGGTGATTCCTTTATCGTAAAGTATCTTGTTGAACACCTTTAACATTGACTTCTGAATAGGTTTGATTGTCGTGCTCATGAAATGAGCGTAAGCAACGATTATCTCGTCACTGTTTGACGAAAATCCAGTTCCTCCTTCGTGATAGAGGCCAAGTAATAGCGGACTTGAGATTCTATGCCCTGTCAGAATACGAGAAGTGATCCTAGTTTCTAGAGTTGTGTAGTACGTATCGTTTGCAGCTTCTAGTGGAGTGACCTCTGGTGCATGTTCACGATCTACCGAAAACATTAGCATCATCTTGTTTGCGTTTTCAGTACCTCTGTATGACGCAGTAATTTCGTCGTAGATGCCCTCTCTTTCCTCTGCTGTGCTCGGAATCCCGTTGTTCAACGAGATTATGAGCCCCGGTGCCAATCCGTTTGTGATCGAACTGATGTGGAACTTTGATATTTCGGCGTCCAGTTGAATATCATTTACGGAGGCCGCGTACTCAGGCAGTGGGTAGTAAGTTGCTCCCGACTGATAATTGAAAAAGTAGTAAATTTGAGATGGATTAGCCTTTCCGTTAGAAGGATCGTACGATGGATAGGCAACTGGTTTGAACTTGCGAACGTTAGCCCAGTTGGAAGAGTAGTAGTACGTATCGACGCTGTCAGTTTCTTGGTTCATGATGCCTGAGCGTACTTTGCTGAAATCTAGGTGGTACACCTCCGCTATGGTCAGACCGTCGTTTGCGAATATTACGTTGAGAGCGAAACCTCCGAACATGAGGTAATCCATGGCTACTTTCTCAAACAGATCGTTCCATGACTCGTTCGGATTTATACGTTTCAAAAGGTAGGCGTCGGCCTCATTCTTGAAGGAAAGTCCCTGACCGACTACGGCGTCCAATTTCGAAAGGATGCAAGTCCTGTGGATAGCAGAGCGATTAAAAAGAGCATTCAAGAAGTCAGGAAAGAGGTTATCAATTCCAAAAAAGACGTAATTCTTGTCAAATTTCTCGACGAACTCTGGAAGGTTTGGCTCTACTCGATCAACCGTTCCGAACGCGTATTTTTGATTCTCCATGTGAAAGGATTGTTTTTCTGAGATTAAGTATATGAAAGGTGATGGATGTCACAGTAAGATGAAAAAGGCTTAGGATGTGATATCGTGATCCTAGGATGATGATACTTTTTAGATGAAGGAAATATTGACTTACGGATTTGAAGATGACTGGGGTGCTCCAGTACTTTCTGATAAGGAACCTAGTCCACTTATCGAAAAAGATGAAAAGAATTCTAGACCTACTGATAAGGAACCTAGTCCACTTATCAAGAAAGATGAAAAAGGCTTAGGATGTGATATCGTGATCCTAGGATGATGATACTTTTTAGATGAAGGAAATATTGACTTACGGATTTGAAGATGACTGAGGTGCTCCAGTCCTTTCTGATAAGGAACCTAGTCTACTTATCGAGAAAGATGAAAAGAATTCTGGATCTACTGATAAGGAACCTAGTCTACTTATCGAGAAAGATGAAAAGAATTCTGAACATAAGTTTACTTCCTCCCGTGTACGGGCGCGTCGTCGCGCGCCCGCCTCAACGTGTCGCGGTCTTAGGATACCAAATTGATTCTTTCTGTATTCTTTTTTCTTCTTATTGAAAATAGCTACCACGCGTACCCCTGCGGGCGTGCATAGTTGACCCAAGAAATGAGCGAAACCGTTTTCCTAATACGAATATAATAATTCATGTTCTAATAAATCTCGATGAAATGAGACCTACTTTTTACGTTTATCGAATATTCAGTACGGATTCGTACACTGGTCGGACCAATACGTACTTGGACGGAGTAGCGACAGATCCAGCTAAAGTTCTAATGGCTCATAGATATTATAATCGAAAAACCGGTGAGTACATGACCATGAAGATTTTTGAAGAGACTGAAGATTTTTCTAAAGCTCTTGAATCACTTTATGAGTTAGAACACGATAAAGATTCTATTTATTCTCAATTACTTAAGGAAAATGCTACGCTTTCTTCAGAACTCGAAACCGAGATGAAAAATCAGTATGCCACCATTCTTACTAAAGAACCCGTAACTTCGTCAACTACAGAAATTGAAGACTTACACTTAAGAATCATCAGTGAAGTTGACAAAAAAACAACGCCAGGTACTTGATAATACGGGCGACCTTCGTTCCATGACTGGTCTTACCTGCTCGGAACATAGTCCACTTATCGAGAAAGATGAAAAAGGCTTAGGATGTGATATCGTGATCCTAGGATGATGATACTTTTTAGATGAAGGAAATATTGACTTACTGATTTGAAGATGACTGGGGTGCTCCAGTACTTTCTGATAAGGAATTCTGGATCTACTGATAAGGAACATAGTCTACTTATCGAGAAAGATGAAAAGAATTCTGAACCTTTTCTAAGTTCGTATTCTATTAGTCTTCTTTAGGAGACTTAGAATATCGCACGGACGACCCGTACTCAGGCTTATCGTAACGCTCAGGCGGACTTCGACTTCATTTTTGATGACTTTTGCTCCGCGCGGTATCAAATTGAATCAAATTGAATCAAATTGAAATCCTAAGTACTGAAGATTTAGAAATCTTAGTTACTGTACTCTAAGTGCTATACGCAGAGGGGTTCGAGAGCGAAGCGAACGAAACCCTTTTATTAAAAAACTCCTACGGATCCTTCTGACCTTCTCATACTAATAAAACGGATACAAGTTTTAACTTTGCACCTTTCTAAATGTTAAATTTTAGTTAAATTTTAGTTAAATTTTAGTTAATGTTTACAAGTAATAGATCCCCTCTTAGAACCTGAGTATAAGATGAAAAAGAAACATCAGACGATGGAATCGGAAGCTTCAGTTTCTGGAATAGTGGGAGCAACTCCAGTGACAAAGGAAAAACTTGGTCGAGTGGACTTCATGCACTTTCCCCTCTACGTTAAGTTCATTTACTCCATCAACAGGGCAGCAAGAGAGGGTACAAGAGTCATGATCTTCGTTAGGGGAGACCTAGCCAGAAAGCACGACGGAAAGATCGACGTCGGCATGAAGGTAAAGGTCGACGGCATTCTGACCAAAAGCTACTACGTTGGAGACGACGGAGTGACTCGATCGGGAGAGGTCATTCATGCTGACAGGATTTTTTACTGACCTTGGCCCATGTTCGTACCTGAGTTAGAGATCGGTTACGTGACGTATTACGAGAACCAGAAGATCGATAAGCGAATCGCTCTGATCGTGTCGAGAATCTGTAGGAAGTTCGAAATAACGACAGAGGTAAGCGATCTGGAGATCGACGAGGAAGAGGATCGACCTTTCCTATCACGAACGGTCTACGTAAAGCTAAGTCGAGGTCTAAGGGAGAATGAGATCGCTCCGATACTACATTCCATAGTGGGCGAACTCGGTTACCCAGCGTTCTATTCGGAAACTGAGACCGATCCGAACGATCCGATACTGAAGTTCCTCGAATCGGAACTAAAAAAAACCAAAACTGAATGAATTACAAGGGTTACCCAGAGAAACTTAAAGAAAGGGAAAGAAACGAAGTACACCTAATCGGTCAACTGTCAAAAATGCCGCAATCCTCAAAAAGGATGAACAACGAGGACGTTATCACCTTCGTCATAGAGAACAGAAGCTACATGTATCATGGATTTAAGTACGAAAAATTCCTTACTAAGCACAACATCTTAGCGAGGGATCCAGTTTCTATGGCAGCATTGGAAGGAGTAGAACTTTCGGACTGGATAGAAGTTTTCGGTCACTTGACGTACACAAGGACTCGGAATGGAGTAAACGCCATCATCATAGCAAGTCTGGTAGTCTACCGTGAGGACCTCGCATCCCAGGTTTCACTCAATGCTAGGGGTAAAGAGAAACATAAGCCTGACCGTTGCGGCCTCTCTGAGGTGACGGATTGCACATCTGAGATGATGGATTGCGACGAGGACGTCTAGCGATAGATCCTCTTTGTCTTAAGAAGTCCGTTCTCGTCGAAGTAGTCCCTGTAGGTTGCCTGCCTGTTGCTTGAGAACTTAAGAGATACGTGAATGAATGGTGGTTCCAAGTTGCTGCAATGAGAATCCTCAGGAATTAGGCAACCCCATACAAGTCTATCGTACTTGAGATTGAAGTACATCCATTCGAAGATCTTGCTTCCGGAGACTTTAGACTCTTCCCTTACGTAGAAGTCCATTTCCTCGCCTGCCATGTGCTGGTTCGGTACTCTTTTCCTCATTTTAGAGGACACAGCCTGACATTCGTAGAAGGAAAGGATCCCAAAGACGTTTTCGAACTGCTCAAGAAGAGGTTCGTATATCAAATTAGCAAGGCGAGTCATTGCCTTTTTCTGAGGTACTCCAGGCCTGTTGCAAATGTCGAACATTGACACGGTAGCTTCGTCGTAGGTAAGGTGGTCGGAGAACTTCTTGTCAAATTGGACCTGATGTAGTGGATTGATTTTCCGAAGAACTTCCGGTTTCGTAGGGTAGTTCATGTAGTCCGTTATAATCTCTTTCATAGTAATTTGGTTCCCTTCTTAATTTTCTGATTCCAAGTAGAGCGGCTCCGGCGTAGACTAAGGCAATGCTCTGTATTAGGATGTCCTGCTCGCCCCTTCCTAAGATTATTAGGAGCATCCCAGCGAGGAAGGAAAGCCCGCCAATAGAGACTATTATCAGGCCGGATAAACCCGATGCTGAAGTTTTTCCGTTCTCATTCGAGGTAAGTTCCGCCCAACTGAATCCCTTGCTGAATGTTCTCTTCATATCAGTTAGATATACGAGGAGCCTATTTTGAAAATTTGATTTTGATTCGTAAGAAGAAGTATGACACAGAAGGACTTTGCGCTGTGGCGCTTACCGTCCTTGAACATTTCGTCCGTCATATTTTGTCGTCAGGGTGATTCCTACTGTGATGCACCTGTATCACCTTGACAGTCTCAGCCAGGTGCTCTATGCTCCTAGCATGGTTCGCCGTTATCTCCTTGATCTCGTCTATGCTCTCGTGAATCTGATTGAACTCGCCCGTCGCACTGGTCCTAAACACTATTAGGTTAGTATTGATCTCGTTCATGGTCTTGTTCAAGTTTTCCAGCGTGTCAACTAACTGCTGGTTGTTCTTCTCAGTCCTTCTTATGAATTTCTGCACGAAATACCACAGGGCTGAGAATAGGCCGGCTATTACGGTTCCAGTTACGGTCAGTACGATCGGGTCGTTCATCATATCTGCATTCGTTTTTTTATCAAGTATATTAAGACCAAGCCGTGTAAGGTAATCCGTTACCGGAATTGTACAATGCTGTTATTTGTGCCTGAGACAATGCAACGCCCCAAATTGCAGGTTGATCCATTACACAATCTGCTACTACGTGTTGGTACACATTTCCCATAGTAATTTGGTAAACAGTATACGTTCCTGAACCAGAAAATGCAATCCTTCCGGTCTGATTAGTGTCCTCAACTCCATTGACGTAAATAAGTGGGTACGTCTGACCAGGATCAAGAACGCAAGTTACCATAACCCATGCATTCAAAGGATAAGTTGAGCTGTTTACTAATCCCTGTTCAAGTGCTGATCCTATAGTAGCGAATGCAAAGTCGCATGGATCACTTGGACTAGTACAGTAAACGATAAGGGATGCATGATCGCCATCCGCTTGGTCCTCAGTGATCAATTTTATCACATGTTGCTGTTGGTTAGCGTACCGTGGTTTTATCCACACGTTGATAGTCATTGCATTAGTGAATGACATTGTAGGAGTATCAACAATCATGTTGTCGATAGTAGTTTCACTAATATCATACGCTCCAGCAATTTTACCAGCAACGAAAGAAACACCAGAACCAATGACTCCATCATTTGGTCCATGCGCATCAGTTGACACAGTTCCAGTAGTCTCATCAAATTCCCAAACCGATATGAGACCTGCTTTCAATTCAGGTCTCAAGTAAAGTTTATTAGTCGGATCCATTAGCATCTTTTTGCTAGCGTCAAAAACTAATTGCATTTTCATTTTTCTAAGTTTTTTTGGCTCTTCGCAGCCTACTTATTTGTCGCTCAAAAGCAATCCTTTTCTTCCGGTAAGCAATTCATTGAATGGCGGTTCAGTTCCATCAACAACATCAATCCTAGGATTCCATACTTGGAATTTTCCTGACCCGTTTTCGTTGTAAGGTCCAAAGAATCGTATCAATACTTTTAGAGTGGTGGATGCCCATTTTAAGTCACCGTTTCCTCCTCCAGTTCCTAGGTTTGTTCCGTCAGGTTTTACTATTCCTGTAGTTGTTGTGTCAGTAGTCCCTGAGTGAGTGTACGGATGTAGAAAACAACTCACCAATCGCCATTCACCCGTAGGAAAGTACGTCGCCAGATTCGCATTGGTACATAAAGCAAAGTAAGGGTTAGCGGTCGTACCTCCATTGCTTATGTCTGTTATAGTGTCAATTGCATCTGCTGCTTCGAATGCTCGTAGTCCCAAATAACAAGAACCGTTAGTCATTGCTGATTTTACTCTTGCCCACATAGAAAACCGATACGTTTTGGTGTTATCTATGCTCTTTAGGACTGCTAGTTCGCCTGCGCTATTTCCACCGTTGAATCCGCTAATTGCTCCAGTCTGAGAAGCGCTGCCTCCTTCCCATACGTAAACCTCGTCCCCGTATGGACCGTAATCCATTACTCTGTTGTTTGCTGCGCCGGTTCCGCTCAAGTACTCACTGAAGTCCAATGTGCTTCCTGATGAATCGGTAGACCAATCTGCAGTACTCACTATACTAGCCGTTACCGCCCTGTGATCTAAGTGAATTATTCCGCTTCCGTTGAATATTACGTCTCCTGCTGCCATTGTTTTTCAGTATTTTTATTCGATGTAGATAGTAGCAGACGCGCGAATTGTAGTAGGATTAGTCTCCCAAGTAGGGGGGGGCGCCATCTTGAACATAATTTTATCGCCTACTGACACTGCTTGAGTTAAAGCTCCGCTTGTTCCAGTTACTGTATCACTTGAAAGATTAAACGTTCCCAGAGATACGTCAGTTGTGTTATTGATTCGAACATAGATCGTTGCATTCTCTGTAGAAGAGTTTGTACCACCACACACTAATGCGAATGTTCCTATTTTAATAGTACCGGCTTTTGGTACTATTAACGCGTAACCATCATTCCACACAGTATTAACTCCATCTAAAGTTACTGCACCAAAGAAGTACGTTGTGTGATCTGCCCATGTGCCTATTGATGTATTATAGGTTGATGCGGTCAACAAGTAACCTGTTGCTATTCCAGTAGCAGATCTTGTCTTTACTGTTCCGTCCGTTTCCCTTACCATTACTTCCCCTGAGGTTCCTCCAGTGTTTGCTGAACTGAGGTTCAAGTACGGAGTGTAAAGAGTGTTAGAAGTAGTGTTGAAGTTCAAGTCGGCGTCGATCGTTCCAGTTCCAGACGTACCTGAAGAACCGCTAGAGCCAGAAGTACCTGAAGTTCCAGAAGTGAACCCTGCAGGTGACGTACCAGAAGTACCGGATGAACCCGAACTACCTGCTTGACCAATTTCTCCTGATGTTCCAGAAGAACCAGAAGTTCCTGATGAACCTGACGTACCTGAAGAACCGGAAGTTCCGGAAGAACCGGAAGGACCAGTTACGCCAGATGTTCCGGAAGAACCGGAAGTTCCAGAAGAACCAGATGATCCTGAGTTACCGGAAGAACCGCTAGTTCCAGAGGTGCCAGAGGACCCTCCAAGCGATCCGCTCTTGGTCTTAATAGTACCATCAGTCTCACGTACAAGGACCTCGGTAGAGGTTCCTCCTGTGTTCGCTGAACTGAGGTTTAGGTAAGGAGTGTACAGAGTGTTCGAAGTTGTGTTGAAGTTCAAGTCAGCGTCTATCGTTCCAGTTCCAGAGGTACCAGAAGAACCGCTAGTTCCAGAGGTGCCAGAGGACCCTTCAAGCGATCCGCTCTTGGTCTTAATAGTACCATCAGTCTCACGTACAAGGACCTCGGTAGAGGTGCCGCCTGTGTTCGCTGAACTGAGATTCAAGTATGGAGTGAAAAGAGTGTTAGAAGTCGTGTTGAAGTAAAGGTCTGCATCCACCAATCCAGTTCCGGAAGTTCCTGAGGAACCTGAAGTACCTGACGATCCAGAAGTTCCAGAAGAACCTGAGCTTCCTGAATTACCTGACGATCCAGAAGTTCCAGAAGAACCTGAAGTACCAGAAGTTCCGCTTGACCCTGAACTACCAGAATTTCCACTCGAGCCAGAGGTGCCACTAGAACCGGATGAACCATCAGCGCCAGAAGAGCCAGACGTTCCAGAAGAACCTGATGTGCCTGAAGTACCGCTAGAACCATCAGCGCCAGACGAGCCAGATGTACCTGACGAACCAGACGTTCCGCTGGTTCCAGAAGAACCGGAAGTACCACTTGAACCTGAAGTTCCAGACGATCCAGAAGAACCGTCCTGACCGGAAGTACCACTAGAGCCAGAAGAACCGTCGATACCTGAAGTACCTGAAGTTCCAGACGATCCAGAAGAACCGCCGATACCTGAAGTACCT
>Ga0172368_10004735_pt1 | contig 15601 bp, 13 predicted proteins | sample Lak11m_FD_114540 | JGI IMG/M metagenome (GOLD analysis project Ga0172368, IMG submission 114540) | Freshwater microbial communities from Kabuno Bay, South-Kivu, Congo - kab_022012_11m | ecosystem: Environmental > Aquatic > Freshwater > Lake | place: Democratic Republic of the Congo: South-Kivu...
CAAAGGCTTCCAGGCTCATGCCGATGATGCTCTTCGCTATTTGTGGATGGACTGCCAGTCGGTGATAGGTGATCATCCTCTTAGTTTAGCTCTTTTTCTCTATTCCGCCACAAGTCTAATAAATCTTCATATAACTGCATATTGGTGTCTGGAGGAATCCCCAATAAAGAATGGTCCGTCTCGGCGCTCAGGCTTGCTCTTCCCTGGCCAGTTTCCAATTTACATTTTTGAGCGTGGTGGGACGCACCGCAAAGCTGGCGCTGATAACATCCGCCCCTGCCCGCAGCAGCTTCGCGATCAGTTCAGTGCGGCCGCCCGGGAGAACAGCCAGGATGCTGGCCGCCATGAAAATGGACCCGGCCACAAACATGGACAAAACTTGCATAGGGATCGTTTGAGTACGCATTTTTTACTCCTTAATCAGATCAATCAGGTTTCTACACATCATCATAAAGACTTCAGCTTAACTCTACTTTTTCAACAAGTTAATATTCGGTTAAGAGTGGCATACCCGTTCACGGTCCACTCAACCTGCCATCAATAAATCATATAAATCATGTCTGTTAACTGATCACCTACCCCCACCTCACCCCGCGCCCATCCCCAAATTCGCGGTAAATTTGGAGAGAAGGTCCAAACTCATAGCATCTCTCCTTCATTCTTGTCCCCCTTCCCCATTTTCGCGGCGAAAATGGGGAAGGGGGCAGGGGATGAGGTCCCCGTCCGAACGACTGAGATTAGATCCACATCCAGGAACGTTGATCGAATATTTAACTGCTGTTAACAATTTGTTCCAGGTCCGTTAAACCTCCTCAGGTAAACTTGCCCCAACAAACGCAATCAAACCTTTTTGGAGGAACAATGTTTCGCAAAGTGAAAACCATCGTATTTGTCGTCCTGTTGGCCAGCCTGCTGCTGGCCGCCTGCGCCCCCGCCGCGACGCAGGCCCCTGCCGCTGAACCGACCAAGGCTGCCGAACCCACCATGGCTCCCGAACCCACCCAGGCCCCCGCTGAAGAAGGCGTGGACCCCGCCGCGCTGACCGGCGACATCTACACCGCTGGCTCATCGACGGTTTCTCCGCTGACTGAGGCCGTGATCGAGCAGTTCGCCGCCGATGGCTTCAAGGGCCAGGTCAAGAACGACAGCATTGGCACCGGCGCTGGCTTCGAGCGCTTCTGCAAGACCGGCGAATCCGACATCGCCAACGCCTCCCGCGCGATCAAGCAAGAAGAAATTGACAACTGCGGCAAGCTCTCCCCCGCCCGCAGCCCGATCGGGTTCCTGGTCGGCCTCGACGCTCTGACCGTGGTCATCAACCCAGAGAACACCTGGGCCACCGATGTGACCATCGACCAGCTCAATCAGCTGCTGACCACCGCCGAAAAATGGTCGGACGTGGATCCCTCCTGGCCCGCCGAACCGATCCTGCGCTACACCCCTGGCACCGACTCCGGCACTTTCGACTTCTTTGTCGAGGTCGTCATCCAGAAACCCTTGAAGCTCGCCAAGCTTGACGAAGCCAAGAAACTCGCCCTCGAGGCCAAGAACCTCAACCAGTCGGAAGATGACAACGTGCTGGCCCAGGGTGTCGAAGGCAACAAGTACGCCATCGGTTACTTCGGCTACGCCTACTTCAAGGAAGCCGGCGCCAAGCTCAAATCCCTGACGGTTGAGAAGGTCGCCCCCAGCGAAAAGACCGCCGAAGATGGCTCCTATAAACTGGCCCGCCCGCTCTTCATCTACTCGGACGCCGCCATCCTCAAAGCGAAACCCCAGGTCGCTGGTTTCATCGCCTACTACCTGGAAAATGTCAACACCGTGATCACCAAGGTTGGTTACTTCCCCGCCTCCGAAGCCGCGATGAAAGAAAACCAGGCTGCGCTGGAAAAAGCCACCCAGAAGTAATAGATCGACCCGCATACGAATTCGCAGCCCCTTCTTCAAGGCAGTTTGATGGAGAAGGGGCTGTCGCACCGCAAGGACCATTGTATGGAAACCAACCTGACTCATTCCGAGACGTCGATCAAGCAAGGCACAGGGGCCTCCCCGCTGGCCCGTCTGAAAAAACGCCCGCGCCCAGGCGAGATGCTGATCCAGGCTCTGCTGTTTATTTGCGGCGGAGTTTCGATCCTGACCACCCTTGGCATTCTGTATGAACTGGGCAAGGAATCGCTGCTCTTTTTCCAGATGCCCGGCGTCACCTTGGCCGGTTTCTTCACTCAGACCGAATGGCAGCCCACCATCGGCAAATTTGGCGTGCTGCCGCTGGTCTCCGCCACGCTGATGACCACCTCCATCGCCATGCTGGTCTCGCTGCCGGCGGGTCTGGGCGCCGCCATCTATCTGAGCGAATATGCCTCGACCAAAGCCCGCTCCATTCTCAAGCCGCTGCTCGAAGTCCTGGCTGGCATCCCCACCGTCGTCTACGGCTACTTCGCCCTGACCACGATGACCCCCTTGCTGCGCGCGATTTTTGGTGATCAGGTGCAGGTCTACAATACCCTTTCTGCCGGCTTGGTCATGGGCATCATGATCCTGCCGCTGGTCTGCTCGATGAGCGAAGACGCGCTCAACGCGGTTCCACGCTCTTTACGCGAAGCCGCCTTTGGCCTGGGCGCCACCCGCTTCGAAACAGCCCTCAAAGTCGTCGTTCCCGCCGCTCTGTCTGGCATCATCGCTGCCTTCATCATCGGCATCTCGCGCGCCGTGGGTGAGACCATGATCGTCGCCCTGGCCGCCGGGTCCGGCCCCAATTTCACCCTCAACCCCTTTGAAGCAGCCGAAACCATGACCGGCTACATCGCGCGCATCTCCGGCGGCGACGTCAGCTACGATACTCCCGACTACAACAGCATCTTCGCCATCGGCCTGCTGCTCTTCTCTGCCACCTTGCTGCTGAACATCATCAGCCGCCGCCTGGTCGCAAGGTTCCGCGAGGTGTACGAATGAACAGTCCCTTTTCCACCCCGCGCGGCCTGCTGGCCCAGCGCCACCGCGCCGGCGCCGTCTGGCATACGATTTTCCTGTCTTCCACCGCTCTCGGCCTGATCGCGCTGGCCGCCCTGCTGTTCAGCATCCTCGACAAGACCGCCGGCCTGGTCATCATCGCCGATGATGTCGACCGCAATACCCTGGCCGCCAGGCCGCTCGATCAGCTCACCCAGCCCGAACTGGTCGCCCTGCTGCAGGAGAAGCTCACCAAAACCCGCATCCGCACCCTCGAGCGCAGCAACGGCCCGCTGGCGGATTTGCCGCTTGAACGCTTGAATGAACTGGTCCTCGAACAAATCGTCAAACCGTCGATTGTTGAAACCTATCCATTCTTCGACTCGCTCTTCCGCCGCCAGGCCGTTCAGGCTGAAATTCAACAAAAAATCGCCGGCCAGTACCCGGATGCCACTGTGGAATTCCGCTTCTGGCTCAATCCGCGCTTTCTGGCCAACACCATGTCGGCCGTGCCGGAAATGGCCGGCATCCGCACCGCCATCGCCGGCTCGCTCTGGATCATCGCCATCACCATCCTGGTCGCTTTCCCCATCGGGGTTGGCGCGGCGATCTACCTGCAGGAATATGCCAACAAAAGCCTGATCAGCCGCCTGATCCAGACCAACATCGACAACCTGGCCGGCGTGCCCTCGATCGTTTACGGCATCCTCGGGTTGGCCATCTTCGTACGCGCGCTCGGCTTCCTGACCAGTGGGGCGGTCTTTGGCCTGGATGGCAGCAACGGCCGCACGATCCTCTCCGCCGGCCTGACCATGGCCCTGCTGGTCTTGCCGATCCTGATCATCAACGCCCAGGAAGCCCTGCGCGCTGTGCCCAATTCGCTGCGCATGGCCAGCTACGGCCTCGGCGCGACTCAATGGCAGACCATCTGGCATCACGTCCTGCCTCACGCCTTCCCCGGCATCCTGACCGGCACCATCCTGGCCGTCTCGCGCGCCCTGGGCGAAACCGCCCCGCTGATCCTGGTCGGCGCCTCCAGCCTGATCAACAAAGACCCCAGCGGCGTCTTCTCCTTCTTCACTGCCCTGCCCATCCAGATCTACAACTGGACGGCCCGCCCGCAGGACGAATTCCGCAACATTGCGGCCGCGGCCATCCTGGTCCTGCTCGTGCTGCTCCTCACCCTCAACTCCATCGCCATCCTGCTCCGCAACCGATTATCCCGGCGGTCCTCATGACTTCACAGAACGACCCACAAACCTACGCGATCGAAACTCAAAATTTGCAGTTGTATTACGGCAGTTTTCACGCCGTGAAAAATGTCAATCTACAGGTTGAACCGCACAAGATCACGGCCATGATCGGCCCGTCCGGCTGCGGCAAAAGCACCGTGCTGCGCTCGCTCAACCGCATGAACGACCTGATCCCCAGCTTCCACATGGATGGATCGGTCTTGTTCCATGGCCAGGACATCAACCAGTCCGAAATTGACCCGGTCCTGGTCCGCCAGCGCATCGGCATGGTTTTCCAAAAACCCAACCCCTTCCCCAAGTCGATCTATGACAACGTGGCCTGGGGCGCGCGCATCAACGGGCACAAGGGCAGCCTCGACGAGCTGGTCGAAAAGACCCTGCGCTGGGCCGCCTTGTGGGACGAAGTCAAGGACAACCTCAAGAAGAGCGCCCTCTCGCTCTCCGGCGGCCAGCAGCAGCGCCTGTGCATCGCCCGCGCCCTGGCGGTCAACCCCGAGATCATCCTGATGGACGAGCCGTGTTCCGCCCTCGACCCGATCGCCACCTTCCGCATCGAAGAGCTGATGCGCGAACTGGTCAAGGACGTCACCATCATCATCGTCACCCACAATATGCAGCAGGCCGCGCGCGTCTCCGACCAGACCGCCTTCTTCATGGTCGACGACAAGCGCACCGGCTTTATGGTCGAATACGGCCCCACCACCCAGATCTTCTACAACCCCAAGAACAAGCAGACCGAAGACTACGTTTCGGGCCGCTTCGGCTAACCCACCGCGAGGAACCCCCTATGCCACGCCAGGCCTTTGACCGCATGATCCACCAACTTCAGGATGAAATCCTCCTGCTCGGCAGCATGGTCGAGCAGGCCGTCCTGCTTTCCGTCGACTCGCTCAAGCGCCGCGATGAAGAGGCTGCTTTGCAGGTGGTCCGCGGCGACGCGCTGATCAACGAAAAGCGTTTCGCCATCGAAAACAACATCTTGATGCTGATGGCCACCCAGCAGCCCGCCGCCCACGACCTGCGCATGCTGGCCGCCATGCTCGAAATCACCACCGAACTGGAGCGCATCGGCGATTACGCCAAGGGCGTCGCCAAGGCTGCCATCAGCCTGGCCGATGTTGACATCCAGCTTCCCGCGCGTGAACTGACCAGCATGGGCGACAAAGTGGCCGATATGCTCCACCGCGCCTTGGGGGCGTTCGTCAAAGAGGACGCCGCCCTGGCCTACGCCATCCCCCAGGAAGACAGCCAGGTCGACGATCTCTACCAGCAGGTCTACCGCGCCGCAGTCACTCTGATGGTCGCCAACCCCAGCCTGATCGACCACGCCAACCAGCTGCTGTGGATCGACCACAATCTGGAGCGCGCCGCTGACCGCGTCACCAACATCTGCGAGCGCACCGTCTTCACCGTCACCGGCGAACTGCTCGAAATGGACTCAGAAGACAGCGAAACCGGCGCATAGAAAGGTTAATTTGTGCGTGAATTTGGCGCTTCGCGCCAAATTCACGCACAAAACTCCTGCTTTTCAGATGCCCCATCCATGATTATTTAAAAATCACGTCTAACGCGCGTTCGGGCGGGGTCACGCGCAGCGACACCATCTGCCCGCCGCGGTATTCACCCTCCACCACCGTCTGATACGGCGCGTGCAGCCGGAACGACACATCCCAGTTCTTGGGCCAGGCGGGCAGCAGGCGGATCTCGCGCCCGCTGGTTTGCATCAGCATCTCCTGCATCGCCACCCCGCCCGCCCCAGGGTGGTCCAGGTCGGGGATCCAATCGTGTCCCACGCCCCAAAAAGCTGGAAAGCGGGTTGGCGCGTCGGCCATGCGCGCGCTGGTCAGGTCCGCGGCTTCTTCGGCCAGCCCCAGCCGCGCGCAGAAGATCGGGTCCTGGTGCCAGCAGATGTTCCAGCGCTGTTCGGGGATCTCCGCGCCGTAGCGCCAGGTGTTCAACGCCACCTCATAGTCTGGCCTGTCCAGCCCGGTCAGGCCGTAGGGAAACAGCGGGTAGAGCTGCGGGAATTCAATATTGCTGCGCCGCTCCCAGCTTTCGGCCGGCGCGAACAGCACATGCCCGTCCTTTTCAACTTTCGGCAGCTCAGGGATCGTCGCCAGCAGAGCCTGCCAGGCTGCGCGGCGCTCCTCGCCCGGGCTGCCGGCTGGGCGCTCCAGCAGCGCGCGCAGCGCCGCCACCGTGGTGATCGAGTTGGTGGCGCGCTTGTACGTCTCGCAGGCTGTGCTTGGGAACAGCTCCAGACGCCCGTTTTCATCCAGCTCGGCCCCCTTGCGGCGCAGGCGTTCCCAGCGGTAGTGCTGGTCAAAAAATGCCAGGCAGCTCTCGATCAGCGCCAGGTAGCCGCGAATGTCCTGCCCGGCGTAGCGTTCGCACTCAAGGATCATCAGGCAGAACTCCAGCACCGTGTCGTACTCATCCTCAACCCACTGGTTGTCCAGCCAGCCTGGCTCGCCGTTCGGCCGGGGCTGCACTCCGCCGCCGCCCCATAAGTGTTGGTAGATATCCCCGATCGGCAGGCCAAAAACTTCGGGATGTTCGGTAAAACACGCCCCCGCGTGGCCCCAATACACCTGGGTGCGCAGCTCGGCGTTGGCCAGCCCGTTGCGGTACAGGTCAAACTGCGCCGCAAAAAGATCAAAATCGCCGCTCCTCAGCAAAGGCCAGTACAGCAGCCGCTGGTTCTGCGCCGTGAACGACCCGCCGCCCCACTGGCGGAAATCCGGTGTCGCCATCGTGTATTTCGGCAGCACCAGGTGCGGATCATAGGTCCACAACCCGCCGTTGAATTTGGTCGGGTAGCGTCCGGCCGCGTTGCAGCCCATCAGGTAGCGAAACAGCTGGTAATTGCGCCCGCTTTGCCAGACGCGGTCCGCCGGGTCAGGATTTTGCGGCTGGAGCACGATCCAGCTGCGCTCCCAAAAAGCCGCCCACCAATCCCGGCTGCGCTGCCAGCGCGCTTCCACGCTCAAGCCTGCCCCCGCCAACTCGACCTCGCGCAGCCCGGCCAGCCAGTCCGCCGTCTCCGCAGCCTGCGCCGCGTGCAGCGCAATCTCGACCGAGTGCGCGCTGGCGGGCTGTGCGGATCGAAAGACCCAGGCCGTAAACGGGGTCACCTGATACTGGCCTTCGCGCCGCCCGCCATAGGTGAGTCCCGCCCCGCTCAGCCGCCCGCCAAAGGTGTAATCGCGCTGCGGGTTCCAAAGCTGCCCGCGCACGCTGTCCAGGTGCTGCTGCGTGACTTCCTTGTCAAAGACCAGGTCGTCGTTGCGGTTGCGGTGATACCATGTGATGCCATCGCTGGCCGGCGCAAACGTGTCGGCGTAGGTGAACAGCGGGATCTTCTGCGGGTCCGTGCCCAGAAAGCTCAGGCAGGCCATGCGCTCTGCCTGGCTCAACGGGTGGTCCTGCGTGCGCCAGTTTTCATAGCACACCTCCAGCGCCAGCGGCTGGCTGCTGGTTACATCCAGGTGGATCACCGGGCGCTCCACCTCGACCCACACGCGCAGCGCCGCGGAAACACCGCCGCACGCTCCCGCCAGGTCGATGCATCCTTCGCTCAGGTTCAGTTCCTGGCGAAAAGTCCCGCCCGCCCCAAACGGGTTGGGCTCCAGGCGCGCGCGCACCCGCCCCAGCTTGAGCATCTGGTGGTTCTCATCAAAACTGCCGCTGCGATCGATGTAGAACAGCAGCTCGCCGTTCTCCACCCAGACATTCAGCCCGATGTCATGCCCGCCGCAGGGCATCGACTCGCCCGCATGGGCGCTCTGTGTCGTCCAAACGATGTGATACGGTTTTAACCAGTCAAGCATAGGTGGCACCTGTGGGGGGAAGCAGTCAGCTTTTCGCTGTCCGGTATCCGCTGTCCGGAGTTCGTTATTTGTAACCAGTGAGAGGCTGTCAGCAGAATACTCGTGCCGGACACCGGACACCGGACACCGTCCCCCCAAGTGTATCCGATTCACACCCTCTTTTGAGATATGATTTACCCATTGCTTTCCTCTCATTCTCCTTCCCCAAATATCCCATGCGCTACACCAACCCGATCATCCCTGGCTTTTATCCCGACCCCAGCATCTGCCGCGTCGGCGGCGATTTCTACCTGGTCACCAGCTCCTTCGAGTACTTCCCCGGCGTGCCAGTCTTTCACTCGCGCGACCTGCTCCACTGGCGCCAGATCGGCCACGCCCTTACCCGCCCCTCCCAGCTGCCCGTCCAGGCCGGGCGCAGCTCGGGCGGCATCTTTGCCCCCACCATCCGCTATCACGCCGGCATGTTCTACATGATCACCACCAACATCAATAGCGGCGGCAATTTCTTCGTCAGCGCCAGCGACCCGGCCGGCGAATGGTCGGATCCCGTCTGGCTCGATCAAAAAGGCATCGACCCTTCGTTGTTCTTTGACAATGACGGCAAGGTCTATTTCTCCGGCGCCAGCTGGGGCCACATCACCGTGCGCGAACTGGATCTGGCCAGCGGTACATTCCTGACGCCAGAGGTCGACTCCTGGAACGGCAGCGGCGGGCAGTTCCCCGAAGCGCCCCACCTCTACAAGATCGACGGGCGCTACTACCTGATGCTCGCCGAGGGCGGCACCGAGTACGGCCACATGGTCACCATCGCCCGCTCAGATCACCCGCTTGGGCCGTACGAAAGCTGCCTGCGCAACCCGATCCTCTCCCATCGCAGCCTGCCAAGCCCGATCCAGGCCACCGGTCATGCCGACATCGTCCAGCTGCAGGACGGCACGTGGTGGCTGGTCTGCCTGGGTGTGCGCCCGAACGGCTACCCGCCCTGCTATCACCTCGGGCGCGAAACCTTCCTGGCCCCGCTGGGCTGGGACGCGGACGGCTGGCCGCTGGCTGGCGACCACGGCCGCCTGCCGCTTGAGGCGGATGGCCCCGATCTGCCCGCCCAGCCCTGGCCATCCGCCCCGGCGCGTGACGACTTCGACGCGCCCGCCCTGGGCATGCAGTGGAACTTCGTGCGCGCTCACCCGGACAGCCTCGACCCGCGCCTGTGGTCGCTCAGTGAGCGTCCGGGCTGGCTGCGCCTGCACGGCACTCCGGCCGCGCTCTCCACCCTCGATCCGGTCGCGCTGATCCTGCGCCGCCAGCAGCATTTCGACTGCCGCACCGCCGCCTGGCTGGAATTTGCGCCACAATCTGCCAGCGAAGAAGCCGGGCTGACCGTGCGCATGAACGAAAAGCACCACTATGAAATTGCGCGCACCCTGCGCCAGGGCCAGCCGGCCGTGATCGTGCGCCGCCAGATCGGCTCGCTCAGCGCCGAGGTGGCCTGCCTGCCCGTGCCGCCCGGTCCGCTCCAGCTGGATATCCAGGCCAATCGCGACCGCTACCAGTTTGGCGTAACCGTTCCTGGCCAGGCGCGCGCGGCCCTGGCCGATGGTGAAACCCGCTATCTCAGCACCGAGGTCGCCGGCGGTTTCACCGGCGTGTACATCGGCCCCTACGCCAGCGGCAGCGGTCAGCCCTGCCGCACCCCGGCCGACTTCGACTGGTTTGAATACGCAGCTCAAGCATAAAGTTATGCGCCAGCCTGACCCAAGATCGTGTTTGCAGGCAGGCCGCAGTTGCGCGCCTGCAAACACGCCAAACATTCCTCGAAACCCGGTACAATACCCATCTCGATCCCCCATCTTCATTCCGTGAGGTGCTCCATGCGTTTCGCCGATACCGATTACGGCAGACCGTTCGCCAAAGACCCGGCCGTTGTTTTCTTCCAGGGCAGCTACTGGCTGTATTATTCGATGAAGGTCACTTCGGGCAGCGATGCAGCCGGCTTCAGCATTGGGGTTGCCGTCTCAGATGACCTGGAAAACTGGCGCAAGATCGGCGAGATCCGCCCGGCCCGGCCTGAGGAAGCCAATGGGTTGTGCGCGCCTGGCGCTATCGTCCTGCCAGACGGCCCCGGCGGGGCTGAGCGCCTGCACCTGTTCTACCAGACCTACGGCAACGGCCCCAAGGACGCGCTCTGCCACGCCTGGTCGGACGACGGATTGACCTTTGAGCGCAACCCTGAAAACCCCATTTTTCGCCCGCACGGCGAGTGGAACGTCGGGCGCGCCATCGACGCGGATGTGATCGCCCACCAGGGCCGGCTTTACCTGTTTTTTGCCACCCGCGACCCGGCCATGAAGATCCAGATGCTGGGCGTTGCCTCGGCCAGCCTGACCTCTGGCTTTGGCCGCGCGGCCTGGACCCAGCACGGCGACGGCCCGATTCTGCGCCCGCAGCTGGATTGGGAGCAGGAGTGCATCGAAGCCCCAGCCCTGGTTGAGCACAACGGAAGGTTCTTCCTCTTCTACGGCGGCGCGTATAACAACTGTCCCCAGCAAATCGGTTGCGCCGTGTCCGACGACCTGCTGACCTGGACGCGTCTCTCCGAGCAACCCATCTTGCCCAACGGCCTGCCCGGCAGCTGGAACGCCAGCGAATCGGGCCACCCCTTCGCCTTCAAGGACCGCGATGGGTCGGTCAGCCTGTTTTTCCAGGGCAACAACGACATGGGCCGCAGCTGGTACCTGGCGCGGGCAGGCGTGACCTGGTCAAACGGTCTGCCGGTCATCGCCAACCCGGAATAATCCCGCGTAACCTCTCCGCGCGGGCGCTAAGGCTGGATCGCTGCCAGCACCAGCTTTGCGATTGCCAGCGCCCCGTTCTCATTCGGCCGGTCGCCAAATGCCACGACCAGGGCCGTGTTGTCGTTAACTTTAACCCACAACTGGCGCGCGTCCGCGCCGTTGTTAAAATAGGCCTCCCGCCCCAGGTCGGTGACGGCTTTGTCTTTATACAGCGGCTGGCTGTTATACGCCTCGAGCGGGGTAAAAATCACATAGCCAAAGTAGGCATTGCCGCCCGCATCTTTGCCGCCATCATAAGAACAGCCATTCGCCCCATTGATTTCATAATTCCAGGCTTCCGGCGAACTGGTCAGCTTGCGTCCCATCACCGCTTCGATATCCTCGCGTGGGATGGCCTGACACACGTCCAGGCTGGCCAGCCCGCCCCCCAATCGGATGGGGGCGACCGGCTGCTTCGGTGCATTTGGGTCCGCCAGGCCACACGCCAGGCTGGCCAGGCTCAAAATCCCCACCAACACGGCGACCAAAAACCAGGTTTTGCTAATCATCCTTATTCTCCTGCCCGCCCGCAAGCCGATCAAAATCTTGCGAGGCATATATATTATAAACGATCAACAAAATCCGAAAATCCCAATGATTGAGAAGTCTGCGTTAGACTGGCCGTAACCGGTCTCAGGCCGCCAGCAGCCCCGCCCCATCCGAAGCGCTGACCGGGTAGATATTCGGCCGGATGCCGGTTTGAGCATGGTAGGCCTGGCCCGCCGCCGCCGCAAAGCGCTCCACCTGCGCCTCTTCCACCAGCGCCACCATGCAGCCGCCAAAGCCCGCCCCCGCCTGGCGCGCGGCGATACAGCCCGGCGCTGCGCGCATCGCCGCCATCATCGCCTCCATCGCCGGCGCGCCAATTTCGTACAGGTCGCGCGCGCCCTGGTAAGACGCCGCGAACAGCTCCCCCAGCCTGGCTCGCTCACCGGAGGCCAGCGCCTCGCCCAGCGCCAGCACGCGCTGATTCTCTTCGATAATAAACTGGCAGCGTTTTGCCACCACCTCCGGCAGCGAACCGCGCTGCTGCTGGAACAGTGCGGGCGTCACATCGCGCAGGGCCTGAACCCGCCCGTCAAACTGACCCAGGATCGCCGCGCCGCGCTCGCACTGCGCGCGCCGCTCGCCATACTCCGAGCCTAACAGGCTGCGTTTGGCCTGCGTGTCGCAAATCACCACCTGCACCCCTGCCGCGATGGGCACCGGCTGGCTGGTCAGGCTGCGGCAGTCGAGCAGCACCGCGCTGCCCGCCTGCCCCATCGCCGAACTGTACTGGTCGAGGATCCCGCAGTTGACCCCCACGAACTGGTTTTCAGCCTTCTGCCCCAAGAGCGCCATGCGCACCGGATCGAGCTGAACCCCGCTCGCCGCCGCAAACACCACCCCCGCCGCCATCTCGATCGCCGCCGAAGAGCTTAGCCCGCTGCCGAAGGGGATCGTGCTGTGCACCAGCAGGTTCAAGCCGCTCACGCTCAGGCCCTCATCCTGCAGAACCGTCGCCATCCCGCGTATGTAATTGGTCCACGGCGATGCGCCATCCGCAGCGATCTGTTCCAGCGCAAACGGCCCGCCGCCCGGCACGTTCATCGAGTAGACCGCCGCCTGGCGGTCTTTGCGCGGTCCGGCCGCGATCCACGTGTCGCGGTCGATCGTCATCGTCATCACATAGCCCTGGTTATAGTCGGTGTGGCTGCCCATCAGGTCCACCCGCCCCGGCGCACGGCCCCAGATCACCGGCGAGCGGCCGTAAATCTCCGCGAACTGTTCGCTCATCACCGCTTTGCGCTGCTGCAAGTCCATACCCGCCCCACCTTTCATCCATGTGAGAGTTGTCCAAAAGCCGCCCGCATGGCCGCCACGTTTTCCAATGGAATGTCGCGCATCATACGGTGCGAGGGCGCAAGCAGCAGCCCCGTCCCATCCGGGGCCAGCTGGCGCGCGCATTTCGCCACCGCCTCGGCGACCTCGGCCGGGCTGCCATTCGGCAGCACCGTCTGGGTCGAAATCCCGCCGTAAAAGGCCAGCCTGCCGCCAAAGTTCTCGCGCAGCCAGGCATGCTCCAGCACCTCCGGCTGGACCGGGTTGAGCGCGCTCAGCCCAATCTCAACCAGGTCCGGCAGGATTTTCTGAATCTGCCCGTCCGAGTGCATCAGCACCGGCAGCCCGCGCTGCGCAAAGGGCGCGAACAGGCGCGCCAGGCGCGGCTTGATCAGCTTGCGCCAGCTGGCCGGCGAAAAGAGCAAACCCTTCTGCGCGCCGTAATCATCGCCAAAATAACCGCCGTCCACCCCCAGCTCAAGGAACCGCTCGATCAGGCGCAGCTGGATCAGCGTGATGCGCTCCAGCAGTGCCTCGACAAACCCGCTGTCCTCGCCCATGTCGATAAAGATCTGCTCAAAGCCGCGCAGCGACCAGGCCCGCTCAAACAGCGCAAAGCCCAGGTTGGGCACGATGAAATACTCTTTCCCGTATTTTTCGACCGTCCGCCGCGCTTCGTCCAGCAGGCCGGGCGCGGCCGGGTCGGGCCAGGGGTACGCCTCCAGGTCTTTCGACCCGGCCAGCGGGTTGACCCGGATGTAATAGCCTTCTTCGGCCGTGTCGTGACCGGCGCCCCACCAGTCGAAGCGCGCCAGGCCATCCGGGCTGGTCACGCCCGCGTGGCTCACGTCCACCCGCACCAGGTGGTTATCCAGCGCGGCCGCCAGGTCGCCCGGCGCGACGCGCAAATAGGCTGCCAGGGCCGCCCCCATGCTGGCCGTGTAATTCACCTGCGTCGGCAGGCGGTCCACAGGCTGGTAGGCCAGCGCGCGCCGCAATCGTTCCTTATGGGTCATCATGGATCACCTGTGAGCGCAAAACGCAAATTTGCTGGGCCTTCCAATACGGATCAGTCCGGCAGATGGGCAATGGATACCAGCGACCTACAGTAATTGTACCGCTTTGAATAGGTCTGACAGACGATGATTCATGGCTTACTCAAGAAACGGATTGGCATCTCAGGTTGTCGCAACATCGCTTCAAAAAATGGGGATTCGGGTGATTTGCGCCGTATAACGGCGCAAATCACCCGAAAAACTTCTCCCCCTTCCCGATTTTATGGGAAGGGGGCAGGGGAATGGGTTCTTTTGGCATGGCGTCAAGCATTCTTAAAAACGCCTTTGACGCTGCTTCCACCCATCAAAGGCCCGGTGCGCCAGGCTCATCCTTTTTACGCTCCACCAGTAAACGCAAGCGCGCGATGGTCTGCACCATTGAACGGACGGTATGGTAATTGATCTTCCAGGCATGCCCCAAGACTGCGTCAATGGGGGCGCCAAACCGGTCGACGCGCTCGTACCATTCCCCTCCTGCTTGCATGACGACCATCTTGCTGAAAACAAAATCATACACATTGCGGAATGCGCGCCAGTATTGCTCATCGCCAAAAAGGAGATAAGCATCCAACATGCCAATCAATACCTCCGCTTGCTGCCAAAACTGCTTTTCAGTCAGTTTGGTTGGGCGCGTCATCGGCACGTCGGCGTATACTCCCCCATACTCCGGGTCAATGCCCAGTTCTAAACAGTGATCGAACTGGGCCCGAACGGTTTTCGCAAAGGTTTGGCGTGAAATGCCCAGGATGTCGGCGGCATGCAGCAGCAGCCAGGCAAACTCGACATTATGCCCTGGGGAAGTCTGATCGATCGGCGCGGCGTCTTCATCAGGTCGTGCATCCCGCCCCCATTCGGTTGCGAAAATAATCCGGCGCAGCGGTTGAAAATCATACGTGAATTGGATATATCCCAGTCCCGTTTCAGGGTGCAGCAGACGCTGGATGATCAGATCGATGATCTCTTCCAGGCGGCGGCGGTGTGATGGCAAGCCGGTCATCTCGTACAAAGTGGTGAACGCCTCCATCATGTGCATGTGTACGTCCAAAGATTTTCGATCCCCGCCATATTTACCAGGCGGCTGAAGCTGCCAATCGCGTGTCATTAACTCGAGGTAACCGCCATTTCGCGTATCTGCCATATGCCGGCAGACAGCGTCGTACGAACGGAGCGCCATTTCCTTACCCAATGGATCGCCCGTCGCCAGAAAAAACTCGCTAAAGGCGTAAATCCCAAAACACTGTCCGTAGCCGACCTTATCCAAAACAGTTGGCGTTCCCGCCCGGTCGGCGATCCAAAACCAGCCATCGTGCTGCCCATCCCAGAAATGATCAGCCAGAAAGCGTGCCCCCGCAGACGCCAGCTCTGCGCAGCGTCCATTCCCAAATCCAGCCCGATGCGCGCTGGATAAAGTGTAGAGCATGCGAATCTGCATCAGAAAGGTCTTGGTCGTCTCCCCGGTTGGCCGCCCAAGCCGGTCAAAATAGGAAAGAAAACCGCCGTAGCCAGGATCTGGCGCATGATCCAGCCAAAAGGGCAGCAAAGTGCCCTGGAGATAAGCTTCGGTGCGCCCAAGAACATCGATAACTTCATTCGCTGCAGGCATGTGTTTTTTCTCCCTACACAGAAGTGAACCCGGATTTTCCTTAGTATCTATCCAAAAATTGTTTTGTGTGTTCCAAATTTGCGGCTACGCCGCAAATTTGGAACACACAAATAGCATTTTTAGGATAGGTTCTTAGTATAAGGGACATAAAAATAAATAAGCCTTCCGAAGGCAAGAAAAAGGGGTAAGATAAGGGAAACCAGAAGAGGCAGAGGATTGCGGATGGAATTAACAGAAACGTTGAAAAAGTTACTGATCG
>Ga0172368_10004740_pt1 | contig 15594 bp, 23 predicted proteins | sample Lak11m_FD_114540 | JGI IMG/M metagenome (GOLD analysis project Ga0172368, IMG submission 114540) | Freshwater microbial communities from Kabuno Bay, South-Kivu, Congo - kab_022012_11m | ecosystem: Environmental > Aquatic > Freshwater > Lake | place: Democratic Republic of the Congo: South-Kivu...
ATGCGTGATTGGGGCATTATAGTGAACCAACTAAGGGTCTATTTCGGTGAAAGGGTTGATACATATTTATAAATATGAAGGGATATTCATAAGGATAGTTTCAGCAAAAAAGGTTACACTCCCATTTAAACTCATCAACGGGATAATCGAAATCCTCCCCTGCGTTGTCATATTACCGTTCCTAACCGCACCGTTAGCTGAGCAGGGATAACCTCGCGCATTTGCCCAAAATTTAGACCCTTAGCGAGCCACGGAACCCCCTTGCGGCATAGTAAGAGTCTGCACCGTTATGATACACGAAGACAGTGCCGTAGCGACGATCGCAAAAGATTGCCCCTCCGAGTTTTCTAATATCAGAAGGTGTTTTCACCCAGCTCGACGTTTTCGTATCGAAATTTCCAAGTTTCTGCAACTCTCGATATTGTTCTTCCGATAAAAGCTCAATGCCCAAGGCAGTTGCCATATCAATAACGTTATTTTCTGGTTTATTTTCTTTCCTTGAGTCCAGCCCTTCACGGTCGTAACAAAGACTTCTGCGGTCTTTAGGACTTTCCGCTGAACAATCATAAAAAATGTATTCGCCCGTCTTTTCATCATGACCAACAACATCCGGTTCACCGCCAGTTCTTTCCATTTCATTGAGCGACCACAATTTTTCAGTATTAGCTTCCAGCTTTGCCTGTACTTTAGTCCATTCAAGACCTTTATGGCGGTTCATGTTTTTCTCAAAACGGGCTTTCAATACTCTGAGTAATTCTTCACGTTGTTCCGGTGACAACTCCTTATTATTACTCTGAATGTTTTTCATGTTTTGGTATTCCCTTTAATCTTTTGTTATGCGCATGTGCTATTCTTCGTCCGAAGTCGTGTCGTTTCATGCTATCAGTCATTTTTTTGCCGGCTCATAATAAAGCACTATTGAACCAGAGCCAAAGATTTTTGTTTTTATGAGTTTAAGATTTATTCTATTATTTATATTTTTAAATAATCGCAAACCGTTTCCTAAAATAATCGGATGAACACAGAGCTGGTATTCATCAATTAAATTAAGCTGCGTTAAGGCTACTATTAAACTTGGGCTGCCGGCTAAAATGGCTTTACCTGCTTGCTGCTTGAGTTCTAAAACTTCTTCTTTAATGATTTCCTTTTTCAATTTTGTATTTTTCCAGTCAACATTTTTCAGCGTACGGGAAAAAACAATTTTGGAAATGTTGTCTATTAATACTGCAAATTCATCCATTGGTTTGTTACCAGTAGGATTTTTTACTACGGTTGGCCAATAACTTTCCATCAGTTGATAGGTTATCCTTCCGTATAATAGGGTGTCTGCATTACTTAACAGCTCATTATAATGTTGATGTAATTCATCATCTACAATTCCTGCCGTGTGGTCGCAAAACCCGTCAATTGTCATATTGATTGCTGCAATTAGTTTTCTCATTTTATAACCTCCTTAAGCTCCAACAGTACCTGTCTTGACTTTTCCAGCTCGCTTGTAATTGGCAATAATCACTCCACTTGGAGTAACAGAACTCTCTATTAATGTAAATGCTGCCGGAATCGTGCCATTGTCAAACAACTTCTTTCCTTTACCAAGAGTCAACGGGTAAATTTTGAGCCAGAGTTCGTCCACCAAATCATTCTTAAGTAGCAGCTGAATGAGCTTACTACTGCCCCAAACTTTAATGTCAGAACCTTTTGAATTTTTTAGCTTTTCGATATCTGCCAAGCTTCTGAGGAAAACTGTGTTTTTCCAATCTGACTTTTCCATGGTCTTGGACATGACGTATTTTGTGACATCATTGATACCTGGCCATCCATTTTCATGCTCTGGCCAGTAACTAGCAAAAATCTCAAATGTTTTTCTGCCCAAAAGAAGGTCTGTAGGTTTCATCTGTTTTTCCATGACTTTACCATAAACTTCGTCAGAATAAGGCGCAACCCAACCGCCATATTTGAAACCGCCCGATGTATCTTCCTCAGGTCCACCTGGTGCTTGCATTACTCCATCTAATGTAATAAATGATAAAACGATTATTTTTCTCATATCCCGCCTCCTTCGTAATAATTACATCCTCAAACGTTTGATGTCAACAACACATCCGGTTCACCGCCAGTTCTTTCCATTTCATTGAGCGACCACAGTTTTTCAGTATTAGCTTCCAGCTTTGCTTGTAGTTTAGCCCATTCAAGACCTTTATGGCGGTTCATGTTTTTCTCAAAACGTGCTTTCAATACTCTGAGTAATTCTTCACGTTGTTCTGGTGACAACTCCTTTTTTTCATTTTTCATAATGAAACCCTAATGACGTTTTTCGAAACTTCATATAATTAAGATATTATTTTTATCTGTAAGCTATCTTACTTAAATGTTTCCCCGTATCTTCAAAGTATTTTCTTTCCAGGACCAAGGCATCTTCGAGCGTGCTTATATAATTGTTGGGATTTACCTTAAAAAGCTTAAGAGCATCTTTTCCTGTAATAGGTGAATATTAAGACCCGTCTTTTTTGATATTTCCGGCAAAGTATCCATGTGATGAAAAAGTATAATGCAGGATTTGTCAGTATTTATACTTTTACCATCAGAAAAATCTTCTTAGACTTGGTAACAAAAATACCCCTTCCCGGGTTATATGCGTTTAAAAATACTGTTTTGATTTTGCTAAAAATTGAGAAGCTAAGTACAAGGAATACATTTTGATTCCCAGTAGTACTGGAAGAGATTTTTGCACCAATCCCTGAATCGGTCATCATAGCCGAAGATGGCGTTATTATGATCAATCTTTCCATCTGGTCCTGGTAGTTCCAGCATACAAAATTTATCGCTTACGATTACTGAGATTTTTATTTCGTCCATTACTTTAGTCTCTATCTTTTTTCTGTTTTTTTCGCTAAGAAGCGAAGCGGAGCATTTGTCTTTTGGAAGTATTACTCTTATTTCCACTCCCTCTTCCAATTTTCTTTCGGTATCAGGCAGATGGTGCCTGGGAAAATCATCCGACATGTACCACATGTGGCTCTTTATACCATCGCCCAATTTTTCATGGGTATTTAAAATATTATAGACACCTGTTATTATCTCTCCCGTGGAAAGGGCGTCAATTTGTCTCAGGAGATTGAGAGGGATATGTGAAGTGTCGTGGTTCAGGAAGAATCCTGATTTCCCGGATATGAAATCCAGATCTGATATGCTGGATAAAACCAGTTTTCCGAACAGCGTATTATGATATCTGCCATCCCCTTTTTTTTCGATCAACTGGGCTTCTGTTAATCTCGAGAGTTGTCTTGATGCTTCAGTCGAGTTCATATTAACTTCTTTGATCAGGCTGGTGAATGTCATTGGCTCTTCATCCAGGGTTTGGAGTATACAAAGCCTGTTTTCTGATGACAGTTCCGTAAATAGCTCGCAGATTTTCATCGTTTTTCCTGGTTACATTTGTGTAACCTTTGTTATAAGCTTGTTGCCTAACCTTCATTTCCACAAACCTCCTGCAGCAAAATTAGTCCAAGATTTACTACGGTACGTCTCTGGACACGAATATTAGGTTATTTCCTATTTATAAATTCCGTAACGTCTTCACAAAATTGTTTTCTTTCGTCTTCATGAATCGCATGTCCCGCATTCTCGTAAATCTTAATTGTTACATTGCTATTCCTCTTAGCCATTTCTTTTATATTATCTGTTTTGCATGCCCAGCTTTTCATTCCATGCATTAGAAGAATTGGGCATTTTATGCTTTCCCAATCTTTCCAGTAAATTCCATTTAACTCTATCTGTGATTGGATCATATCCTTATAGTTAAATCTAAACATCCATTTCGTTCCATCATAACATAGGCTTTCTATAAAATACGGTCCCAATATTATATTATGTTTCATGAATTCATTATTAACATCCCAAATAGAATCAAATCTTTCGGGGAAATCTGCAATAAAACTATTAGACTGTGATATTTCTGTTCCAATATCTTCAATAATAATCTTTTTTACGTTTTTATACATTGAAGCATACTGAAATATATTTGCACCGCCAAGAGAATGACCCAATAGAATAGGATCTTGGAGATCTAATTCATCGATAATCGCTTTCAAGTCTTCTATATAATCAAGCCTTGTATAAGAGAGAGCATGGTCACTGAAACCATGTCCTCTAAGATCAGGAAGAATAATCCTCCCGTCAAAAAATGATTCAACAAATGTGAGCATGGAACCCATACCAAAATGACCATGAAGGCAAATCAGCGATTGTCCATCCTTTTCATTATCTAGATATGAAATATTAAGTCGGTTAATGTTCATTGTTTTTCGTATCATATTATTCCTCCCTATTTTATTCCCGATTTTAACCTTAATAGTATCTGTGAAAGATTGCCCTGCAGAGGCTGCAGGAATTAAACCTCCCGGTGTTATATAATAGAATGTTTTGCAGTCAACACCCTGCCAGATCAACACCGAGGGCAGGCATCTCCGAGAATGTTAGCCTATAAAGTCAGGGGTGTCAGTGCCAGGGACACCCAAGGGGATAAGCAGACCGAGCAGAATAATGATGCCGAGATAATTAAAAACCGATCTCAGTCCAATTAATACTATCTTTGCCAGAACCGCACCAATTTTGAGCAATGCTACCACCAGTTTCTGGTAAGACCGCTGTGAAAGTGCCATATTATTAAATGATATCCTTATAAAACAGCTCGTAGACTTTCATTGTGTTTCTTCTTTACATTTGTGTAACCCTTGTTACATATTTGTTTTCTAACTCCACACTCGTGCCAGATTTTTATTAAGCATTTCCATATCCCTTTTACCTCTGGTGATAAGAAAAATGGTCGGACACGAATTTGCATTCTATGTGACCCTGAAGCCAAACATGATAAAAGACCTCAAAATCAGATGCGACTACAAAGAGGAATTTGAGTTCGGAGGAACCCTGGAAGTTGATGAGATCAAGATGGTCGAAGATGAGATCCTCAGGGTTGCGGGCAAATTCGGTGTAATAGATTTGGGCATTTCAAGTCTCGAGTTGAAGACGATCATAAAAGACAGAGGTGAAAAAAATGAATAAACTAAACGTAAGCAATCGGATGAATAACCGTAAATTTGAGAGATTCGGGGAAATCAGAAATAAGGCAAGAATTCATGATGGTGAGAAGCATGCTGCGATAAAGGGTGATTTGCAATGAAACAGTCAATAATGACTCTAATCGCAGTATTTGCTCTCATATTTATGATTGTTCCTGCTAACGCTGAACTTGAAATCGTACTGGATCAGATCTCACCCCAGCCCGTTGAACCAGGGCAGGATCTAACAGTGTCAGTCAGGCTTGAAAATGAAAATAGCGATATGGAAAATGTAAGGCTTGAGATCGTTCCCGATTCGCCTATTAAACTCAAGAATGAAAATGATCGCATTATCGATGAAGGCAGGATTATCAAATATGGTGCTGTCACTGAAACCTATTTGTTACATATCGATCCTCTGGCAGCTTCCGGCACATACGAAATTGAATTCAGAACACGCTGGTTTGGCAACTACATGTCGTCTGAAACGAACAAAACCTTTAAGGTATTGGTCAGGGGAGCGCCTCAACTCATGATTTCCAACATTACAGTTAATCCCGGGCGAATAAGCCCGAAGGATAAATTTGATCTTACGTTCCAGATATCAAATGAAGGTACCGGCATGGCACGGGAAGTACAGGTAAGCGCAGACATGAGCGATCTGCCTTTTGTATCCCTGGATGCTGATACAAAGGTAATAAAAAGACTTGATCCGGGGGAAAACATTCAATTGAACTACCCTATCCAGATTAAAGATAAGACTGAAATTTCATCATACTCTATCCCCATTAAAATGGATTATAAAGATGAGAATGGCGAAAACATCAGCTCGAAAAGTCTTGCAGGCATCCGGGTTCTTGGTAAAGCAGACCTTGCGATTTCAGATATAAAGATCGAACCTCAAAATCCAATAAAAGGCGATCTTGTTACTGTGAACATGCGCATTGAAAATTCAGGAACTGGCGACGCGAAATCTGTGAAGATCAAACTTGATGCACCGTTTGATGGAACAAAATCTGCATTCCTTGGTAAAATCAAGCCCGATGATGATGCGCCAGGGGTCTTTACATTCTATGCATTAAAAGATGGTGATATTCCATTAACTGCCTCGATAGAATATGAAGACGATCTGGGCACGCGAACTGTCAATGAATCACTGGTTCTTCATGTGTACAAGCAGGATGAAAATAGCATGATGACGCCAATAGTTGTGGGCGTGCCGGTCATTGGTTCTATCGCATATTATCTTTCGCGCAGGAAAAAAACAGGCAATGCTAAATGAAGAGGGCTTATGTTCAATAATTTTAAACTCTCGACATTCCTGGCATATCGGTCAATGATGAAAGGAAATAAAAGCACACTGCTTTTAATAATTTTCATCATGTCTATGGTCTTTGTAAATTTAGTATTTATAAATTCCATTTTTCTTGGAGTGACCGAAGCCACCAATAACCAGGTGATCAACTCGCTCTATAGCAACGTTGTGATTGAACCTAAAAAAGATGATATATATATAAACGATGTTTATTCCCTGGAACAAAAGATAAAAAATATCCCCGGTGTAGCAGGCATATCGGCACAATATGTAACAGGCGCCACGCTTTCATTTGAGGATAAACGTGGGACCTGGACTATTCGCTCCATTAATCCTGATGATGAAATGAAAGTTACTACAAATCATAATTTCCTGATCGCAGGCAATTACCTGAGCAGGCTTGACGAGAACGAGATATTGCTTGGAAAAGAGATCACAGGAGGTTATGGCGGCGATCTTGAATATAGTTCACTTGGAGTAAAAGTCGGTGATTACATAGACGTGCTGTATAATAATGGCGTTAAAAAGAGCTACAGGGTAAAGGGAATTTTTGATGCTAATTTCATACAAACCAATACGATGGCATACATCAGCCAGAAAGATATGGAATCCGTACTCGGCCTTGAAGACAAAGCTTCACAAATACTGGTCAAGACCAGCGATAAGGGAAATGAAGACAGCTACGTTAAACAGTTTTTAGAGATGGGTATAAAAGAAGAAATAAAACCATGGACCGTCTATTCCGGCATGGTTAAAAACATAACGAACAGCTTTAATATGATCTCAATGATGATATCTGCGATCGGGTTGTTTGTCGCAGTCATTACTATATTTATTATTGTCTATACCAGTACTATCAGCAAGCGAAAGCAGATCGGAATTTTGAGGGCAATCGGAATAGAAGAATCGGTGATCATACAATCCTATATCTTCCAGGCATTGTTCATTGTAACCTGCGGTATAATTATTGGTTTGATAATTATATTCATTGCCATAAAACCATATTTCATTGAGCATCCATTGAAATTTCCTATCGGACTGGCTTCATTGCTAATCCTTCCTGAAAGAGTAACATTTAATGCGATCAGTCTGATTATTGCTGCCTTTGCTGCGGGGTTTATACCTTCATGGATGGCTGTGCGAAGGACAATAATAGATACTATCTGGGGTGATTAAAATGACAGATTTTAACGAAGCCCCTTTGGAAATAAAGGGACTTTCCAGGATTTATGGAATGGGAGATGTGAAAGTAAAGGCACTGAATAATGTCTCATTCGAAATTGCGCGAGGGGAATTTGTAGCCATTATGGGTAAAAGCGGAAGTGGTAAATCAACACTGCTGCACCAGCTTGGATTACTCGATATGCCGACGTCCGGCCAGATCATTTTCGGTGGAAAAAACATCCTGGAGCTCTCCGAATCCAGCAAGGCGAGATTTCGTCTTTCAAAATTCGGTTACGTCTTCCAGGAGTATGCACTTCTGCCAGAGCTTACTGCACTTGAAAATGTCTATCTGCCTGCAATGGCACTCGGCAGGAAGAAGGAAGAGTATATGAAAGCCGGGACTGAAGTACTTGAACACGTCGGACTTGGCACAAGGCTGCATCACCGTCCCCGTGAGATGTCGGGAGGAGAACAGCAACGTGTTGCGATTGCAAGAGCACTGATTAACAAACCGGATATATTGTTTGCTGATGAGCCAACGGCTAATCTGGATAGTATCTCGTCAAAACAGGTTATTGAGCTATTCCAGAAATTAAATAAGGAGACCAGGCTTACGATCCTGATGGTGACGCATGAACCCGATGATGTGAAGTATGTGAGCACGGTGGTCTGGCTTAAGGATGGAGAACTTGCAGAGAGGGGGACATGAGTTCCCGAAAATCGCTAACTCAGAATGTTATCAGTCTGTCGATAAAAAAATATGATCTAAATAAGGTTGATGAACATGACCAAAAGAACGTTTTAATTTATGGAGGAAAACTATGAAACAAAAATCAGGATTTATCAGGACATGCTACTATATTGGCGCACTAGCCGACTTAATTGCAGCTTTACCATTAATTTTCCCGGAAATTGCAAAACTGATGTTCGGGTTGGATAGTAATGGCTATTTATATGTTTCCAGGGTTGGAGCTTCACTGATGCTTGGGTGGACATCATTGCTTCTCTGGGGTAGTTATAAGCCAATTGAAAGAAGAGGGATTTTATTAATGACCGTTTTTCCGGTCTTAACAGGTCTGTTGATATCTTCAGTATTGGCGGTAAACTCTGGATTCATTGAAACAAATTTTATGATCCCAGTATGGATATTTTATGCAATAATAATTCCATTATATTTATACGCATATATTCTTGCGGGGAAAATAGAGAAAATATCGATCGAGGTTTGAACAATGTTTATTGGTCACTATGGTATTGGGCTTGCACTCAAAAAGGTGGAACCGAAGTTATCCCTTGGATTGCTGATTTTCGGTGCGATCATGCTTGACATCCTGTTTGGACTTTTCTTACTTTCCGGGATTGAGCACGCAAAGATTGTCCCGGGTGCGACAGTCGTATCGCCGTTTGAATTCTATGATTATCCATTCAGCCATAGCGCGGTTGGTGTAATTATATGGGCCACAGTCGGTTTTCTGGCATACTGGCTGTGGCCAAAGGGAGATCGTACACAAAGGAAGCGGCCAGCATTCATTCTTGCAGTAGCAATCTTCTCGCATTTTATTCTGGATTTCATCTCACATACCCCTGATTTGACAATCTTTGGAAACAATTCACCTAAACTTGGTCTATCTCTCTGGAACAACCTTGGAGGTACAATAATCGTAGAAATGGGTATTTTTTTCGTGGGTTTTATTCTCTACATGCGTGCGACCAAAAGTGTCTCAGCATCAGGAAAATATGGGTTTGCCTTGATGATATTGATCTTGTTGGTCTTATACATTGGAAACATTTTCGGTCCCCCGCCGCCAAATATGATTTCTGCCGCAGTCATTATGACAGCAGGTCAGCTCGCGCTTGTTGCCCTTGCTTTTTGGGTCGATAGAAACAGGACCACGATTCAACCTGTCAAAAGCTGAGAAACAGCTCTTTTATTATGGTAACCCATGAACCCGATGATGTGAAGTATGTGAGCAAGGTGATCTGGTTAAAGGATGGAGAACTTGCAGAACGGGGGGCATGAGATTTATGAAAATCGCCTCCAGGAATATGAAACTGAAGTCAAACACCACAGAATACTAATAATAATAAATTAGAGTAAAATATGAGTAAATATGATAATTGAAAATCTTAAACCATTTGAAGGGCTGCATTGTGAAACCACGGCAACAGGGACATTATTAAAACATATTGGCATAGATCTATCCGAACCATTGCTTTTTGGATTAGGAGAAGGATTGGGCTTTATATTTTGGAATATGAAATTAATGGATTTTCCTTTTATTGGAGGAAGAATCAAAACAGACTTACTGACCCAAAATATTGCCAAAAACTTAAACTTAAAATTGGAGAGTTCTGAAACATCATCCATTAAGAAAGCATGGGAAGCCGCCAGGCAGGGCATAGATTCAGGGTTACCTGTTGGATTGAAACTGGATTGCTATCATCTGGAATACTTTCCAGTTAAAATTCATTTTGCCGGACACTATGTTGCACTTTATGGATATGATGAAAACTATGCTTATCTTATCGATACGCAAGCGCAAGGTTGCAGGGTAAAAACATCATTGAAAAGTCTGGAGTTGGCCAGGAATGAAAAAGGAGCAATGTCTTCAAGAAATCTGTCTTATACTATTCGCTCGACAAATGAAAAATATATTCTTGAAAAAGCGATCCTTCATGCCATAAAAAGAAATGCAAACGATTTCCTGAATCCTCCTATAAACAACATAGGTTTCAAAGGAATCCTGAAAACAGGCAAGGAAATTAAAAAGTGGTTGGAAAATAGTAAAGATATTAAAAGGGATTTCAAAACAACAGCGATGTTAATGGAAAAGGGAGGGACAGGCGGAGCACTATTCAGGAATTTGTATAAAGATTTTTTGATGGAAAGCTATGAATTGGTAAGAATTGACAATATTAAAGAAGCACAGGAAATGTTTTGTGATATAGCAAAACAATGGACTGAGGTTTCAAGGTTATTTGATCAAACAGGCGAAACAAAAAACAGAAGATACATAGATGAAATTTCAGAAATTCTTATCGATATATCCGGGAAGGAAAAATCAGCAATGGAAATTTTGATGGAAATTGATGAAAGTTGATTAACATGAATAAAAAAATTGAAAAGAACGAATGGAATCCTGAACAGTATTTACAATTTATATCAGAAAGGACTCAACCCGCTATTGATCTGGTTTCAAGAATAAATATTGCGCATCCCCGATCAATAATCGATATCGGTTGCGGACCTGGAAATAGTACGCAAATATTAGTGAATCGATGGCCAGACAGTGAGGTAGTCGGATTGGATAACTCAATCACAATGATCGAAAAAGCAAGACAGGATTATCCGGAACAAAAATGGATCGTTGATAATGCAGAAAATATTGCTCCGAATATTAAATATGACCTTATTTTTTCCAATGCAACACTTCAATGGATTCCTCATCATGAAATACTTTTACCAAAATTATTTGACTGTTTAAATTCTGGAGGTGCTATTGCAGTACAGATATCCAAGTTTAAAAATATGGCAATTAATGTAGCGATTGAGACTATTGCAAATCATCAAAAATGGAAAAACTACACAAAAGGCTGTGAAGAACTTTTTACTTTAAGGGATATGGACTATTATTACGATATACTCAATAAATTAGCGACAGGAGTTGAATTATGGGAAACTTCCTATTTCCACGTTTTAAAGTCCCAGGAATCTTTAATAGATTTTATCAGGACTACAGGACTGAAGCCGTATCTTGATCGTTTGCCATCAGATAATATGAAATCTGAATTTGAGCAGGAAGTATTAATAGAATGTAAAAAATATTATAAAATACAATCTAATGGAAAAGTTTTATTTCCATTTGATAGATTGTTCTTTATTGGATATAAATAATTATTTAATGATACAATTCTATTGACCTTATGAAATGCAAATTATATCTGCTAATAGAGTTTAAAAAACTAAAATATACATTATTGTACCTTTAAAAACCAAAATAAACTCAAATAATTGTCAGGATATTTATATTGCTTAGAGTCATGTAGGTAAAACGAGGAAGCCGTTTTCACAACCTTTCCTATAAATAAGAAAAAGTACTTTTTCCGGCTTCCTCTTCCCTTCATGCCCACTATTGAAAAATCATGGACTCTGGCCAGATTGAATCGTTATCCGGTTCCTATCGACCCAAAAAGCGAGGGCTACAAGCGCAAGCTGACCTGCCGTCATAGTGACCGATAAACATAGCTCAAACCTCGCTCAATATTTGTGATGATGAGATATAACTCTTTTCTGATAGCAGCAATAGGATGAAGTTCCCATAGTATCAGGATTTTTTCCCGCTGATATTTTCTATCTCAATTTTAATAATCAAGATATTGTCAATTGAATCAATTTGATATTCAAATGTCTCATTTGAATTCAGATAATGTCCCATAATAATATCCATGGCACGTATTTTTTCATTTAGGTCATCAATAAGAAAAGCTTTACCATAACCTATAACACTGCGATATTTCATACTCCATTTGCAGGGAATTTGAGATTTTTTGAATCCTCCTACAATATCGAATTCAAAACATACATTGTCATTTTTCTTAATTATATCAATTTTCCTGCCATCTCTTGCAGAATGAAAATAGAGGCAATTATTCTCATAGCCAAAACATACTGGAACGATATATGGCAAATTGTTTACAGAAAGAGCAATCCTGCATACGTTAGACTCATTTATTATGGATTCAATTTCTATCTTTTCCCTGATTTCTTTATCCTGTCGTCTCATTTTCTCCCTCCACCCGCAATTTGAGAGCATGATTCATATCTTCAAATCCCCTGCGTGTTTCAGTATCCAGCTTATGCGCTAAAATGGGAACTAACAGGCCAGTAAAAATTTCACGCTGTATAAATCGTACACCTCCGGCAACAAGCGGCTCGATGATGAAAATGTGCTCGCCATCGAACAGGCCGGGTATCAGTAAGTGCCCAAGCCAGCGCAGTTCACGACCAGGTTCTGCTGTTACAACATGGGGTCGAACGGCCATGCCTCCTGCCCCTTCCGGCTGAAGGTAAACTTCGAGTTGTTCACCTTTTTCCAGTTTGCCACTCGCACGGCGAATGAATGGATTCCATTGTGGGAAACTGGCAAAATCGGTCAGGATTAGCCATATGCGTTCGGGGGTGGCATTTATTTGGATTTCGGTGTAAAGTTCCATGGTGGTAGTGATTATAGATATATTATTAGGCTGATAATAAATATTTTTGCCATAAAATGCTGATCCGGTTTCTATCGACCCAAAAAGCAAGGGCAACAAGCGCGAACTGACCCACCGTCATAGTGGCAGAAATCATAATTGACGGTGAGGGGCCGAAGAAAGCGTTAAATCCAAAATATTAAAAAAAGGTATCCTTATGTTGAAATAAGGATCGCGTTAATGCTGCCTTCCTGTCCAGGCCTGTTAGTGATGCGAGCGCTTCCAATTTCAGTTTTGATTATGGAGCCTTTTGTCATTATGTTTCGTCTTATATAGTTTTTATTAGCCGGATTTCCAGTAACGGTTTCGATCTTTACTGTTTTGGATGTCTTTGTCGCTGGGTCTAATACTATTGCGGTTTGCGCTCTTAATAGTCGAACTTTTAACTGGCCGCCCAAGGTTTTTACTGTCTTTCTAATGGTCTCACCAAGATGGGTATTTGCCTGCTCTCCGCCAAGTTCGTATTTTCTCTTGCCTCTGGCCTGTATTAATCTTCCGCCTGTATATTTTCGTGTTGATTTTCCCTGAAACTTCATAATGATCCTCTTATATCTTAAATTATAGAATAATTATTTTTCCGCTTAAACGCAGTAATCTAATAAAAGCTTTCGCTTAATAAAAACATTTATCTCTCTTTGCCCTGAAATCAGCATATAATGCTATTCAAACCCATTTCTCAACTCACTGCCATCGAACAAGAACACCTGCTTACACGCGAAACTGCTCTTAAGGATGTTTTAGCACCTGTTACTTCAATACTCAATGAGGTGAAATTTAAAGGCGACGCCGCTCTTCGTAAATATACCCTGCAGTTTGACAAAGCCAGCATTGGCGAAATAGAAGTATCTCATAAAGAGATACATGAAGCTGTTTTTTCACTTGATAAGAAACTTTTAACATATCTAAAGAAAGCTTCCTTGAATATAAAAGCGTTCCATGAAGCACAGCTTCAAAAGGACTGGATGAAAGAATTCTCACCCGGAATTAGGTTGGGCCAGCGCATTACACCTCTTGGATCCGCAGGCGCTTACGTCCCCGGCGGCAGGGCAACTTATCCAAGCACAGCTATTATGACAGTAATACCGGCAAAAGTTGCAGGAGTGAATAAAGTAATAATATGTACACCGCCAAAGCCGGACGGTACTGTAGATCCGCTCACTCTTGCAGCAGCGCATATTGCAGGCGCTGACCGGGTTTTCCGTATCGGGGGCGTGCAGGCGATAGCAGCGATGGCTTATGGGACGGAAACGATCCCGAAGGTTGATAAAATTGTCGGGCCGGGCAACGTATATGTGACCGCAGCAAAGATGTATTGCGGAGTAGCTATCGATTTTCCGGCCGGGCCAAGTGAAGTCCTCATAATCGCAGATGCTTCTGCAAGAGCTGATTTTATCGCATCAGATATGATCGCACAGGCGGAACATGACCCCAATGCAGTATCCATACTTGTCACGCCATCAGATGAACTGGCTGAAAAAGTAATGCGCGAACTGGAGGTGCAGTCAAAGGGAGCAAATCGAAAAGAAATTATTCAAAAATCCCTTGAAAATGCTGCTATACTTACCGGTTCTCTTGATGAATGCATTGAGTTCTCAAATAAATATGCTCCTGAGCATCTTGAGATCATGACGCATGAGGATATACTTCCGAAGATAATGAATGCAGGCTCAATATTTATCGGTTCATATGCACCGGTATCGGCGGGTGATTATGCTTCGGGAACAAATCATGTTCTTCCTACGGCAGGATATGCAAGGGCATTATCAGGTTTGAATACTGACCATTTCGTAAAAAAATCAAGCGTCCAGGTAATTGAAAAGAACGGGCTTGAAAGCATTGGTGAGACTATCATCGGATTGGCGCAGGCTGAAGGACTCTGGGCTCATGCAAATGCAGTCAAGATCAGGAAGATGTGACCGGAGGCTGTTTTATTTCCCTGCCCGTTAATCCAGAAGGCTACGGATTTAGGGCAAAAGCAATTCAAACTATATTTGTGTTCTTTCGGTGAAAAGTGCGAAAACTGTTATCAACACTATATATGGGAAAGTTCATAGATATGATTATCCAATAAGATATAACATATAAAATGGAGTATAATTCATGCAAACAAAGTCAAAGCAGGAGGAAGCAGTTTTAAAAGAAATTAGAGATCTACCTGAAATAATACAGGAAAAAATATTGAAGATAATCCATTTTTTCAGGTCTGAAATTATCGAAAGTAGATATTCCGAGGAAAAAGCAACGGCTGAATTTTTATCAGTTTGTGGTACATGGGTAGATAGTAGATCAGTTGAAAAACAAATAGAAGATATTTATTCCAGCAGAAAGTCCACCAGCAGAACGGAGAAAATGTTTTGAAATTCTTATTGGATACTAATATTTGCATATATCTTTTAAATGGAAATGAAATATTGAAAAAGAAAGTAGGCGAAATTGGTATTTATTCCCTTTCTATTTCAAATGCAACTCTTGCAGAACTATATTTTGGAGCATATAATTCCCGGAATGTAAGTACAAATATAAAAAGAATAGAAACTTTCAAGAAGAATTTGATGGTTTATTCAGACAGTGACACTTCAGCTGAGGCATTTGGACGATTTAAGTCAAAATTAAGAGCGCAGGGAAGATAATTGAAGATTTTGATATTTTGATTGCCAGTATTGCTTTTGCAAATGAATGCATTCTGGACTGCGCCCCTTCGAGTGGACAATTAGTTAAGGTGGCATATTTAAACTTTTCGACTTCTCAAAATCGACTGGGGATTTATAACCAATCGATGAATGTAAGCGTTTTAAATTGTAGACC
>Ga0172368_10004745_pt1 | contig 15580 bp, 16 predicted proteins | sample Lak11m_FD_114540 | JGI IMG/M metagenome (GOLD analysis project Ga0172368, IMG submission 114540) | Freshwater microbial communities from Kabuno Bay, South-Kivu, Congo - kab_022012_11m | ecosystem: Environmental > Aquatic > Freshwater > Lake | place: Democratic Republic of the Congo: South-Kivu...
ATGCGCCAATCCTGGCGGTCAGCGTGCGGCTGGTGGATCGCATCGGCCGGATTTGGGCGCAGCACGATTATGAGCGAATCAGCGAAGCGGCGAATCAGCGAAGCGGCAAATCGGCAAATGGCGCGGCGGGCAGCGAGGAAGTCAATGGAGATTCGTGAGTATCAGCGGTGGCTGGAGGCGTGGGATCGGGCGCGGGGGTGGGATCGCGTGGCGGTGGCACACACGCTGGTTCACGCGCTGGAGGAGATGGGCGAGGTGGCCCGGTTGGTGTTACAATGGGAAGGCTACAAGGGCGCCGAGAGCGCCGAGAAGCTGCACGCCGAGCTGGCGGAGGAGCTTTCCGATGTCTTCGTCTTCCTCTTCAAGCTGGCGTATCAGACCGGCGTGGATGTGGAGGCGGCGCTGGCCCGCGGGCAGGCCAAGGCCGACGGACGGTATGATGATCTGGCTGCGGCCAGCGCGATGCTGGCGCGGTATCACGCGCGGCAGGCGGAGTTGTCGGTGCGGTTGTTTGACAATCAAGAGGAGAAGCGATTATGACCACGCAAACGTTGACCCTGGAGGTTTCGGCTGATGTCTTGGCGGCGGTGAAGTTGCCTCCGGCCGAAACCGAGAAAGAATTCCGCCGCGAATTAGCGTTGGCCTTGTATCAACGCGGCATACTCTCGACGGGCAAGGCGCGGCTTCTGGCTAAGATGACGCGGTGGGAATTCGAGGAGCTGCTTGGTCAGCGCGATATCGTGAGGCATTATACAAAGGATGATCTGGAAGATGATCTCTGTTACGCCGCTCGTGATCGGTGATTCTTCGACCCTGATTCACCTTGCCAGCATTGGTCAGTTGACGCTACTGCGAGATCTTTACGGGAAGATCACGATTCCAGAAGTGGTGTGGCGAGAAGTTGTCACTGAAGGCGGTGGGCGTCCTGGGGTAAGTGAGGTCACAGAAGCCCGTAACTCGCAATGGATCGAGGTATCACCTGTGATGGACACACCCCTGTTGCGCCTGTTGAAACGCGACCTTGATGATGGTGAAGCGGCGGTTATTGCGCTTGCTATCGAGCGTCAGGCGGATTTGGTACTGATTGATGAAGCGGCGGGGCGTCGGATCGCAGAGCTATATGGCCTTTCCAAGACAGGGGTGATTGGGATATTGCTACGAGCAAAGAAAGAAGCACGAATTCCGTCGCTGAAGCGGGAATTGGAAAAGCTCCGGCAGCGTGGTCGGTTCCGAATTGATGAGCGATTAGTTCGGCAGGCGTTGCATGCCGCTGGAGAGTGAATACTCAGAGATCAAGGCGCGGTATCATGCGGCAGGCTGCGGGGTTGGCGCAATTGTTGGGAGGGCAAAATGGACGGACGGATTGATATCCCCGACGCATTTCGGGCGGACGTCCAGCGCGCGACGGAGATCCTCAGGGCCGCGGAGTGTTCGGAGATATTCCTCTTCGGCTCATTGGCCGAAAAACGTGCAACAGCCTATTCTGACCTGGATCTGGCCGTCAGAGGATGCCCTCCGAGTAGCTTTTTTCGAGTGTTTGGCAGACTGATGATGGAATTGGAGCATCCTGTTGATCTCGTGGATTTGGATAGCCGGGATCCATTTGCGTGTTTTTTTGGAAGAGCGTGAGGAGTTAGTGCAAGTTGGCTAGTGATCTGGCATGTGTTCCGCCACGCTTATGCCTTCATTCTGGATTGGCGCGATCTTCGAGTCCTGGTCTTGTCGCTGGCCGATGTCTGGATGCAGACCAAACAGGAACTTCTGGCGTTTCTTGAGACCTTGCGTTAACCTCTTGTCGTTCACCTTTGGTTCACTTAACGGTAATAGGAGTTTCTTCCATTATGACGATTAAGCCCCTTTCTTTCCAAGAAGTCATCATGCGGCTCCAGGCCTACTGGGCCGAGCGCGGCTGTCTGATCTGGCAGCCCTACAGCGAGAAGGTCGGCGCGGGGACGGGCAACCCGGCGACCGTGCTGCGCGTGTTGGGGCCTGAGCCGTGGAACGTGGCCTACGCCGAGCCGAGCTATCGGCCCGACGATGGCCGCTACGCCGAAAACCCCAACCGGATGCAGATGCATACCCAGTTTCAGGTCATCCTGAAGCCCGCGCCGGCCGATTCGCAAGAGCTGTACTTGCGCAGCCTGGAGGCGATCGGGATTGACCGGAACCAGCACGACATCCGCTTCGTGGAGGACAACTGGGATTCGCCCGCGCTTGGCGCGTGGGGCCTGGGCTGGGAGGTGTGGCTGGACGGGCTGGAGATCAGCCAGTACACCTATTTCCAGCAGGCCGGCGGCTACCCGCTCGATCCGATCCCCGTGGAATACACCTACGGCCTGGAGCGCATCGTCATGTATTTGCAAGGGGTGGCCGAGGTGTGGCAGATTGACTGGGACGGCCGGCGCACCTACGGCGATGTGCTGAAGACGCCGGAGATCGAGCACTGCAAATACGACTTCGAGATCGCCGATGTCAACCGCCTGAAGATGATGTATGATCTGTTCGAGGCCGAGGCGAAGAGCTGCCTGGCGCACAAGCTGGTGACGCCGGCCCATGACTACGTCTTGCGTTGCTCGCACACCTTCAACCTGCTCGACGCCCGCGGCGCCATCGGCGTCACCGAACGCGCGGCCTTCTTTGCCCGGATGCGCGATTTGGCGCGGCAGGTTTCCGTGGCGTATGTGGAGCAGCGGGAGCACGCGGAGTATCCGTGGTTGGAAAGCAGGGATCAGGAACCAGGGACTAGGAACCAGGAATCAGGGACTAGGAACCAGGAAGGATCAGCTTCTAGCCCCCTAGTCCCAAGTCCCCTAGTCCCTAACACCTACCTTCTCGAAATCGGCACGGAGGAGCTGCCGCCCGCCGATCTTCAGTCGGCCATCGAGCAGTTGAAGGTCGCGACGCCGAAGCTGTTGACCGATCTGCGGCTGGCGCATGGGCCGATCTTCGTTTCGGGCACGCCGCGACGTCTGGTCGTGCAGGTTGAGGCGCTGGCTCCGCGGCAGGCGGACGAGGAGAGCGTGATCAAAGGCCCGCCCGCCGAGCGCGCGTTCGATGCCAGCGGCGCGGCGACGCAGGCAGCCGTCGGCTTTGCGCGTAAGAATGGCGTGCCGGTCGAGGCGCTGGAGATCCGTCAGGAGGGGGCCGGCCGTTATGTGTACGCAGTGGTGCGCCGGCCGGGCCAGCCGATAACCGATGTCCTCCCCAACGCGCTGGCCGGGTTGGTCGCCGGCATCAGGTTCGGCAAGACGATGCGCTGGAACAGCACGAACGTTGCCTTCTCGCGGCCGGTGCGCTGGCTCGTGTCGCTGTACGGCGCAACCGTGCTTCCGTTCGAGTACGCGGGCCTGGTCGCGGGGCGCACCACGCGCGGGCCGCGCGCTGCCGGGTCGCCGGAGCTGGAGATCGCGGATGCCGACGCCTACCTGCCTTTGATGGCCGGCCATCATGTGATCGTGGATCGCGACGCCCGTCGCGCGGCGATCCAGGCGCAGGTGGCCGAGTTGGCTGCGGAGGTCGGCGGCGCGACGCCCGACGATCCGGCCTTGCTCGATGAAGTGACCGACCTGGTCGAGCAGCCCACGGCCATCCGCGGCGGCTTCGCCGATGAGTACCTGCGCCTGCCGAAGGAAGTGCTGATCACGGTGATGAAGAAGCACCAGCGGTATTTTCCGGTGGTTGGTAAATCGGTGGATCAGGAAATTGGTAAATCGGTGGATCAGGAAATTGGTAAATCGGTGGATCAGGAAATTGGTAAATCGGTGGATCAGGAAATTGGTAAATCGGGAGACCAATCTACCAATCTACCAATCTACCAATCTACCAAGTTACTCTCCTACTTCATCACTGTCCGCAACGGCCCGGCCGAGCACGCAGAGATCGTGCGGGAGGGCAACGAGGGGGTGATCCGGGCGCGCTATGCCGATGCGGCCTATTTCTTCCGCGCCGACACCTCCCGGCCGCTGGCGAGCTTCACCCCGCGGCTGGCGACGCTGACGTTCCAGGAAAAGCTCGGCTCGATGTTGGACAAGGTGCACCGCGTCGAGGCGGTTGTGCCGGCGCTGGTCAGTCAGCTTGGCCTGGACGACGGCGACCGCGTGATCGCGCAGCGCGCGGCGCAGCGCTTCAAGAGCGATCTGGCGACGCAGATGGTGGTCGAGCTGACCTCGCTGCAAGGGATCATGGGGCGGGAGTACGCGCGCCTTTCTGGCGAGCCGGAGGATGTGGCTGTCGCGATCTACGAGCACTACCTGCCGCGCTTCCAGGGCGATACCATGCCGGCATCCCGGCCTGGGCTGCTCCTGGGGATCGCCAACCGGCTCGATTCCCTCGTCGGGTTGTTCGCCGTGGGCCTGACGCCGACTGCATCGGCCGACCCGTTCGGGCTGCGCCGCGACGCGTTGGGGCTGGTCGGCGCGCTGGTTGGTTGTGAGCAGCCGTTTGACCTGCGGCCCGCGCTCAAGGCGGCCGCCGGCGCCATGCCCATGCCCGTCAGCGATGCCGTGCTGGGGGATGTCCTGACCTTCGTCCGGGATCGGCTGTACGTCTGGCTGCGCGATCAGGGGCTGCCGCATGATGTTGTTTCCGCGGTGCTGGCCGAGCAGGGGCACGATCCGTATCGGGCCGCCACGGCCGCCCGCGAGCTGGCTGCGCTGGTCAAGACGCCGGAGTGGCCGGACACTCTGACCGCCTACGCCCGCTGCAAACGGATCGTCCGCCTGCTGCCGGAGGTCTACGCGTTGGCGCCGGAGCATTACACCGAGCCGGCGACGCAGGGACTGTACGCGGCCTGGCAGGAGTCAGGAGTCAGGAGTCAGGAGTCGGGGGGCAATGTCGCGGCATTGGCGGAGAAACTGCGCGCCTTGCGGGAGCCGATCAACCGCTTTTTCACCGATGTGTTGGTTAATGCCGAAGACCCGGACGTGCGCCGGGCGCGGCTGGCGCTGGTGCAACGCATTGCGGCGCTGCCGGATGGGATCGCGGATTTGAGTTTGTTGCAGGGGTTCTGATCGAGTGAGGGAATAGGATGAAGAACAACGGAACACGGATTACCCTAGATCCCACTGTGATGGGTGGCAAGCCTTGCATCCGCGGTATGCGCGTCACAGTGGGAATGATCGTCGGGTTGGTCGCATCCGGGTATGCGACGACAGAGATTCTCAACGCCTACCCCTATCTTGAAGCAGAAGATATCCGCGCCGCCCTGACTTACGCGGCATGGCGAGTTGAAGAGATGGATCTGCCGCTGGAAATGGTCGCAGCATGAAGCTCCTGATTGACATGAATCTCTCCCCGCAGTGGGTGGAGGAATTGGCGCGACAGGGGTGGCACGCGCAGCATTGGACGACGGTCGGATTGCCGACCGCCACTGATGTGTCAATCATGGAATGGGCCCGCGCGAACGGCTGTGTCGTGTTCACGCTTGATCTAGATTTCGGGGCGCTGTTGGCTTTGACCCACGCACATGGGCCAAGCGTCATTCAGGTCCGCGCTCAAGATGTGATGCCGCAGCGGCTGGGCGCGCTGTTTGCCAATGTCCTTCGACAATACGAGTCGTTTCTTGAGCGTGGCGCGTTGGTGGTCGTGGACGAAGCCAAGTCAAGAGTGCGGCTGTTGCCGTTGTAAAGCATGATCCCACTCAAACTCCGCCTCCAACACTTCATGTGCTACCGCGAGAAATCGCCCCTCGACTTCTCCGGCATCCAGAGACTTGCTCCCATATCGGGAGCGTGGTAGAATCACCCTATGCGGATCATCGCCTTGAAGACCTTGCGTGACTTCTGGCAACAGCACCCCGATGCCGAGCAGCCGCTTCGGGCGTGGTATCATGACGTCAAACAGGCCAATTGGCGTACTCCTGCCGACATCAAAAACACTTACCGCAATGCCAGCCTGGTCGGGAATGATCGCGTCGTTTTCAACATCAAGGGCAATGACTACCGACTCGTGGTCGTCGTAGCCTATCGGCAGGGCATCGTCTATATTCGCTATGTGGGTTGCATCGCAATTACGATCGCATAGATGCAGCAACCGTGTGACGCAAGGTGAGGCGCATGGAGATTCGACCTATTCGCACTGAAGCAGACTATGAAGCGGCGTTGGCCGAGATCGAGCGCCTTTTTAACGCTGCGCCGGACACGCCCGAAGGGGACCGCCTGGACGTGCTGACCACCCTGGTTGAAGCTTACGAGGCGCAGCATTACCCGATCCCTGAGCCTGACCCCGTCGAAGCCATCAAGTATTTCATGGAAAGCCGCGGGCTGACACGAACAGACCTCGAACCCTATATCGGCAGCCGGGCACGGGTTGCGGAAGTGCTGAACCGAAAACGGCCGCTCTCACTCAACATGATTCGGCGGTTGTATTCAGGTTTGGGCATCCCGGCCGAGGCGCTCGTCGGGCCTTATGCGGTGGCTGAGAACAAACCGGTTTACACGCATGGGAGGGAATAGGAAATGCAGGCGCAATTCACTGCTATTTATGAAAAGGGAGATCAATACTACATCGGCTACTGCCTGGAAGTGCCTGGCGCCAACGGTCAAGGAGAAACGCTTGCCGAATGTCGCGAGAGCCTCCGCGAGGCAATCCAATTGATCCTCGCCGATCGTATTGAAGAAGGATTGCGCAGCGTTCCAGTGGAAGCCATCCGCGAGCCGTTGGTCATCTATGAAACGGCATGAACTCCTCCGCCATCTGCGGGCTTATGGTTGCATCCTTAAGCGCGAAGGCGCCAGGCATTCGCTCTTCGTCAACCCGGCCAATGGCGTGACGGAGACCGTCCCGCGGCATGTAGAAATTGACAACCGCCTCGTGAAGAAAATTTGCAGCAGGCTGGGTATTCCAGAGCCGGGGATGAGATCGCAAGATTGATGAATAGGCTATGATCCCACTCAAACTCCATCTCCAACACTTCATGTGCTACCGTGAGGAGCAGGCGCTCGACTTCTCCGGCATCCACCTGGCCTGCCTGACCGGCGAAAACGGGCATGGTAAGTCCACCCTGCTCGACGCCATCACCTGGGCGCTGTGGGGCAAGGCCCGCGCGCGGCGCGATGACGAGCTGATCACCCTCGGCGAGACCGAGATGTGGGTCGAGTTCGAGTTCGGCCTGGGCGGGCAGCGCTATCGCGTCTGGCGCCAGCGCAGCAAGAAGGGCCGCGGGCAGAGCGATCTGCATTTTTATATCTGGAATCCTTCGGTTTCGTCCGGCAAACTGCTGCCGGACTCCGCTCAGGATGCGCAGAACGGGGAGTGGCAACTCCTCGACGACGGCAACCTGAACGAACGCCAGGCGCAGATCACTCGCACGTTGCGGCTCGACTACGACACCTTCACCAATTCCGCGTTCCTGCTTCAAGGCCGCGCCGACTCGTTCGCGGCCAAGACCCCGTCCGAGCGGAAGCAGATTTTGTCCGACATCCTGGGCCTCGGCCGGTATGACCTGTACGAGCAGCGGGCCAAGGAGGAAGCCCAGGCGCGCAAGGAGCGGGCCGGGCTGGTTGAAGGCGAAATCGGGGCCATCGCGCGCGATCTGGCCCGCCGCGGGGACTACGAGGCGCAACTGAGCGCGGCGCGCGCGGCCGCGTTATCGGCCGCCGATGCGCTCCGCCGGGCCGAAGCCGAGCAAGGCCAGGCCCGGCTGGCCGCCCAGAATTTGCAGGCCCAGGCCAACCAGCTTGCCGATGTGCGCCGCCGGTTGGCCCGCGGGGAGGACGAGCTAAAGGCCGTGAGCGGGCAACTGGCCGCGGCCAAGACCCGGCTCGGCCAGGTTGAGGCGCTGTTGGCCCAGCGCGGCGAGATCGAGGCCGGCTGGGCCGCGCTCCAGCGGGCGCGCGCGGATGACGCCGCGTGGAACGCGCGCCTGCTGCGCCACACGCACCTGCAAGAGCAGCTTCACCGCGCCCGGCTGGCCGTCAGCCAGGCCCGGCTGGCGCTGGAGGCCGACCAGAAGCGGCTGGCCGACCGCCATGTCGAGCTGGGCCGCAAGATCGCGGCCGGTCAGGAGCAGGCGCTCAACCTGGCGCAGGCGCGCGCCGCGTTGGCCCAATTCGCTGCGCTCGAAGCCCGCCGCGATGCGCTGGCCCCGGAGTTGCGCGCGGTCGTGGAGCAGATGGCCGGCCTCAAGACTGAGAACGATCGGCTGAAGGCCGAGGGGCAAGCGGTCAAGGACAAGATGGAGATGCTGGGGCAAGCCGCGGCCGCCGCGTGCCCCCTCTGCGGCCAGGCGCTCACCCCCGACCACCGCGACCGGATGGTGATCGAGTTCGATGTCGAACGCACCGGGCTGGCCGAGCGTTTCCGCGCCAACCGTGACACGCTGCACACCCTCACCGAGCGCAAGACCGCGCTGGAGGTCGAGGAGACCGACCTGGCCCGCCAACTGCGCGGCCGCGACGCGCGGCAGCGCCAGGCCGCCCAGGCCGAAGCCGCGGTGGCCGAGGCCGAAGCCGCGGCCGCCGAGCAACAGCGCGTGGCGGATCAGGCGGCCGGTCTGGCCGGCCGCCTGGCCGCCGAGGATTACGCGGTCGCGGAGCGCGCCGAGCTGGCGCGGCTGACCGGCGAGCTGGCGGAGATCGGCTACGACGCGGCCGGCCATGAGATGGCGCGCCGCGAGGCTGAACGGCTGGCGGCGTTCGACGCGCGCTATCAGCGGCAGCTTCTCCCCGCGTTGGATGGCGAGGCGGAGGCGCGCGGCCGCGTGGCCGACCTGGCCGCGCAATGCGGCCGTCGCGAGGCCGACTTGGCCGGCGACCGGGAGGAAGCGGCGCGGCTGGCCGCGGCCGTGGCTGATCTGCCGAAGCTCCAGGCCGCGCTCGCGCGCGCCGACGCTGCGGTCGAGACGGCCGCGGCCGCCGAGCGCCGCGCCCGCCAGATCGAGGGCGCGGCCATGCAGCAGCTCAGCGCGCTCGACGCGCTGGCCGAGCGCCGTCGCGTTCTGGCCGCCGACCTGGACGCGCTCAACGCCGAGATGAGCATCTACAATCAGTTGCGGGAGGCGTTCGGCAAAAAGGGCCTCCAGGCGATGATCATCGAGAGCGCCATCCCGGAGGTGGAGGCCGAGGCCAATCGGCTGCTCGGCCGCATGACCGAAGGCCGGATGAGCCTGCGCCTGGAAACCCAGCGGGAGAAGGTGGCCGGCGGTGTGGCCGAGACGTTGGACATCATCATCGCCGATGAGTTGGGCGCACGGGCGCAGGAAATGTATTCGGGCGGTGAGAGTTTCCGCGCCAACCTGGCGTTGCGCATCGCGATCAGCAAGCTGTTGGCGCGCCGCGCCGGCGCGCAGCTTCAGACGTTGGTCATTGATGAGGGCTTCGGGTCGCAAGACGCCAAGGGGCGCGACCTGGTCATCGACGCGATCAACTCGATCCAGCACGACTTCGAGCGGATCATCGTGATCACGCACATCGAAGAGTTCAAAGACCAATTCCCGGCTCGGATTGACGTGGTGAAGACCGCCAGCGGGTCGCGGGTGAGCATCGCGTAAGCTGTCGTTTTAGCTGATGTCCATCTTCATCAGCGGCGCGCATCCTGAGCGGAGCCGGTTGGCGCTTTCACCGGCGCAGCCGAAGGCTGCGGCTTTTTTCTGCTGATGTGTGCGTTTGACGCAATCCTGGTCAAGGTGTACAATTGGGGCAATTATAGCAACTGCACAGTTATGGAGGCCGAGATGTCTACCGCGACAGTGAGTGCGATGGAGTTGCGAAACGCCATCGGGGATATTCTAAACCGAATTCAGTATACGAACGAACGCGTGGTGATCGAACGAAAAGGTGAGCCAATCGCCGTGATGGTGCGGGTAGATGAACTGGATCGCTTGGAGCGTTTTGAACGCGAGCGCGAAGCCGAGTTGTTTCGCATGGCCAAGACGCTGGCGATGCGTGATGGCTTGCAGCCATTCGGCAAACTGATGGAGCAGCACGAAAAGCTCCACGATGAGCGTCTGGAGTCACCTGCGCATGTTTAGCTTGTGGGTTGCGCCAGACGTCATCAAGGAGTTGGGGGACGTCAAGCGGTATCCGGCCAAAGTCGCGCGTCAGTTGCTCCTCAAGATTCTTGATCTCTCAACGACCCCGCGCCCCCAAGATTCGATCGCCATCGAGAGTGGTTTCCGTGTCACCAGCGGCGAGTTTTGCATTTACTACGAGCTTGATGAAGTCAAGCATGTGGTTATGGTCTACCTGGTCGGAAAACGCGGCGATGACGAGATTTACCGCCGCCTCCAGCGGATGCTGAAGTAACTGAAAGGGAGCCGATGGGCGCAAAAATCCACAGCATCAAGGCCCGTGAGATCATCGCCTTACGGGGCACGCTATCCCTGGAAGTCACCGTCACGACCGATGACGGCTGCCAGGGGGTCTCCACGCCCGAGTCGGGGGTGTCCACCGGCGCATACGAGGCCGCGTTCCTGTTGGACGGCGGCGACCGTTACGGCGGGTTGGGCGTGCGCAAGGCCGCGGCCGCGATCAATGATGAGATCAGCCCGGCGCTGGCCGGCGTGGACGTGGCTGATCAGCTCGCCATTGACCGGCTGATGATCGAGCTGGACGGCACGCCGAACAAGGCGCGGCTGGGCGCGAACGCCATCGTCGGCGTCTCGCTGGCCGTGCTGAAGGCCGCGGCCGCCAGCGCCGGGTTGCCCCTCTACCGTTATATCGGCGGGGTCAACGCCTGCACCCTGCCGATCCCCATCGTCGGCATCGGCGCGGGGGGCCGCTACCGCGATCCGGGCCGCTCGCGCTGGTTCAAGCCAAGCTACGAGTTCGCGGCTTACGGCGCGGGCGGCTACGCCGAGGCGCTGCATTGGAGCTGGCGCTGCGCGGAGATGGTGAAGAAGCTGCTGCGCGAACGCTACGGCGATAAGTACTCGCCCGCCTATCACAACACCGGGCTGGCCGGGGTCATCGGCCACGACCGCGAGCTGCTGGAGATCATGGCCGAGAGCATCGCCCGCTGCGGCTACGAGGGGCGGATGGGCATCTATTTCGACGTGGCGGCCGATATCTACTACGAGCCGGACATGGATCGCTACGTCGGCCTTTTTTCGCCCGGCGAGAAGACCCGCGACGAACTCATCAGCCTGTTCCTGGATTTCGTCAACCGCTATCCGGTCGTCTCTCTGGAAGACCCGCTGCACGAGGACGACATCGAGGGCCACGCCATCGTCACGCGCGAGTTGGGCATCGAAGTCGTCGGCGATGATCTGTTCACGACGAACATCGAACGGCTCAAGCAGGGCGTGGCGGCCGGCGCGTGCAACTCGATGGTGCTCAAGATCTCGCAGGTCGGCACGGTGAGCGAGGCGTTGGCGGCTTGCCGATACGCGTTGGCGCACGGCTACAACGTGCATCCGTGCGGCAGCCGCGGCGACCGCGACAGCATTGGCGATTTCGCTGTCGGGCTGAACGCCGGGCAGGTGCGCGCCGGCGATCACAACCGGGTGCTTGCCATCGAGGAGGAGCTGGGGCCGTCGGCGGTCTGGCCGGGCAAGTCGGCATACAAGGGGCGCCGTTAGTCGAGCGATCGTTTTTGGGGCGTCCCACCGATAGAATGAAACACGGATACTGCCTGATTTCTTCTACGCTCTTTATCGGTGTTCCCTTCTATTCGTGGGGTGATCGGGCCTTCTCAGTTTCAGGCCGAGATTAGTAATCCCGGACTCGGAGCTTATGCGGCGTTTCTTTGGGCTCGAACGAATCCCCCGCCCGGCTGTTAGCCGCGAGGTCTGGCTGCTCTGTCTCACGACCGGCCTGATCAACGCGGGCTATCTGAGCATGATGGGCCTGTTGAAGACGATTTTCGTGCTGCGGCTCGGCTACGGCGCGGATTTCGTCGGCGTGATCATGGCGGTCGGCTCGCTCAGCTTTGCATTGTCGAGCCTGCTCGGCGGCATCCTGGGCGGCCGGTTCGGCTCGCGCCGCGTGATGATCGCCGGCGCGGCGGTGATCGCCGGCGGCATGGCATTGCTGCCGCTCACCGAGTATGTGTCCGCTGTGGTGCAGCCGTTTTGGCCGCCGCTGGTCCAGGTCATCACTTCGGCGGGCTGGGCCTGGGTCGCCGTGAACCTGGTGCCCGCGCTGATGGCCTTCAGCACGCCGGAGAGCCGCAAGGACGCTTATGGTTTGAAGGAGGCCGGCGCCGGGCTGGGCTTGTTTTCGGGCAATATCGTGGGCGGGCTGTTGCCCGGCGCTTTCGCAGGCGCTTTGTATTTGCGGCTGGACACGGCCGCGCCGTACCGCTACGCATTGATCGTCGCTGTGGTTGTGGCGTTGGCCGCCCTGATCCCCCTGTTGCGCCTGGCCGAGGCGCCGCGGCCGCCCCAGGCCGCGGCCGTGCCGATGCGCGCTTCGGCCAGAGCGCTGCGACCGTTCGCTGGGCTGATTTTTGCGGCGTTCCTGAACCATGCGGCGGTCGCCACGGTCCGGGTCTTCTATCCGGCGTACCTGGATCGGGTGTTCGCCCTGCCCACCGCGCTGATCGGCCTGATCGCCAGCATCGGCACGTTCCTGGCCGTTGTCGGCGCGCTGGTTGGCCCGCGGCTGATCGGTGGCCGTTCCAGCGGCTTCGGCATGTTGATTGCCTCGCTCGGCATGACGGCCAGTCTGCTCTTGATCGGGCTGTTCGATCACTGGCTGGCGGCCGGTATCGGCACCATTGGCGCGTTGGCGCTCATGGGGCTGTGGACGCTGGCCTACCAGGTGTTGCAGATGGAGATGGCGGCGCCCAGCCAGCGCTCGTTGGTGGCCGGGATCGGCTGGATGGGCATGAGCAGCGGGTTCACGCTGATGAGCTTCGGCGGCGGGCAGATCGTGGCCGCCCACGGCTATCGGCCGATGTTTCTGCTGGGCGCGGCGCTCACCGCCGCCAGCGCAACGGTGATGTGGCGGATGACGCAACGTTCCTATCGGAAGAATTCGACACGCGCAGCGTGAACAGGGTTCCAGGATGCTCGAAAAGCCCGAATCCTGTTCATCCTGTAAATCCTGTCCAAAGCATACGGGAGGAAACCATGACATCGAGACTGGATGGCAAGACCGCGTGGGTGACAGGTTCGTCGCGCGGCCTCGGTCGGGTGATTGCCGGCCACCTAGCGAGCCTGGGTGCGCGCGTGGCCGTGCATGGCACGACCCCCACCTCGGCGCGGGCGTTGGGCGAGGCGGAGTCGCTGCAGGCGGTGGCGGCCGCCATCGCGCAGGAGTCGGGCGTGGATGTGTTGGCCGTGCATGGCGACCTGGCGGATGCGGTCGTCGTGGCGCGCTGCGCGGCCGAAATCCGGGCGCGCTTCGGCCAGATTGACATCCTCGTCAACTGCGCGGGCGGCGACATCGGCGTGCAAGGCGTGACCGCGCCCAACGCCGGCAAACCGGAGGGCAACGACGCGGTGCACATCTCGCTGCCCGATTTGCACATGGTGCTGGATCGCAACCTGATGACCTGCATCCTGGTGTGCCGAGAAGTGGTCCCGGATATGATGGCGCGCCAGCAAGGGTGGATCGTCAACATCGGCAGCATTGCGGGGCTGGGGGGCGGCACAGGTTCGGCCATTTATCGCACGGCCAAGGCCGCGGTGCACGAGTACACGCGCTGCCTGGCCGATCTGCTGCGGCCGTACAACGTGTACGCGAACGTCGTCGCGCCCGGCGACACAGTCACGGCGCGCTTCGAAGCCAGCCGCGTGACCGATCCCAAGATGAAGGTGACGGACGGGACGCTGGTGCGCTACGGCGCGCCCATCGAGATCGCCCGCGCGGTCGCGTTCCTGGCCTGCGAGGACTCGTCGTACATCACCGGGCAAGTGTTGCGCGCGGACGGCGGCTTGCAGCTCTGGCCGAGTTGAGGTCGAGGCTAAGGCTGAGGCTCAGGTCAAGGTTAAGGCGAAGGTCACTTGGCCTCGATCTCGACCTTAACCTTAACCTCAACCTTAGCCTCGGCCTTGACCCAAAATTGACGAAACGAACGAATGTTCGTATAATGTGGCTGTCTCGTTTGGAAGGCAGCCATGGATACGCGCGACAAGCTGAATCTGTTGGGCCAGGCGGCCCGTTATGATGACTGCACCGCGCTCGGCTCGGATGCGGTGGCCGAGGGGCGGGGTTTGTTCGCGCCGGAGACCGGTGAGCCGCCGCCCGGCCGTGATATGTTCCCCTGCGTCTCGCACCTCACTACCCCCTGGGGCGAGCGTAAAGCGACGCTCAAAGTCCTGCAAACCAGCGCGTGCCAGAACAACTGCAACTATTGCGCGTTCCGCGCCGGCCGCGATATCCGCCGCGCCCACCTGACCTCCGACGAGTTAGCCCGCAGCTTCGATCTGATGTATCGCGCCGGCGTCGTCGAAAGCCTCTTCCTCAGTTCCGGCGTCATCGGCACGACGCGGACGATGGACGAGATGCTGGCGACGACCGAGCTGGTGCGGCTGAAGTACGGCTTCCGCGGCTACATCCACCTCAAGCTGCTCCCCGGCGCCGAGGCTGCGCACATCGCCCGCGCCGTCGAGCTGGCCGATCGCGTCTCGACCAACCTGGAGGGACCGACCCCTGAACGGTTGGCCGTGCTCGCGCCGCAGAAGCGGATGGATGAACTGGTCGGCCCGCTGCGCGCTGCTGCACAGCTCATCCACAAACAAAGAGGACAGACCTCGGTTCGTTCGCCTGCTGATTCCTGGCGCCTGACTCCTGATCCCTGGGGCCACGCTCGCCTGGGGATGTCCACCCAGTTCGTCGTCGGTCCGGCCGGCGAGAGTGACCGCGAGCTGCTGGGGACGGCGCAGATGCTCTACCGCGAGGTGCGGTTGAGCCGGGCCTATTACAGCGCGTTCAACCCGGTCAGGCATACGCCGCTCGAAGGCGCGCCGCGCACCGATCCCCGCCGAGAGCATCGCCTTTACCAGGCCGATTGGCTGCTGCGCTTCTACAATTTCAGCGCCGATGAGCTACCTTTCGATGCAGATGGCCTGTTGAGCGCCGAGATGGATCCGAAGGCGGCCTGGGCGCAGGCGCACCCCGAACGCTTCCCTGTCGAGGTCAACGCCGCGCCGCTGCCTGAACTCCTGCGCGTGCCCGGCATTGGCCCGCACTCGGCGCGCGCGATTGTGCAGGCGCGGCGGCAGGACAAGCTGCGCGAGCTGGGCGACCTCCGCAAGCTCGGCGCCCGCGCCGACCGGGCGGCTTCCTACGTCACGTTGGCCGGGAAACGGCCGCCCTTCCAGCCGCCGCTGCCGTTCTCCTGAGTTTCCCCGGTTCCCCGGTCGTTAGATATTTTCATCTCCCCGTCAAAAAGCTTCTAACGCAATGGAGCAAAACTCGCTACCCGCTGCTGTCATTCTGAGCGGGTCTGCCCCTGAACTCCAGTTACGGCGTGACACCAGCGAAGAATCTCCGTGCCGAAACGAGACCCTTCGCTAGATTCTCGTCGCAACTGACCTCTCCGTTTTTTGAGGGCGTGTTTGCGCTTGACAGGTTGGCCCGGAACGGGTAACCTTATATCCCGGTCGCGCGATTTTCGACTGAGGTCCTGTCATCATGCTCTGGGCGATTCTCTCCGATGTTCATGGCCGCGGCGACCGGCTGGCGCGCGTGATTGC
>Ga0172368_10004747_pt1 | contig 15577 bp, 16 predicted proteins | sample Lak11m_FD_114540 | JGI IMG/M metagenome (GOLD analysis project Ga0172368, IMG submission 114540) | Freshwater microbial communities from Kabuno Bay, South-Kivu, Congo - kab_022012_11m | ecosystem: Environmental > Aquatic > Freshwater > Lake | place: Democratic Republic of the Congo: South-Kivu...
CACATGCGTCTCCACGATCTCGACCAGGTAGAAGACGCCGCTGCCGGCCTCCACCTTCTTGACGATGCGGCATTCCAGGTTGAGCGGGCATTCGACGATCAACGGCGCGCTGATCTTCGTCCCCGGCGCCATCGTCCAGCCGCAGGTGGCCGGCTTGTGCGGGTCGGTCGTCCCGCTGACCAGGCCGCAGTAGTCCACCCCCACGACCTGGCTGCTGCTTGGCACATTCACGGTGAAGCACCCCTCGCGGTCAATGAATGGCGTCGAGTAGTGGCTCTGGCCGATCTCCAGCGCCATCATGGGCGGGTTGCCGCCGACGATGCCGCACCAGGCAACGGTGAGGATGTTGGCGGAGTCCGCGCCGGTCTTTACCGCCACGAGCACCGCGGGCATAGGGAACAAGTTGGTGGTTGGGCCGAGTTGTTTCTTGGACATGAGGTCGCCTCCGGGCAATAGATCGCGCCGGCCGGGTCACGGGCCGCCGCGCTTCATCATCGTCCACGCATTGTACACCGAGTCACGAAAATCTCGCAGATTCGCGATGCCTTGCACCATCTCAGCGCCGCACCTTTTTGCACGGACTCACGGATCATGCTATACTCGCTGAAAACAACAATCAACCCACTTCTCATGGAAAACTCGACCACGCCACATTACGCCTTCATTGACGAATCGGGCACGGCCGCCTGCCAGTCCTGAAGACCGCTACCGAAAGGCTGGCGCGCTGGCGGTAGCTCAGGCGGTGCAATTTTGGCTGCGCCCGGATGTATGTAATACTTCGGCAAGAGGATGCGGTCGCGCACAAGTAGCTTCAGGCCGCCGAATTGCGCCAGAAGGAGCGAGCATGTCCCAACATCCCAACATCCTCTTCTTCTTCACCGACGATCAGCGCTTCGGCACCATCCACGCGCTGGGCAACGCACAGATCGTCACGCCGAACCTCGACTGGCTGGTCGAGCACGGCACGGCCTTCACCAACGCCTACATCATGGGCGGGACGAGCGGCGCGGTGTGTATGCCGAGCCGGGCCATGCTCTGGACGGGCCGCACGCTGTTCCATATCCAGGAGCAGGGCCAGAGGATCGCCCCGGAGCACGTCATGCTGGGCGAAACGCTCCAACGCGCCGGCTACACCGTCTTCGGGACGGGCAAGTGGCACAACGGCCCGGCCGCCCACGGCCGGAACTTCAACGCCGGAGAGGAGATTTTCTACGGTGGGATGGATGACCACTGGAACATGCCGGTCTGCGACTTCGACCCGGAAGGCGTCTATCCGCAGCGCATCCACCAGACCGTGGACTTCGTCAAGCAGCGCGTCGTCGAAAAGGTCGCGGATCACATCCACGCGGGCCGGCATTCGAGCGTCCTCTTCTGCGATGCGGCGATTGACTTCCTGCGGAGCCGCAAGTCGGCCGATCCGTTCTTCATCTACGTCGGGTTCACCGCGCCGCACGATCCCCGGACGATGCCGCGGCAATACCTGGAGATGTACGATCCGGCCAGCCTCTCGCTCGGCGAAAACTTCATGCCCGAGCACCCGTTCGACAACGGCGAGATGACAGTGCGCGACGAACTGCTGGCCGCGTATCCGCGCGACCCGCATGAGGCGAGTCGGCATTTGGCCGCGTACTATGGTATGATCACGCATCTGGACGCGCAGATCGGTCGCGTGCTGGATGCGCTGCGCGAGACCGGGCAGCTCGAGAACACGATCATCGTGCTGGCGGGCGACAACGGCCTGGCGCTCGGCCGCCACGGGCTGATGGGCAAGCAGAGCCTCTACGAGCACAGCATCCACGTGCCGCTGATCCTGTCCGGGCCGGGGATCGCGCGGGGCCGGCGCAGCGACGCGTTCGTCTATCTGCTCGACATCTACCCAACGCTGTGCGACCTGGTCGGGCTGCTGACGCCGGGGTCGGTGGAGGGGGTGAGCTTTGCGGGGGAGTTGGCGAAAGACGAAAGACGAAGGACGGATGACGAAGGACGAAAGACGAAAGATCAAGGATGGATGGCGGATGATGGTGATTGGTCGTCCGTCGTCGGTCGTTCGTCGTTCGTCGTCCGTCGGCCTCACCTCCTCTTCGCCTATCGTCACCTGATGCGCGGGGTGCGCGACGAACGGTGGAAGCTGATCGAATATGTCGTAGCGGGTGTCCGGCGCACGCAGCTTTTCGATCTCCTGACCGATCCCTGGGAGCTGACGAACCTGGCCGCCGACCCGACCTGCGCCGATCAGTTAGCGCGGCTGCGCGGGCTGTTGCTCCGCTGGCGGGATGAGTTGGGGGATACGCAGGAGGGGGTGGGCGCCGCGTTTTGGCGCGGTTATGACAAAGGAAAATCGAGCGGCTGAATGGCAGATCTCAGCCTTGCAGCAGTTCGCGAATGATCTCTGCGATCAGAAAGGATAAATTCGGACGGTCGAAGCTCAACCCTGGAGCTGGCACGCGATGATGCTTGATGTCGGGGGGGATGTGCTTATGGTGCGGGTAGGTTCGCGCTAGCAGCCGATCGTTGGGATGCGGCCATGAATCGTACCAGTACAATTTCTCCTTGCCATGGAAGCTGATGTCGCAGTACTCCGCCGCTGAGGGCAACGGTGTTGCATCGAACGGAAGAAGGCAGCGCGTCACCTCATATCGGTAAGCTTCGATGAGGCCTTGTTGGAAATCCAGAAGTTCGTAGACACACAGCACAAGGTCGTTTCCGAAAGCCACAAGTCCAGTGAGGCGGGCCGTATCGAGGCCAGGGGGCGCCAGCACCAGGGTGCTGAGGCGTATCTGCCGGTATTGTGAAGGCAGCGTGTAGACCAACCGCTCGTAGTCGGTGCGTTTCAACATGGAAAGATTAAGCTGGGAGTGGCAAGGTGCGAAGTTGCTTCACAATGGCCTGGGGAGGCAAGAGCCGGCGATATATCTGTTCCCGCTTTAACCAGATTTTGTAGAGGCCGTGCCATTCGAGAAAGTCCTGAAAGCGCGACTCTGTATCGTCATCGAACTCGGACAAGTCGCCGGCCTCCATCGCCTGATAGAAGTCACGTGAAAGCACGCCGTAGCGGTCCTCGAAGGTCCGCATTTGCCATTCCAGCCAATGCAACTCTCGAACCAGATTCTGCGTTTCCATAGTGTTCCTGTTCTCCCAGGGGGCAAGTTCTCAAGTGCAACGTAACCTATACACGAATTGTACCACGATTGGCAAGTTGAGGCAATTCGCAAACTCAAGGAGGATCTTATGACTGAATTTCCACGTACCGTCGTCGGCGGCGTCTCGCTGCCGCGGCTCCTCATCGGCTCCAACTGGTTCAAGGGCTACTCGCATACCAGCGTGCCCAAGGATCGCTTCATCCTGGAGTATCAGACGCGCGAGCGGCTGACCGAAATCTTCACGACCTTCATGGCCGCCGGCATTGACGCGTACATGGGCGGCGACCCTGGCCCGATGGTGTTCGACGCCATCCGCGACGCCGAGCAGCGCGCTGGCCGCAAGATGATCCTGATCCTGACGCCATCCTTCAACCTGCTGCCCGGCGGCGATCCGCAGACCGAGCCGGAGCCGGTGCTCGATCACTACCGGGAGATCGGGACGACCTTCTGCCTGCCGCACCAGTGCGTGACCGATGCACTGATAGACAAGCGCGCCGGCGTCATCCGCGATCTGGATCACTACACCCGACTGATCCGCGAGCGCGGGATGATCCCCGGCCTCTCGACGCACGTGCCCGAGTCGGTGATCTACGCCGATCGCCAGGGCGCGGATGTGGAGACCTACATCCAGATCTACAACGCCGCCGGCTTCCTGATGCAGGTCGAGCCGGACTGGGTGTTGAGCGTCATCCACCGCGCCCAGAAGCCGGTTATGACGATCAAACCGCTGGCCGCGGGCCGGCTGCTGCCGATCGTCGGGCTGTCGTTCGTCTGGAGCACCATCCGGCCGCAGGATATGGTGACGATCGGCACGACGACCCCGGCTGAGGCGAAAGAGGTCATCAACATCTCGCTCGACCTGCTCAATCATCGTCCGCCAATGACCGATCTGCAGGTCACGCGCAGCAAGGCGTCACTGTTGAAGTATTGACAATGTATACCTATCTCTGCTTCGATGTTGAAGACCTGGTGCATCCCGACTCGGATGACATCCCCCGCGACATTGCCGCCATGCTGGCCGATGACGGCGTGATCGCCTCGATGTACGTCGTCGGCGAGAAAGCGCGGCTGTGGGAGCGTCGCGGCCGGTGGGATGTGATCGCAGCCGTGGCGCAGCACGATGTCGGCCTGCACACCGATCATCACTCCGTCCATCCGACCGCCTCCGAATACCTGGCCGACAAAGGCTGGGACGATGGCGTGGACGAGGCGCTGCGCCAGGAAGGGCCGGGCGCAGCGGATTTGGCCCGGCTCTTCGGCCAGTTCCCCTCCTCCTGGGCGACCAGCGGATCGTCCTGGGCGCCGCAAATCCCCGCGGCCACCCGGCAGATGGGCATCCCGGCGAACGTCTACTCGCACGCGCGGGCCGGCGACGGCGGCGCGTGCTGGTACGCGGGCCAGCTTTGCTACGGCGAATACTTCGGGATTCGGGGCGGCGAGAACACCTACTGCGACGACGCCGCGTTCGAGGCCGCGCTGCCCGATCTGCTGGCGCGAGTCGAAGCGGCCGCCAAAAGCGGGTTAACGTGCCTGGGCCTCTTCTGCGCGCACCCCACGCGGCTGCGCTACACGACCTTCTGGGATGTGCTGAACTTCTTCCGCGGGGAGAACACGCCCGAAGCCGAGTATAAGTTTGCGCCCCGGCGCACTGATGAAGAATACGCGGCCGCGCTGCGCAACCTGCGGCGGCTGATCGCGGCCGTGCGGGGGCTGCCCGGCGTGGAGATTATCTCGACGCGGAAGCTGAACAGCCGCTTCGCGGGGGAAGGCGGGCCGGTGGCCTGGGATGCGCTGCCGGGCCTGGCCGAGGCGGTGCTGTCGAGCGCGGGGATCGCCGCCGGTTATCCGGTCGCGGGCGAAACCGGCGTCCTGTCGGCCGCGGCCACGCTCGATCTGCTGGCGCAGGCGGTGGCGCGTCTGGCTGGGGCGGCTGCGCCGCCGGCGTATCTGCTGGCCCGCAGCATCGTAGGCCCGAACGCGCCGGCCCCGGCGCTGCCCAAGAGCTTCCAGATGGGGCGACACGCCTTCGCGGAGCTTTGCCAGACGTTGGCGCAACAGATCGGCGCGACCGGGCAGCTCCCGGCGTGGTGGCTGGTGGACAAGCTGCCGATCGGCCCCGGCCCGCTGCTCAAAACCTGCGCCGCGACCTTCCTGGCCTGGGAGACGACCCACGACGGCGCGCTGGCGGCGATCACCCCCGCGCCGGGCGAGCCGGAGGTCGCTGCGGGGTTAGCCCAGGCCGGCATCTATGAGAAGCTGCCCCATTGGCCGCCGCACCGGCCCGACCTCCGGCTCGATCTGTTGGCATTGCACACGCGGCTGCAAAGTTGGAGCCTGGCGCCGGCCTGCCCGCGCGGTTGAAGTCAGCGTAACGCAAGATGCCATCTTGCGCTACGGCTCTAGTTTGACCGGGGCAGCGCCTGCAACAGCAGCGCGACCCCGCCCACGATCAGCAAGAGCGGCCACAAGAGGTTGGCGTTTGGCCCCACGTCCAGGTTGAACAGGAAGATCAGCGCAACGGCGGTGAACGCGACCCCGCCGATCAACGAGCCGAGCACCTCGGCGGTCACGCTGCCGGCGACCTGATACTTGCGCCAGGCCGACGTGAACGCGCCGACGGCCGGGATCAGAATGAAGACCGCCCACCAGTTGTTGAAGGCGGCGACGCCGAAGTTCTGGGCCAGGAAGATCAGCCCGAGCACGATCAAGATGACGCCTCCCAGCCAGGGCGTCGCATCGCGGCGATGAGCGTGACGCGCGCGGCGTGATTCGAATGCATCGGCCGCGCCGTCTTCCGCGGCGCTGGCAGATGGGGTGGGTGTGTTGTTCGACGATTCTTCGGGCATGGATGAGGCCCTTTCTGGCATTCCGCCGGTGATGATCCGTAGGCCTGCCAGGGCGCGGAGACTTGACAGGCCTGCACACTGACTAATACGCACCGGGCTGGGATAAGTTGCGGAGCTGCCTGCGCCTCCCTGACCGATGTCAGCCGGCCACGGCCGTGTACCCCAGCCGCGCCACCGCGGCCATGATCTGCGCCTCAGTTACGATCTTCTCGTCGAATTCGACTACCATCTGTCCTTTTTTGTAAGAGGCGACGACGGTCTTGACCCCCGGCAGGTCATCTTCCAGGCCCTCGATCCGCATGGCGCAGTTGGCGCAGTACATGTCGTTGACGCGATAGGTTTTCTTGAGCATCGTGCGGCCTCAGCCATCGAAGAGGATTTGCCCGGTATACATGCCCATCGAACAGGCGAAACGCATCACCGTGCCGGGCTTCTGCGCCGGGATTTCGACGGTGACCCGGCCGGTTTCGGGCAACAGTTGGTAGTATTTCAACGCCGGGATGACGAAATCGCGCGCGCAAGAGTAGGTCTTGTTCGTCGTCAGGGCCAGCGAGACGGGCCGGTTGGCGGGCGCGCGCAGCACCTTGGGGACGTACCCGTTGTTCAGGACGGTCAGCTCCAACGTGATTTGCGCGTTGCCTGGCCCCGCGACCGGGCCGGCGGCCGGCGCGTTCGCGGTGGGCGGCGCGGCCGCCTTCTGCGTGCCAGTCGCGGCCGCGGCAGTCGGGAGCGGCGCCGAGATGGGGGCCGGCGCGGGCGTGATCGCGGGAACCTGGGCCGCGGGCTGTAACCCGGCCGTCAGGTTGGCGAAGGAGAGGGGCGACCCCAACACATTCAGCCCGCCCTCGATCGTGACCAGGCCCAGGATCAGCACGACGACCGCAACAAAGCGCAGGAAATAGGATTGAAGCCGCGCGCCCAACTCGGTGGCGAGATAGGCCACGATGAAGAAGACCGGGCTGGTACCGAGCGTGAACGCGAACATCAAGGCCGCGCCAGCGGCTGCGCGGCCTGTGCCGAGCGCCGCAGCCATCATCGCCTGCGTCACGCCGCAGGGGATCAGCGCCGTCAGCGCGCCCAGGAAGAGCGGCGTCGAGAAGTCGGTCTTGCCGCCCTTAGCCGTGCGCCGGATGTAGCGGGTGATGAAACGTGGCGGCTCAATGATGAAATAGCGAAAGATCGGGTGGACGTTCAACATGCGCAGGCCGTTGCCCACCATGAAGACGCCGATGGCGATCATCAGCACGGCGCGGGTAATGGGGTCGAGCGTCAGGAAGGAGCCGGCCAGGCCGAGCAGCGCGCCGAGCAGCGTGTAGGCGGCCAGCTTGGCAGCCAGGAAGAGTGCGATCGGCAGGGCCGTGTTGGGGCGGGGGCCGCCCTTGCCGCCGGCCGGCGCGGTCAGCAAATCCTGCTCGATCTGGCGGGCCAGCGAGCCGGCCAGCAGCCCGCCCTGGACGGCGAGACAGCTCAGGCCGCCGGTGGTCAGGCCGGTGATGAAGGCGAGGACGAGTTGTTCCATAAATCAGCGCTTCCCCCCATCCCAAACGACGAACGGCATGTTGACGACCACCCCCGGTTGCGTGATGGTCACTTCGCCGGCCTTCTGCGCGGCCAGCACGTCGCCGGCTGATTTCAACTCGCGCGCCTTGGCCGGATCGGCCCACTTCACCAGATAGATGCTGCGCAGCGGCGTGTAGCCGGCGGTCCCCGGCGGGCTGGGGAACACATCGCCCTGGAAGCCGAGCGGCCCTTTGCCAGCGATCCCGTTCTCGAAGACGTAGACCGGGGCCAGGCTCTCGGCGGGCGCTTTCGCCAGCGACGGCACGTGCAACACCGGCGACTTCATCATGGCTGTCAGCTTCTCGGCGATGCCGGGATCAGACGCCTCGGTATGCACGAAGTAGATCTCCTTGCCTTCGGCCCACGCCTTGCCCGCGGGCAGCGCCGCGGTGGCCGGCTGCCCGGCTTGCGGCGCACACGCTGACAGGAGAACCACGGCGGCCAGGATCATAACGAGAATGCGAATACGATGCTGTTTCATGTTGCTCCTTTCTCTGTATTTTGATAATGGGGCGCGGACGACGCAGACAACGCGGACGAAAGTCCATTCGGAATCGAGGCTTCAGCCGGTTGGATGATCTACGAGAGAAACCGGCTAAAGCCTCGACTCCAGTCTACCAACCTACCAGTCTACCAACCTACCAACCTACCAACCCACCAACCTACCCAATCCTCGCCCCCCGCAGCCGCAGGCTATTACTCACCACAAACACGCTACTGAACGCCATCGCGCCGGCGGCCAACATCGGATTGAGATAGCCCAGCGCCGCAGCCGGGATCAGGATCACGTTGTAGAAAAAGGCCCAGAACAAATTTTGTTTGATCGTGCGCAGCGTGCCGCGCGAGAGCGCGATGGCGCGCGCCACCCCGCGCAGGTCGCCGCTGATCAATGTGATCGGCGCAGCGGCCATCGCCACATCGGTACCGGTGCCGATCGCCAGCCCCACATCCGCTTGCGCCAGCGCCGGCGCGTCGTTCACCCCATCGCCGACCATGGCGACAACCGACGAAGGACGAACGACGGACGACGAAGAGATCGTGTCTGGCGACGACGCTTTTTCGTCTTTCGTCTTTCGTCTTTCGTCCGTCTGCAACGCCTTCACCTGCTCCGCCTTCTCCCCCGGCAGCACCTCGGCCAGCACATCATCCACGCCCACTTGCGCCGCGATGGCTTCGGCGGTGCGCCGGTTGTCGCCGGTGAGCATGACCACGCGCAAGCCCATGCGCCGCAGCTCGGCAATGGCGTCGGCCGAGCCATCTTTGACGGTGTCGGCGACGGCGATCACACCCTGCACGGCGCCGTCCACGGCCACCAACATCGCGGTCTTGGCCTCCCCCTGCAGGCGCTCGACCGCGGCCGCCAATCCGTTCAACGGATAGCCGCGGTCGGTCATCATGCGCAGGTTGCCCACCGCCACGCGGCGGCCATCCACCTCGGCTGTCACGCCGTGCCCGGCCTCGGCCGCGAACCCCTGTGGCTCCGCCAGGGTCAGCCCGCGGGCGGTCGCTTCGGCCCAGATCGCCTCGCCCAGGGGGTGCTCGCTGCCGCGCTCGACCGAGGCGGCCAGGCGTAACAATTCTTCCGGGCTGATCTCGCCGTCGGTCACGATGTCGGTCACCGCGGGCTGGCCTTTGGTGATCGTCCCCGTCTTGTCGAGCACGACGACGTTGACCTTGCCCGCCCGCTCCAGCGCCTCGGAGCTGCGGAAGAGGACGCCCATCTCGGCCCCGCGGCCCGTGCCGACCATCACCGCGGTCGGCGTCGCCAGCCCCATCGCGCAGGGGCAGGCGATCACCAGCACGGCGACCATGTTGACGAGGGCGCGCGTAAAGACGCTGATGTCGGCGTTGACCGGCAGCGGCGGGCCGAAGAAGTACCAGCCCGCAAAGGTCAACAGCGCGAGAGCGATCACCGCGGGCACGAAGACCGCCGAGACCTGGTCGGCCAGCTTTTGGATCGGCGCCTTGCTGGCCTGCGCCTCCTCCACCAGGCGGACGATCTGCGCCAGGGCGGTCTCCCGGCCGACCTTGGTGGCTTCGAACTTCAGCAGGCCCAGCTTGTTCAGCGTTGCGCCGATCACCCCATCGCCGGGCTTCTTCTCCACCGGCAGCGACTCGCCGGTGAGCATGGACTCGTCCACTGCCGAGCGGCCCTCGACCACCACGCCATCCACCGCGATCTTCTCGCCGGGGCGCGCCAGCACCAGGTCGCCGACGCGCACATCGTCCACCGGCGCTTCTAGCTCGGCGCCGTCGCGGACGACGCGGGCGGTTTTGGCGCGCAAGCCCATCAGCTTCTTGATCGCCTCGCTGGTGCGGCCCTTGGCGCGCGCTTCCAGGAATTTGCCCAGTTTGATCAGCGTGATGATCACGGCGGCGGTCTCGAAGTAGACGTGACCGGCCAGCAGGCCGAAAGTGATCGGCAGGCTGTAGAAGAAGGCCGTCGAAGACCCCATGGCGATCAGCACATCCATATTGGCCGAGCGGTTGCGCAGCGCTTTGGCTGCGCCGACGTAATACTGCCAGCCGACGTAGAACTGCACCGGCAGCGCCAGCGCCAGCAGCAGCCAGTTGAACCACGGCTGCGCCGCGCGCATCCCGACCATCGCCTGCACCGGCGCATAGAAGAAGGCCGGCAGCAGGCCAAAATCGCGGCCCATCGAGAGCAGGAAGAGCGGGACGGTAAAGGCCAGGCCGATGAGGAGCAGGCGGCGTTGGGTGTCAATCTCGTGCTGGCGGGCCGCCGCTTCGGCGTCTTCGGCATCGCCGCCCAGCTCCAGCGCCTCGAAGCCGGCCGCGGCCACCGCCCGGCGGATTTCGGCCTGGCTGACGATTGTCGGCACATATTTGACACGCGCTTTCTCGGTCGTGTACGTCACAGAGGCGTCGAGCACGCCCGCCAGCTTGCGCAGCGCACCTTCCAGCCGCCGGGCGTCGTTATCGTCGGCCAGCCGCTTAATCACCAGGTCGGCCTCGCCGGTGGCGACGCCGTAGCCGATGTACTCGACGCGGGCGATCAGGTCGGTCAGGCCGAGCTTGAGGGGATCGAACTCAATGCTGGCGCGCTCAGACGACAGGTTGACCACGGTAGTCTGCACGCCGTCGAGCTTTTTTAGATTGCGCTCAACGGTTGCAACGCAGTTGGCGCAGGTCATGCCGGTGATCGGGAGTGTGATTTGCTGAGTATCAGCCATTCTTTTACCTTTAACGTGAGATCATATTGGGGGATTATAACTGAATCCATGACCGAAAGCCAGCGCAGAATGATCTATTGTGCGGCGCGCCAAATGGCTTATTGCCCACCCGCTAAAGGGCTGTTGTGCGAATACCCGCCAAGCGCGATACTGCGCCCATGATTAGCGACGCACAAGGAGGCCGATAATGATGAGCTGGGGCATGGGGCCGCTGGCGGGACTGGGCATGTTGGTATTCTGGTTGCTGTTCATCGGCCTGGTCATCTGGGTCGCTTTCCTTGTCACTCGGGCCGTGTTCGGGCCCGATAGCCGCCATCGGGATGCCTTATTGTTGGAGCGGCTACAGGAACGTCTGGCGGGCGGCCAGATCACGCCGCAGGAATTCGATGATCTGCGGCACAAATTGGACGTCTGATCCGGGCGCGGTCAGATAAAAAGGAGATATCTCATGACACAGAAGCGGCGTTTCATCTTATCAAGCGTAGCCGTCATTGGCGCGCTGTTGTTGACAGCGGCGTTGGGGACGGCTGTCTTTGCCCAGGGCGCAGGCCCAGGGATGATGGGGGGGCAGGGTTATCGCGGGCCGGGCATGATGGGCGGCGGCGCGCCGATCAATCCGAGCCAGCCGATCTCCCCCACCGTGCCGGGCGGTTTCGGGTACGGACCGGGCGGACAGGACAGTTATGGCTATGGGCCGGGGATGATGGGCGGCTACGGCGGTTGGGGCGGGATGATGCAACGGTTCGGCGAATTCGGTCGCGGCCTGATGCGAAGATTCGGTTTCAACGATCAGGGCATGATGGGCGGTTACGGCGGCCCGGGGACGATGGGCGGTTGGGGTTACGGTCGGCCCAACGCCACCGGTCAACGTCTGACCAATGCGCAGGTGCAGGAGGCTGTCGCTAATTACCTCGCGCGTAACTATAACAACCCGGATCTTGTCGTGGTTGAACTGATGCAATTCGAGCAAAACTTCTACGCGCAGGTCGCCGAGAAGTCCACGAAGATCAATGCCTTCGAGTTGCTGATTGACCCCTTCACCGGCGTTGTGTGGCCCGAATATGGCCCGAACATGATGTGGAACACCAAGTACGGTCACATGAGCGGCATGGGCGGGATGATGCGTGGCAATATGATGAACGGTCTGGCCCCCGTGCAGGCCACCGCCGACATGCCGGTCAAGGCCGATCAAGTCGCCAAGATCGCCCAGGCCTCCCTTGACGCGCAAAAGACCGGCCTGCTGGTCGAAAACGGCCTGGACATCTTTTACGGCTATTACACCATTCACTCCGTGGATAAGGATGGCAATACAGTCGGCATGTTGAGCGTCAATGGCTACACCGGGCAGGTCTGGTATCACACCTGGCACGGTCAGTTCATCGGCATGGCCGATGCGATGTAGGGAACAAAAGGCGTATAACCGACAGCAGCGAGTTTCCGGTAGCGCAAGCATCCTGGATGCGCACGGCCTTGTCCGGTAGGCCGCATCTGCGGATGCTTGCTCCGCGTGCAAGATCCGTCGTTTTCTTTGCCTCGGCCGCTCGTCGCACATTGTCCGCGCCATAACTGATCCAGGCCATCCCTCGTGCTATAATCGTCCTGTAATTTCGATTCTACGATCTGTTGGAGCAGGCCGTGTCCCATCCCATTCGCGTCCTTCTCGCTGACGACCATGCCGTCGTGCGCAAAGGCATCCGCGAGTTCTTGGAAGAAGACCCTGAGATCGTTGTCGTAGCCGAAGCGAGCGATGGCGCCGAGGCCGTTCGGCTGGCTGCAGAGCAGGCGCCAGACGTAGCCCTGCTCGACATCCAGATGCCGCGGCTGACCGGCATCGAGGCGACGCGGCAGATCAAGGCGGCTCTGCCGGCCGTGCGGATTCTCATTCTCACAGCCTATGAGGACGATCCCTACGTCTTCGCGCTTTTGCGCGCCGGCGCTGATAGCTATCTCCTCAAAAGCGCCGACAGCGATGACCTGGTACGGGCGGTCAAGACGACTGCGGCCGGCGGCAAGGTGCTCGACCCGGCGGTCGCGGCTACGGTCATCGCGCAGATGACCGGCGGCCGATCCGCCCCGGCCGATGCCCAGGTAGAGCCGTTGAGCGAGCGCGAGCTGGCTGTGCTGCGACTGGCCGGCCAGGGATTGACGAACAAGGCCATCGGCCTGGCGTTGGGTATCAGCGATCGCACAGTGCAGGGGCACCTGGCGAACCTCTACGGCAAGCTCGGCGTGGCGTCACGCACTGAGGCGGTCACGAAGGCGTTGAAGTTGGGGTGGCTCATGTTGGACGAAAAATAGACGGATGGTCATCCGACGCCTGCGCGGGTTGCGCGTACAACTTTTGCTCTGGACGATTCTGCCGCTGGCGGTTGTTCTGATCGTTCTGTCGCTGGCAGGAGTCACGCGCCACCGGCAAGCAATGACTTTGCTCGTCACTGATCGAGATCGGGGGTTGACGCTGGCTGAGGCGAACCGGCTGGCGCGTGAGATCGAGGGGCGCGTTTCGCTGCTCATCCATTCGGCCAGCACGACCGGCGCTGATTTGGCGGCCGCAACTGACAACCTCTACGCGCACTTTATCGGGGGGCTGGCGCTGGTGGACGGTATAGGCAAGGTTTGGGCCGTATCCGAGCTTGCCCAAGGCTGGCCGCACAGCCCCGAAGCCGGCCTTCTGGCCGCCAAAGTCGCCGCGACCGGGCAGCCGCAGTTCGAGGTCCTGATTGCGGGCGATCACGACGCCACCCTGCTGATCGGTGCGCCGCTGACCAGGCAACGGGATGATCCTGCCGGGGGCGACACAGCGCCGATTTCTCTGATTGGCGCCATTCCGGTTGAGACACTCGACTTGGCCGCCAGTAGCCAGGCCGTGGAGCGTGAGACCCACGGCGCATCTTCGTTCTCGATGCCGTGGGCCGCCTGATCCATCACCACAACCCCAACAACCTGCACGTGGATACGGCCGCGCTCGCCAGTCTGCCGCGCCCGGCGGCCGATAGCGTCGGTTCGACCGAATTGCGCAGCGACGCGCATGATCTGCTCGTCACCTATGCGCCTGTGACGCCGCTTGGTTGGCTGCTTGTTACCGCAGAGGACGTCCATGCGATCAGCGCCATGGGCATGAGCGTGGTCGAGGTGTTGCCGCTCCTTCTGCTCTTTGTCGCGTTGATCGCTCTGCTCGCGGTCTCGTTCGGTATGGTCAACATCGTTCGGCCTTTGCAAGAGCTGGATCGGCGGGCGGCGCGCGTCGCCTGGGGGGATTTCGACGCGGTTCAACGGCCAGTGGGCGGGGTGCGCGAGATGGATGAATTGCGCGCCACCCTGGCGCAGATGGCCGACCGCATCCGGGCTTACCAGGCCGGGATGCGCGACTATCTCAGCGCCGTGACGCAGGCGCAGGAAGAAGAACGTTCCCGGCTGGCCCACGAACTGCACGATGAGACCGTGCAGGCGCTGATCGCGCTCAAACAGCGGGCGCAGATGGCCCGCAAGGCGATGGGCTCTTCCCCAACGGGCCTCGCCGTAGACCCGCCCCGCGCCGTCAGTCGCCTGGTCGAGCTTGAGGGATTGATTGATCGTGAGCTTGCCAGTCTGCGGCGGCTAATCAGCGACCTGCGACCGATCTACCTGGAAGACCTGGGGTTCGTGCCCGCACTGGAGATGTTGGTGCGGCAGACCGGAGAACGACACGGCCTTGCTGTGCGCCTCGATGTGTCTGGTGAAGTCGTGCGTCTGGCCCCCGATATTGAACTGGCTGCGTTTCGCATCGTTCAACAGGCGCTTGCCAACGCCGCGGCCCACGCATCCGCGCAGCGGGTGACGGTGCATGTGGAATTCGCCCCGGCCGGCCTGACTCTCACGGTGCAGGACGATGGCCGCGGCTTCACGCCGCCCGAACAGCCTACCGACCTGGCGCGTCAGGGCCACTTCGGCTTGATGGGGATGCACGAGCGCGCGCTTCTCTACGGCGGACGACTGACGATCACTGCTTCGCCGGGGCACGGTTGCGCCATCAGTGTGTGGCTGCCGATGCGGTGATTCAGTCGGCCAGCGAAAAGCAGCGACCGCTTGAACCGCAGGATCAGCCAACTCCGACCGGTCATCCCCCTTCGCGCAGGAACACGATCAGATCCAGGTTGCCGGGCGAACGACCATCGCCTGTCAACAACATGGCCGCCTCGGAACGATGCTGCGTGCCGTGGTTGACCACGTGCGCCATCAAATGCCACAGGACGTTCTCCATCGGTTGCCCTTGCGTCGTCTTGTAGCGTATCGTGCGCGCAAGCGTATCTTCGGAAAGGGCCGCGATGAAATCCCGCAGCGCTTGCGCCTCTTGCGTCCACCGGCTGCGCAACGCCGCGAAGGTGGGCAGATCCTCCTCGTTCAACAGCGCCGCAGGCGAGTCGCCTTGCCAACGTCGACGCCAGGCCACCTCGGCCGCCAACGCATGCACCAACGTCCCACGCAGGCTGCCCATCGGCACGGGCGCCGGCGCCGTGTACTGCTCCGGGCTGACCAGCGCGGCTTGATCCAGCACGCGGCGTCGCGCCCACTCGTTGTAGCGGAACAACAGCTCGATATCGTTTTTGTTCATGATGTGTACCCTCTCATACCAATTCGCGACTTGCAAACATTGTACCTTAAGTTCCTATTCTTGTAACCTCAGGGCAGGAATTCCAAATGTAACGGAGCATCCTGAGCGGAGCAGCGTGTTTTTCGCAGCGGAGTCGAAGGATGCGGCCCTTGCACGACCGCTTCGGCGTCCTTCGACTGCGTTCCGGCCAAAAGACAGCCGGAACTCCGCTCAGGATGCTTCCGCTCAGTTTCACATTTGGAACTG
>Ga0172368_10004750_pt1 | contig 15572 bp, 11 predicted proteins | sample Lak11m_FD_114540 | JGI IMG/M metagenome (GOLD analysis project Ga0172368, IMG submission 114540) | Freshwater microbial communities from Kabuno Bay, South-Kivu, Congo - kab_022012_11m | ecosystem: Environmental > Aquatic > Freshwater > Lake | place: Democratic Republic of the Congo: South-Kivu...
CGCCAGTGGCGCGACCGGGATCGGGCGGATGTGGTCGAGGCGCTACAGGCCCACGATATAGGCACCCACACGGATTTCCACAGTGTGCACCCGACTGTTGTGGAGTACCTGCTCGGCCTCGGGTGGGATGAAGGCGTTGACGAGGCCGCTCGCCGAGAGTCGCCGGCGGTGGAGGCGATTCGCCGCGCGTTCGATCGAGACCCGTCCTGTTGGGGCGGTCCGGGCAACACCTGGGGACCGCAGGTCAATGTGGCCCTCCGTCGGCTGGGCGTGCCGGCGGTGGTCTACGCACATACGCGAGCTGTGGGGCGCGAGCCGCACAGGTTCCTGGGCGCGCTGGCGTATCCATACGGACACAGCGCAGGCGACGGCGACTACCATAAACCCCGGGCCGCTGCGGCGAACCGGCGCAGGCTGCTTGACGGGATCAGGTCGGACATGGAGCAAGGGCTCTGGTGGACCGAGGTGTTTCTCGGCCATCCGAGCCGCATACTGCATCACGGGTTTTGGGACGGCTGCAACTTCGCCCATGGCGGGAACCCAAGCCCCGGTTCGGCGCGTTCGCCTCGGCGCAAGTCGGGCGCAGAACTGGCAGCCGCGCTCGATAACCTGCGCCGAGCCGTCAGGGAGGTGCGCGATCTGCCCGGACTTGAGCTGCGCACGATTCGGGAGATGAACGAAATGCTCCGTGGCGCCGCGGAGCGCCCCCTGACCCGGTCCGAGCTGGACCGGGCGGCCCCGCATGTCGAGCGCAACGTGCGCAGCATGGCGGGGTGGGTGATACTGCCGCCCGACCTGCCGATGGATGGCCTCTGGCAGTTGACGCGCGAACGGCTCGGAACGCTCAGGCGGCTGAACGCGCCGAGCTGAGCGCACCGCATCTCCGATCGCCCCTCACAACCGGCGCCTCAGAGGGCAGGGGCCTCTCGCGATTGTCAGTTCACGGGGCAGGGAAGTGGGTCACCTCGGAGCCCGGCCACCAGGTTCTCCGCCGCGATGACGGCCATGCGAGTTCGAGTGGCGACAGACGCAGAACCGATGTGCGGGAGCATTACGATGTTCTCAAGGCCGAGAAGCGGCTCCGAGAGCGGGAGCGGTTCAGTCTCAAACACGTCGAGGCCGGCGCCGCCAATGACGCCGGTGCTGAGGGCCTCGTAGAGCGCGCCCTGATCTACCACGGGGCCGCGAGACGCGTTCACGAGGACGGCGGTGGGCTTCATCATGGCGAGCTCGCGCGCGCCTATGAGGTGCGTGGTCGCCGGTAGGAGCGGCGTATGCAAGGTGACGAAATCGCTCTGGGTCAACAGATCGTCCAGCCCGACCCGGCGTGCGCCAAAATCGCGCTCGGCCTGAGGGCTGGGCCTCTCATCGGAGTACAGAATGCGCATCCGGAAACCGGTGGCTCGGCGCGCGACCTCGTAGCCGATGCGACCCATACCGACGATTCCGATCGTGGCGTGGTGGACGTCCTGACCGGCCATGAACAGCGGCGCCCAGGTGAGCCACTTGCCCGATCTCACGACCCGATCGCTCTCGGTGATCCTGCGTGCGGCCGCCATCAGGAGGGCGAACGTCAGGTCCGCCGTCGTCTCCGTCAGAACGCCGGGCGTGTTGCCGACCCGGATTCCGCGGGCGGTACAGGCTGCGACGTCTATGTTGTCGTAGCCTACCGCGAGCTGGCTGACCACCTTCAGCTTCGGGGCGGCGTCGAGCAGCGTGCCGTCCACTCGGTCGGTCAGCAGGCAGAGGAGCCCGTCCACATCAGCGACCGCCGCGCGCAGCACCTCAGTTGGTGGTGGCGCCTCCTCCTGCCAGACTTCGCATCGGGCGGCCGAGCGGACTATGTCCATGCCGGCCTCCGGGATGACTCGCGTGACGAAGACCTTCATCGTGCTATCCAACATTCACTCCTCAAAGGGCATTGTGCCGGGGGTGGGGGAGCGTGCCCCCGGACTCTGGGGTTCGCACACCTCACAGCTCGCAGATCACCTCCACCCCCTCGGGGGCGAATGTCTTCTTGAGCTGCGTGCAGAGGCGCTGGAGACCCGGGGCGACCGAAGCGGCATAGCCGACCTCGATGAGGACCGTAGCGCTGTTTGCGGCAGTGACCCAGTCCTCCGGCGATGCGGAGCCCGTCACCAGAGCGCCGGCGACCGATCGCGAGGCGTTCGAGATCAGGCCGTCGCACATGCCGCTCGCCACTGCGAGCCTGGATATCGGTATCTGCGAACGGTGTGAGCACCTGACAGACGCTCCCGGCAGAGCGTCGTGCACCTGCGACAGCACCGTATCCAGAGACACGTTGAGGGGCAGGTCGCCGATCCTCCCGCGGCCATACGGTGTCCCGGGGTTGCGCAGGGCGTAGACGTCGTATGCGACTTCCTCGTAAGGATGGACATGCAGGATCGCGGCGATGACGCCCTGTAGCTCGCGCTGGTGTACCACCATCTCGATGCGCAGTTCCGGGGTGCGCTCGAGCGCTCCCACCGAGCCGATCGTAGGACGTGCGCCCTCAGTCGCCAGGAACGTGCCCGTGCCTGGGATCTGAAAGGAGCAGTGGCTGTACTTGCCTATACACCCGGCGCCCGCATCGGCTGCGGCTGCCAGGACTGCCTCGGCAGCCTCCGGCGGAGTATGCACCGCGACCTTGAGCAGTTGCTCATAGGCCGTTTGCCGCAAGACCGTCGTCGCCGCCAGTCCAAGTTGCATTGCCAGGCTGTCGTCGAACCCTCCCGGTACTGCGGCCAGGCTGTTCGGCAACGCGTAGAGGCTTACCTTCCGCTCGAGCAAGTGCGCCACACGCTCGCCGACCGGCTCGTCTCGGCGAACGGCGACCATTGGGCGCGTGATCAGTGGAGCGGCCGTCACGAGCATCGCCCGTGGATGCGCGCCGGCAGTTGAGGCCGCGTTGAAAGTCACCATCGGGGAGACGACCAGGGTCTGAACGGTCTGAGACGGGTCTCCGACCTGGAGACCGTAGGGCTCGTCCGGCGACGAGAGCGTTGCGGGTGACAGATACTCGAGGAACTCGATGACTGAGGCGACCGACGCGCCTCGCGCGCGACGATGGCGTCTTTCCCCCTGAGTGCCTGGTTCTGCTGTGCCGCCCACGTCCGGTGCCTGCCCCCTCCTTGCGTAGCTCGGTACGAGCGGACTGAAGTATATCAAGTGGGTACAGGGGAGTCAAGGAACGTGCGGGATTGAGGGGCTCATACGCGATCTGCCGTGGGCGGGGCATGTGATCTGCGGCCCACGGGTTGTCAGGGAACCGGCGCTGACGTATAATCCTGGAGAAGGGCAAAGGGAGGCGTCTGGAATGGAGTTGTGTGGGACGAGTGGAGTGAAGTTACTTCGATTGGCGGTAGCGGCTCTGGCGGCTGGCGTGACGGTCGGCTGCGGACGGACCGCTCCCAGGGTGGCCGCGCCGCCTCCCGCGCCTCCGCCTCCTCCGGAGGTGAGCGAGGTAGACCTGAGGTCCTACAGACCGAACGAGGCCGGTGCGGTGATGGTGATCATGTATCACCATATCAGTGCGAAGAAGCCCAACACCGACATGAACCGCACTCCCGAGCAGTTCCGCAAGGACCTGCAGGACCTCTACGATAGGGGATATAGGCCCGTCACAATGCGCGAGTTCGCCGAGAGCAAGATGGACCTGCCCGTGGGGAAGAGTCCCGTCGTGCTGACATTCGACGACTCCTACCTCACCCAGTTCCGCTACCTTGACCCGGGCGGACTGGAGCTCGACCCGGACTGCGCTGTGGGGATCATGGAGTCGTTTGCCCAGGCCCACCCGGACTGGAAAGCCAGAGCGACCTTCTTTGTCCTCGAAGGCGCCGCGAACCCGCCGGCCTTCTATCAGCGCGGACTGACCGCTCAGAAGTTCGCGTATCTCATCGAGAACGGCTACGAGATAGGCTGCCACTCGTTGACCCATGCTAACTTCCGGCGGCTTTCTGCGGACGCCATCCAGAGGCAGATCGGGGGCGCCATCCGCGCGATCCACGAGCAAGCGCCGAACGCCGAGGTGACGTCGTTGGCAATACCCTATGGCAACGCCCCTCGCGACGCGAAGGGCAAGGCCGCGTGCGTTGCGGGTGCGGCAGACGGCCAGGACTACCGAATGTCAGCCGTCGTGATGGCGGCGTGGCGTCCGACCATGGCCACAATCGGCAAGGTGTCGGCCAAGCCGGTGTTCCAGGGGGAGATGGCTGCGGGCGATCCCAAACACATCGAGCGGATTCTGCCGGATCCGCGGAAGGCGAAGCAGGCCGGCACGCTGGAGTACTACCTGAAGTACTTCGACGAGAACCCGGGGATGCGCTATGTGAGTGACGGCAACCCGCGGGTGGCAGCGGTGCCCCAGGGCGTAGCCTCGATGGTGGATGAAGCCAAGGTGACCGCGCTGGGCAGGAGGCTGCAGACCTATACGCTGTCCGCTCGGACGATTCGCGAGCCGGGCGCTGCGGCGCCTTCTTCGGGAGGACGGTGATCGGGCCAGATGCTGAGCGCCGTTGAAACCGACGCGGTCGGCGCGGTGGCGCGCCTCCTTGGCACACTGGACTTGTCGGTCTGCGACGGGTGCGACGGCTGCGGATTGAGGTGCTCCGAAGGCGTACCGATGACGAGTGCGGAGTACGAGGCGATTGAGGCATTCGTTGCGGGCACGGTCCGACCGCCTATGGACTGGACGCGCTGGGATGGAGCTGCCGGAGCATGGGTCGATCTCGGCGATGGGTTTGGCTTCCGGGCGTGTCGCTTCCGCGACGTGCGCTCAGGCCGATGCGGCATCTATCCGGTTCGCCCGCTGGTCTGTCGCCTGATGGGGTACGTGCCATGGATGCCATGCCCGATCGGGCGCGTCGCGACGACGGTTGCGCCCGACTGCGTCCTTGCCGCCCTGGACGAGTACTGCAGAGCGACGAGGATGCCGTACGCGGAATGGCAGGTATCGAACGGGAATCATGGAGGCAACTGATGCGGAAGGCGATAGTCGGCTTAGCGTGCTGCGCCGCACTTGTGACCGTCGCCGGGTGCGGCGGGCCGGATTTCACGAGCGGCATGCGCGGAGGCGGCCTCGATAGCGGCCTGGGTGGCGGGTACAGCGGCTACGGGGCCGGTTTCGGCTCCGGGTCGCGGCGACAGGAGCCGGCCGCGCCGCACGGGGTGTACCCGAAGGCGGAACTCGCTCTGGATATCGCGGACATCCGTGGCAACCCGTTCGACTACACCGAGAATGATGTCATCGTCACGATCGGCGAGCCGGATCAAACAAGCCGACGAGTGCCGGCCTTCTTCGACGGGGGCGCTACGTGGCGCGTGCGCTTCACTCCTCGAATGGCCGGGCGGCACACTGTCAAGGAAGTAACCCTCAATGGCAAGCCCGTACAGCCCACCCGGATGGAGCCACGCGAATTCCAGGTCACCGGCTCGCCCCTCCCGGGGTTCGTGCGCTGTGACAGCCGAAACAAGGGGCGGTTCGTGTTCGATAACGGTTCGACCTACTACCCGATCGGCATGAACGTCGCATGGGGCGAGGTCGCCTCGATCATTGGGAAGGCCGGCAAGGCCGGGGCCAACTGGGCGAGAGTCTGGATGTGCCATTGGGGCGGCGCCAACCTCGACTGGGTGATGAACAAGAAGCTCGAGAGCGGCGCCCTGGACCTGGATGTCGCGCGCAAATGGGACTCCATCATCGAGGAGGCCGAGAAGTCCGGCGTCTACGTCCAGGTGGTGCTCCAACACCATGGCCAGTACTCCTCGACTGTCAACCCCAACTGGGGCGAGAACCCCTGGAACAAGGCGAACGGCGGGTTCCTGGCCACGCCGGGCGAGTTCTTCGTCAGTCCGCGGGCGATCGCCCTGACTCGAGCCAAGTACCGCTACATACTTGCGCGCTGGGGCTACTCGCCGAACGTGATGGCCTGGGAGTTGTTCAATGAGGTCGAGTGGACCGACGCCATCACCAACAAGCATGCGGATGAGGTGGTCGCCTGGCACAAGGGCATGGCCCAGTTCCTGCGCCAGCATGACCCCAACCGGCACCTCGTCACCACGAGTTCCAATACGGAGATTGCGGGGCTGTTCGCGGACATGGACTACGTTCAGCCGCATGCATACCGGTCGGATGCGCTCGCCGTGACGGGTTCCTGGGACGAGAGGAAGATGGACAAGCCGATCTTCTATGGGGAGATCGGCCCCGACGGAGCGCGCGACGACGGGACCTTCTTGCATAGAGCGCTCTGGTCGAGCATCATGAGCCGGACCGGTGGCGCAGCTCAGTACTGGATGTGGGATGCCGTTGATGTCAACGACTGGTACGCGAGGTTCACGCCGGCTGCCGACTTCGTCCGGCAGTCGGGAATCCTGGCGGAGATGGGTCTCAGACCGGTCGCTGTGTCGGTTACGACCCAGATGCGCGGCCCACTCGTGTTGCGGCCGGGCGGCGGCTGGGCGGCGTCGAAGCAGACCGAGTTCACGGTCCCGCCCTCCGGGGTTGTGCCCGCATTCAGTGCGCTGCCGTCCTACCTGCAGGGCAAGGTGCACAGCGACATGCTCAATACCCTCACGCTCAGTACGACGTTTGCCGAGGAGGGGTCCGTGGGCCTCTCGGTAACCCGGGTTGCCAAAGCCGGCGCGCAGATCGTCATTTCGGTGGACGGCGCGAAATCCGCTGAGAAGACCTATGAGCCCTCTGGAGGCGATCGAGCGGTCCGCGAGACGATCTCCGCAAAAGTGGGTCCGGGCGCGCACGCGGTCCGCATCGAGAACGTCGGCGCAGACTGGGTCGTAATGGGCGGGATCGTACTCGACCCCTACGCGCCCGCGCTGGGAACGGTGGGTAAGGCCAACGATCAGTTCGGCGCTATCTGGGTACACAACCGGCTGAGATCGGCTACGAGCGGGCAGTTGTCGGTGGCCGGCGTGAAAGCCGGGGAATACGAGGTGACCTGGTATGACACCGGCACCGGCAAGCGTATGTCTCGGGCAAGCGTGACGGTTCCCGCAAAGGGGAGCCTCAGCTTCGCCACGCCCGCGGTCGCGGCGGATGCGGCCGTCACATTCGCTCGCTCAGGCCGCAAGACGGCGGCGAGTGCCAACCAGGGTGGCGGCGCGCCGCGCGGAACTCCTCGCGAGGAGGTTCCGAATGCGGCGGGCCGCCCCTAGCGCCCCGGACGGCACGCCGGCCCCCGGCGCAAGAACTGCCGGTGGCCGAGTGGCGCCGCGCATAGAGACCACGGTCCACCAGCTGGCCGTGCGCGACCGCCAGATCGAGGCGGTGCATACGGTTACGCAGCTCCTGTTTGCCAAGCTGCGCCTGGACGAGCGGCTCCGGGACGTGCTGACTGCGTCCATGCGAGCGGTGGACGCCACCGCCGGGTCCATATACCTGCACCGCGCAGCGGACAACAGCCTCGTCTTTCAGTATGTCGTAGGCCCGGCGGACCCCGCGGCGCTCATCGGCAAGGCCATGCCGGTGAGCCAGGGGATTGCGGGACGCGTGTTCCTGACGGGCAAGACCGTCGCCGACAACAACCCGCGAGCGTCGGTCGAACACAGGGGCGACATCGGCGAGGCTGTCGGCTTCGTGACGGAAAGCCTCGTAACGGTCCCGCTGAAGACGCTCGAGGGCGATCCGGTCGGCGTCATGCAGATCCTTAACAAACAGGGAGGCGGCTTCGACGAGGACGATATCGAAGTGCTGGAGATCGTCGCCGCCATTGCCGCGACGGCGATTGAGAACGCCGAACTGCAGCGCGAGGCGCAGATGGCTGCGGTCGCCCGCGCCGTGGGCAACCTTAGCCACGACATCAAGAACAAGGTAGCGCCTGTCGCGATGGTTGCCGATATCCTCGGCCCCGACCTGAAGACGATGTTCTCCGACCTGGACGCCGTCACCGAACGCCTGGATCCGGAGCTGCGTGACGCTGTGTCCGATGCGACGGCCCTGGTTCGGGAGGAGTATGCCGAGCACTGCGAGATACTGCGTGACCAGGTCCGCGCGGTACAGGAGCACACCAAGCTCATCTCCGACGTCCTGAAGGGCATCGAGACAACCCCGCAGCTCGAGCCGTGTGACCTCAACGCGATCGTCCGCGACCAGGTGCACGAGCTCGTGCCCGTGGCTCGCGAGCGGGGGGTCGCCATTGTAACAGACCTCGCCGAGGCGCCCAGCATCGCGTGTGACCGGTACCTGATCAGGAGCGCGGTCTTCAACCTGCTGAACAACGCCATTCCGGAAACCCCTCCGGGCGGCACCATCTCCGTTCGGATGAAGGTCACAGAGGCGGGGGTCTTCCCCGCGGGTCATTGCGTGTGCGTCGAGGTCGCCGACACCGGCAACGGGATGCCGCCCCATGTCCTTGAGCGCTTGCTTCGGGGTGAGGCCAACAGCACCAAGCCGGGCGGCAGCGGGCTTGGCACCAAGATCGTGTACAACGCAGCACGCGCCCATGGCGGCGTTCTGGAAGGCGAAAGCGCCGAGGGCATCGGGACGACCATCCGCGTGAAGCTACCGCTTACGTCGTGCGACGCGGTTCATCCGCCAAAGGCCTAGCGGCTCTGCACGAGCGCACTCAGCTTCTCGGTGTCGTGGACCGTAACGCGGCAGGACCGGTCCACGCTGACTAGACCCATCCGCTTCAGTACACCCATCACCTGGTTCGTCCGCTCTCTGGAAGCGCCGACCATGCAGCCTATGTCGGTCTGCGTCAGACGCATCGGCACCAGCACGCCGCCGGGTGACTCGATGCCGTAGTGCTCGGCGAACACCAGCAACTGGCGGGCGACCTTGCCGAGCGCATCGAGGCTGCAGAGCGCCCGGATCTGCTCGCTGCTGAGACGGACGCGGCGCGACAGCAGGCGAAGCATGTTACGCGCCACAACGGGCTGCCGACCCAGCAACTCGTCGAGTACCGCCCGCTCCATCGCGACGAGGTCTGTTGGCTCAAGGGCGACGACATCCGCAGAGCGGCGCGCCGCATCCAGGGCGCTGAGCTCGCCAACTATGTCCCCGGGTCCGAGCATGGCGATCACGGCCTCTGTGCCGTCAGGTCGGTCTACCTTGATCTTAACCGTACCATGGATGACCAGGTACAGGGTCTGACCGAGTGTGCCGGCCGAGATCACCTCCTCTCCCGCTCTCGCGCTGGTGAACTGAACGCGCGAGGCCAGCGTCTCGAGGACCTTCAGGTCAACTCCGTTCAGCAGTGCGGTGCGCGCCAGCATGGACGCGCTAATCTCCCTCGATGGCATCCTTCACAGCCTCCCAGATGCGTGACAGCAGCCCTGGTTGATGGCTGGCCGGCGCAGGCGCGTCGCCCGCATCCGATGGCCGGACCAGCCGGTCGGTAGGGGTCCGATCCGCGCCGGACGCAGGCCGGAGCAGCCGGTCGTCGTCGCTGCGCTCCGATGGGCGAAGAAGCGTGGTTCGGTTTCGATACACGTGAGCGACCTTGGCCGCCGTGTCGCGGTGGGGAGCGCGCGGGTTTGCGGCCTCGCGATCGAGGTGTCTCTGGACGCCGAACCGGCCCAGCAGCCCGGGCACCGATTCCATCGCCTGAACGGCGTCCACGCGCTCGTCAACACTCATGTGGGCCGCCGTGAGAACGCACGTCAGGGCCTTGGCTGGGCGTCCGTAGAGCTTCAGGATCTCCAGGGTCTGAGGGTCGGTACCACCATCGCGGCGGCGCGCCAGCCCGCAGATGGGTACCATAGCCTGCGCGACATGGCGGGTAGCAAGCGCTCTGGCCACCCGGCGGGCGCGCCGTCCGCGGCACGCTCTGAGGCAGCTCAGGAGGGCCACAGAGGCAGCCTCGTTCGGTGCCCGTTCCAGCGCGCGTATCGCCAGCATGGGGAACGCGCCCGGGCGCGCGACCTCGCCCGCGAGCACGCTCATGGTCCCCTCGTCGCCGATCAGGGCAAGGGCCGTTGCCGCACGTTGGTAGGCGACCCAGCCGATCGGCCGTCCGATCGCGGCAATGAGCTCCGGCACGGTCAGCTCGGCCGGCGCCGCGACCACGCGACGTCGGGCACGGGCCATCGTCACCGAGCTTGCGTCGAGCAGGTCCGCGACCAGGGCTCGGACATGGCTGACAGACTTGTCGTCGCGAAGGGGTCCCGGCGCCGGCCCATCGCTGCGAGCGGAGCTCACGACCGCGCGAACTCCGCCATGTAGTCGGCGAGCGCCTCCGCCCATTCCATCGGCACTGCGTTATACAGCGATGCTCGCAACCCGCCTACCGACCGGTGCCCCTTCAGGCCGACCATCCCTCTGGCCTCGGCGCCGCACAGGAAGCTGCCCTCGCGCGAGGCGTCGCGCAGACGGAAGGTGACGTTCATGCTCGACCGGTGTGCCTTCTCCGTGACAACGGGCTCGTACACATCATCGTGTGCATCAAGCATGGCGTACACGATGGCCGCTTTGGCATCGTTCCGGCGCTCCATCTCCGCAAGGCCGCCGAGGCCGCTGATCCAGGCACACACCAATGAGACGACATAGACGGCAAGAACCGGCGGTGTGTTGTAGACGGAGTTCTCTCGCTGGTGGATCCTGTAGGAGAGCATGGGCGGGAGGTCGGCACGGGCGCCTTCCAGGAATCTCCTGCGAGCCACTACGATGGTCACGCCCGCCGGGCCGGCATTCTTCTGCGCTCCCGCATAGATGAGGCTGTATCGGTCGAAGGCGCGACGACGCGACAGGAAGTCCGAGGACATATCGGCGACGAGAGGCGCATGACAGCCTTCGGGTATGGAGGTCCACTGCGTGCCCTCGATCGTGTTGTTACTGGTCAGGTGGACGTACCGTGCCGTTGGGTCCAGTTCGCCCACATCGGGGAGGCATCGGTAGCCTTCGGCGGCCGAACTCGCGGCAACGCGCACGGTACCCACTCTTCGCGCTTCGGCGATCGCCTTGAGCGACCACGATCCGGTGTCTATGTAATCCGCGCAGCCGTCCGGTCCCAGGAAGTTCAACGGCGCCATCAGGAACTGCAAGCTGGCGCCTCCCCCAAGGAACAGGACATCGTACTCGGTCGAGTCGAGGCCGGTCAGGTCGAGGATGCCTGATCGGGCGGCTTCATGGATCGCCTCGTAGGCGCGGGACCGGTGGCTGATTTCCAGCACGGACATTCCTGTCCCGGCGACCTCGACGACGGCATCCGCCGCTTGCCGCAGGACCTCCTCGGGAAGAGCAGCGGGCCCGGGACCGAAGTTCCGCGCGCGCTTCACTTCCGGCGCCTCGGCGACAATGAGAGATCGTCCACGAAGAAGACGCCCGCCTCGGTGCCGTCGGCGGTGAACCCGAACCAGTCGAGATGCCGGAACGCCGGATCGCAAGGTATGTCCGCGAAGCGCAACGGCGCGGTGCGGCCCGGCAGGCGGACGATCACGTCGTACTTGCCCGAACCGGCTTTGCCAATCGCGCAGCGGATCTCCACGCGGAACCAGACGCCGACCGGCACGTCGAGGAGCTTCCGCCCGCTCGCGCTCATCGCTCCGTCAGGTGCGACCGCGACCGACGGCCCGACGTGGTAGGGGCTGGCGGAGTCGCGCCATTCGTGGTACATGCGGACGCCCTTGTCCACCCGGAGCGCGAACCGTGCTTCAAGGGCGCCATCGGCATAGCCGGGCGTGAAGAAGAGGTGCGGGTTGTAGTTTGCTCGCTGCCCTGGGGCGTCGGTGAACTTCAAGGACTTGCTTCCGCCGGCGGCAGCTTCGTCGCTGACGCGGATCGTCGCCCTCTCGTTCTCCTCGATCGTCATCGCGCCAGGCGCCCGGTCTCCGACCGAGCATGATTCGAAGTCCAGCACGATCGGTGCCGGAGGCTCGGGTGGCGGAGGCGGCGGGTAGGCTCGACAAGGGTCGACCGGTTCGACACTGCCTGCGCGCGGGCCCGTTCTGCCCGCGTCGCTCACGTCGAAGGGGACGAAGCCGACACGCGCGGCCGGCAGGGCATCCCTTAGTCGAAAGTCGGCCTTCGCCACGTTGCGGAACTTCGGATCGGCAACGACGGAGCCGGCATCCTGTCCCCTGCGCTGCCACTCCTCCAACGTCGCGCCCGCGAAGTCAAACGCTCGGCCTCCTGTGCGCCAGTAGAGGTTGTTTCGAAATCGGTAGTTGCTGCCGGACCAGTTGGAGGCGAGCAGAGAGCCGGTATCCCACAGGACGATATTGCGCTCGAATGTGAACGACAGGTGGTCTTCCGCGCGTGTGCGCATGAGCTGGCTCTCGCGGTTCATGGCGAAGACGTTGTTGCGCACGATGTTGTCACGCCCGTAGTGCTGGTGGAATCCCGCGCTCTTGCAGGCATACACGACGTTGTTCTCGGCGACCATGCCGGTCGTGCCCTCGTCGAAGTAGATGCCCCAGCCGCCGTAACCGTAGCTCTCTATGTCGTGGAAGCGGTTCAGACGCTGAACGGTGCCGGGCGCGAGACCGAGCGTGTAGGTCGCGCCCATGTCGCTGAGCACGCCCTGTCCGATGTGGTGTATGTGGTTGTACTCGATCGTGTTGTGGTGCGACGCCGTCGGAGCGTAGCCCCACGACCACCCGACGGAGATGCCCGTGTAGTAGAGGTCACAGATCTCGTTGTGGGTGACGGTGTTGTGGGGCGAAGCGCCGACCCAGACGCCGATGCCGGCCGGGTGCATGCGCCCCCCGTGCGCGATCAGGCTGTTCGAGACGGTGTGCCACCCCGACAACAACTCGGGGTCAGCCGCGCCGGTGGTCTCGCCCAGCTTCACCCCACCCGCGCCCGTGTCGGTGATCTCGCAGTCCTGTAGCGTATCGTACTGGCACGCTGCGCCGAAATCCACAGCGTAGCCGCCGATATGCCGCACGGCACACCCTTCGAGGGTGCAGTGGCGCGCGCCGACGGCGCGGATTGCGGCCCCTATGGGGACTTCGGCCTGTGCCGACTGGTACCCGCCGGGTGGCGTGACCCAGTTGGCGTGCGAGAAGGTCAGCCCGCGCAGCGTGACGTTCTGCACCCAGCGGCGTGAGGCCGGGTCGCCTCGGAACTCGACGAGGTGCTCCAACCTCGGAGCCCACACCTCGGTGCGTCTCGGGTTCTCGCCGCGCATCGGGATGTAGGTGAGCTCGCCGCTCTTTCGATCGAGATACCATTCGCCTGGCTCGCTGAGCGCCTCGCGCACGTTCTCGATGATGTACCTGTAGCCCGTCGGCAGTCCGAAGAACGATGCCGTGCTCAGGGTGGGGTCGGCGAAGCGAACGATGCGCTTCGTCTCGTCAACCTCGGCGATCCGCATCCTGGCCATCGTCCAGGACTGGAAGCAGAGCACATCAACATCGCTCCGGTTGTGCCAATCGCCCCGGATGTCGCCGTCGGCGAACTGAAAACGGTCGAAACCGCGTCCCTGGGCTGCAGGGGACGGGGCTGCCTCGGCCTCGATCAGGTGGTAGCCGCCCTTCGGCAGGCGCGGCCTGTAGCGTCGTTTGCCTCCGACGAACAGCTGTTCAAACCACCAGGTTCCGGCCCTCACCTCGGGTATCTGGAGCGTCCATCGGCCCTTCTCCGCCCGCCAGCCGGTCAGCCTGACTCCCCCTGTGATCAGCGGCGTCTCGCCGGGATACGCCGCGATGATCGTTGGGGCGCCATCGGCGCCGCTGTCCTCGGGGCCGATCACCAGCGGCTCGGAGAGAACGTACGTGCCCTTGCGAACCAGGACGGTGAGGCAGCTACCGGTAGCACGCGTACCCCGGAGCACGCGTGCAGCCGTCAGGGCAGCAGCGACCGTCGCAACGGGGCCATCGGTGCGGTCCCGATTGGGCGCCGCAAGCCGCCCCGACCAGGAGTCGTTGCCCGCGGGCGATACGTACACGTCCGCTGCGGGGGTTGGTGGAACGCCTGTGGCCATCAGGGCGCAGACCGCGGTCGCGGCAAGGTAGGACACACTGACACCTCCATCTCAGGGTGGGATCCCGCGCTGATAACGCGGAACGTGGGGGCTCTATCGGCGCGCTACGTTCAGGTGGTGTTCGCGGCCGCCGACCATGGTCTTCACCGTCTGCAGGGACTCGAAACCCGCGCTTGTACAGGCTTCCTCCAGGTCAGCCCACGTCCACCCCATGGTACTGCGTATGGCCGCGGTCTCGAGCCTGGCCGCGCCGCCTTCGTGGATGATGAACAGGTGGTTCTCTATGATGCTGAACTCATCGCGGTCACGAGCAACCACGAGGGTCATATGCAAGCCGCCGTGACCGTAGTTTGCCCGGATCTGGTAGCGCGGAGCCGACTCCCACGCGTGTTCGACACGCTCAGCCCGGTCTCCCGGCGACGACCATTGGTCGGGTCCCGCGAAGACGAGTGCGCCGCCGGGCTTGAGCGCGCGGGCGGCGTTGCGCGCGGCCGCGCGGAGGTCGTCGGTCGTCAGCACCCACGCCAGGGCATCGTTGATGACGGCGTCAAACTCGGCCTCGAACTTGAGGCCCAGGCCCTCGCAGGAGCAGACGTGAAAGTCGACCGGGCACGCACGGAACTCAGCGAGCTCCTGAGCGTGCCGGATCGCAACCGGGCTCGGATCCGTGCCCACGACCTCGAAGCCCTGTTCCTGCAGCAGCAGCGCTCTCAGCCCGAGTCCGCAGTTGCAGTCGAGTACACGCTTCGCATCGAGCTGTTTCAGAATCTCGGCCCACATCGGGGTCGTGCGCGCAGGCCGCCCTTCCGGGTGTTTGGCGTCGCGGTAGTGCGGTTGCCACAGCGCACGACGGAACCACTGCCATTTCCAGATGACATCCCAGTCTTCACTGGTGTTCATGGTCGAGCCCTCTTCCTCCGCACGAGTCTACTCTAGATTCGGACGTTGCGGGGCCGAGTCCTGCTCCGTGCCCGGACGGGGTGCGTGTCACGGTTGGTGATGAGGATCGCCCCGTTGCCTGGCGGGCGCCGTGCTGTCACATTGCAGCCGTCTCAAGACATGGCGCGCACGGCCCGGACGGACCGGGGGTCGCTCAGCTGCGACAGCACAGGTTGTGCCCATCGGCCCGCGCTGCCGACCCCGGCGTCGAACGGCACTGCCTGGCCGGCGCACGGGAGATCGCGGGTATTCTGGATGCGCCCCCATGGATCTCAGTCCCTACCAGTGGCTGCTCGGCGGCACGGCGGCGATCTTCATCGGTTTCAGCAAGACCGGCATGCCCGGGGCGGGCATCCTCGTCGTACCCCTCCTCGCGGAGGCCTTTGGCGGCCGGCAGTCGGTGGGAACCATGCTCCCTCTGCTCATCCTGGCCGACGTCTTTGCCGTGGCGTGGTACCGTCGGCACGCGCAGTGGGACCGCCTGTTCCGCCTGGCGCCGTGGGTCGTAGTGGGGATGGCGGCGGGAGGCATGGTGCTGAAGTGGATGGGGGACGCCGGGCCGGGCAAGGACAAGATGAACCAGCTCATCGGCGGGGTCGTGCTGCTGATGCTGGCGGTTTCCGTCTTGCGGGCCAGGCTTGGCGACCGAGCCACGCCGCACTCGCCCGTTGCCGTGGCGGCGGTTGGTTCCTGCGCAGGCTTCACCACGACCGCCTCCAACGCTGCCGGGCCCATCATGGCGATCTACCTGCAGGC
>Ga0172368_10004752_pt1 | contig 15571 bp, 14 predicted proteins | sample Lak11m_FD_114540 | JGI IMG/M metagenome (GOLD analysis project Ga0172368, IMG submission 114540) | Freshwater microbial communities from Kabuno Bay, South-Kivu, Congo - kab_022012_11m | ecosystem: Environmental > Aquatic > Freshwater > Lake | place: Democratic Republic of the Congo: South-Kivu...
AACCGGAAGTGTTCGAGCGCATGGATATCCATGTGCATATGCCGGAAGGCGCCATCCCCAAGGATGGCCCAAGCGCGGGCATTACGCTGGCCTCTGCCATCCTCTCCGCCCTGACAGGACGACCCATCTACCGCGATGTGGGCATGACCGGAGAGATCACCCTGCGCGGGCGCGTACTGCCGATCGGTGGTGTCCGTGAAAAGCTGCTGGCTGCACACCGCGCCGGGCTGAAAGTTGTCATGCTGCCGCAGAAAAACATGAAGGACCTGGTGGATGTGCCCAAACGAGTGCGCACCGACCTTAAGATCATTCCTGTTGAGCACATGGACCAGGTGCTCGAGGTGGCGCTCTACCCGGAACCGGTTGTGCAACCACCACGGCCACGAAAACGCCCCGAGGATATGCAACAGCAGGAAGGCGAAGAAGAATAATAACGAGCCACGCGCTTAAAAGGCGCGTGGCTCGCTTGCATGCACGAGCGGAGACGCCATGTCGATCTCATTGAAAGGCAAAGTGGTCCTGATCACCGGTGCATCCTCCGGGTTCGGCGAGGAGGCAGCCCGTATGTTTGCTGCCGAGGGCGCTTCGGTGGTGCTGGCGGCCCGCCGCGTGGACAGAATGCAGGCCGAAGTGGAGCGCATCCAGGCAGCCGGCGGCGAGGCAATGGCGACGCCAGTGGATGTCAACAACCGCGCCGATATCGACAATATGGTGATGAGCGTCATCGAAAATTATGAACGCATCGATATCCTGTTTAACAATGCCGGTTTTGGCCGGCTGGACTGGTTCGACCACCTGCAAACGGAGAGGGATATCCACACCCAGATCAATGTTAATCTGATCGGGCTGATGGAAGTAACTCATGCCGTGCTGCCACACATGATCAAGCAACGCAGCGGTCATATCATAAACATGTCTTCAGTGGCCGGGTGGATTGCAGCGCCGATCTACACGGTCTACGCCGCCTCCAAGTTCGGGGTGCGCGGTTTTACCGACAGCCTGCGCCGTGAAGTACGTGTGCACGGCATCCGTGTTTCGGGCATTTATCCCGGACCTGCGCTGACTGAATTTGGCCAGCACACAGGTCCAAGTGTGTTGAAAGGCGAATTCAAGGTGCCGGACTGGGTGTTCATGCAATCATCCTATGTTGCGGAGTGGGTTATCCGGGTAGCCAAACACCCGCGCCGGGTGTTGATCATCCCGTGGTGGTTTGGCCCGATATTGTGGGCAGATAAGAGCCTGCCGGGGATTGTTGATTGGGTAGTTGAGAAGTATTTTGTAAAAAAATATCGAAAATTATAGCCACAGGAGCAGATCATGACCCATCCTCGTCTTGAAAAATTGTATGCCGCAATGACCGATGCCGGATTGGAAGCGCTGGCAGTTAATCCCGGACCTACCCTTAGTTACCTGACGGGGCTGAGCTTTCACCTGATGGAACGCCCGGTGGTCATGTTCTTATCACCGGGCAAGGAGCCAGCCCTGGTACTGCCCGAACTGGAAGCCCCCAAGCTGAGACACCTGCCCTACCCTGCCCGGGCTTTTCCATACCCGGAACTGCCGGGAGAATGGATAAAGGCATTCCAGGGAGCCATCCGGGTACTGGATATCAACGGTAAACCGATCGGGGTGGAGCCGCGCGCGCTGCGCATCCTTGAATACCGCTTCATTGAACAGGCCTCGCCGCTTTCCAGTTTTCCAGATGCTTCAGCGGCGCTTAGCGCGCTGCGTATTTGTAAGGATGCGGATGAGTTAGCGCGTATGCAGCGTGCTGTAGTGATTGCTCAGGACGCGCTTAAAGCCACGATCCCGCTCATCCGCATTGGCATGAGTGAAAAAGAACTGGCGGCCGAACTGACCATCCAGCTTTTGAGGAACGGCTCATCGCCGGAAATGCCTTTCTCCCCGATCGTATCCAGCGGACCGAACAGCGCCAACCCGCATGCTTCCCCATCCAACCGCAAGCTACAGGCAGGTGACCTGCTGGTTATTGATTGGGGTGCAGCGCATGATGGTTACATCTCAGATCTGACGCGCACTTTCGCCATTGGCGAAGTTGATGAAGAGTGCCGCAAGATCCACTCCATTGTCCAGGAAGCCAATGCGGCCGGGCGCGCGGCTGGAAAACCGGGCGAACCCTGCGCCGCGGTCGATAAGGCTGCACGAGAAGTGATCGAACAGGCTGGATATGGGATCTATTTCACACACCGTACAGGTCACGGAATCGGAATGGAAGGCCACGAGGATCCTTACATGCGCGGGGACAACATGCAGATCCTTCAGCCCGGCATGTGCTATACCGTCGAACCCGGTATCTACCTGACCGAACGCAATGGTGTGCGCATCGAAGATAACATGGTTATCACCGCCAACGGCTCGGAAAGCATGAGCGACATGGCACGCGAAATCAAGGTGGTGGGGTCATGACCCTGCCGCCAGGAGACGGGATGATCACGATTTCCGATTTCAAACGAATTTTAAAGATCGAAAACAACCTGATCCATGAGCAGACCAACGGGCTGACACAGGCGGATACATTCATCCAACCGCAGCCAAGCGGTAACTGCATGAACTGGGTGCTTGGCCACACGCTGGATAACCAGATCACTGTTTTGAATTTATTGGGCGGTCAGCCGCCGCTCGAACCCACCAGCGTCGAACGCTACCGCCGAGAATCAAATCCAGTGCAAGCGGAAGGCGAGGGTGTCTTATCTCTTGCCCAATTGTTGGATGGACACGACCAGGTTTTTGCTGCCTTGAGTGTGCGCCTGGGTGAAATGAACGAAGATGATTTTCTGCGAGAGATCCAACTGGGTGAACGCCGCATGACCGTGGGCTGGAGGGTTCTCTTCCTGCACTTTCATTACACCTACCACATTGGCCAACTTGAACTGCTTCGACAACTGGCCGGGAAGACCGACAAAATCATTTAGATAAACCGAGCCAGGCCGGTTTCAGAGCGGAAACTTGCGCATACACCGGGCAGTCCGGTGTATGCGCCCCCGGCAGGTAGCCGGTGCTCATCAGGAATTCGTTGACGATTTCGCCGCCAGTAAAAACGAATTCCTTTTTGAACAATTTATTCCAACCGTCCCGTTCCTGCGGGTGATGATCATCCAGCCAGCCCTTAAATGATCCGTGCTTTATCCGCAGCGCCTGTATTCGGCGGGCATTTTCAATGGCCGCATTTACTTTCAAGCGGTTACGGATGATCCCGGCATCTGCCAGCAGACGGGCGCGATCCCCATCCTGGTAAGCCGCCACCGTATCAATCTCGAAACCATCGTAAGCGCGATGGAAATTATCAGCCTTCTTGAGAATGGTGATCCAGGACAGGCCAGCCTGGTTGATCTCCAACATCAAGCGCTCAAAAAGCCGGTTGTCATCCGCCAGCGGGAAGCCGTACTGCTGGTCATGATAGCTTTTATTGTAGGTATCTTCGGGGTGGTTGTTGCAGTAATCACAGTAAGTTGTCATGGCGCCAATTCTACTATTTTTCAACCAATTCGTTTTGATATTTTGGGCTCAGACAATGATGCCTTGTGCGTCTACAAAAACGATGGCAAGTGTATTCAAACCTTGAAGATTTTCCCTGCCACCCACAGGGTATAATCCCAGGTAGCGATCCACCATCATTATGATAAACCCGGTATATATGCCAAATAACCTGATCATCCCAACTGCTGAACCATTCTTCTTTCCAGGCTCTCGAACCGGTGTTTTACTCGTACACGGCTTCACAGGCGCTCCCAGGGAAATGCGCTGGATGGGAGAATACTTGAACCGTGAGCATAGCTTCAGTGTGCTCGGTGTGCGCCTGTCAGGGCATGCCACCCAGCCTGAGGACATGATCCGATCAAGTTATCGGGATTGGCTGGCGTCGGTTGAAGATGGCTATGCGCTGCTTTCAGGAACAGCAGATCATATTGTTATCATGGGATTGTCCATGGGCGGCGTGCTGGCCCTGACAACCGCTGCATACCTGCCGCTGCAGGGCGTGGTGGCCATGTCCACACCTTACAAATTACCCGATGACCCGCGCCTGAGACACATCGAGTGGCTCAGCAGGATTATTCCCTATATGCCAAAACCAGGTGGCGAACCGGATGAGGGCTGGTTCGACAAGAAAGCCTTCCAGGGGCATATTTCCTATCCGCAAAATCCGCTTCACGCCATAGGGGAATTAAACAAGCTGATGGATCAAATGCATGCAGCCCTGCCTCTGATCACGGTTCCGGTGCTGTTGATGCATTCCCGCGATGATGATTACGTAATAAAGGACAGCATGCCGCGCATCCATGAAGCGCTGACCACAGCCAACAAGAGTATGATATGGCTCGAAAAATCCGGTCATGTCATCACACGCGATGCGCAGCGACAGGTGGTATTCCAAACTGCCGGAGAGTTTGTGCGATCGCTTTCACCACAACCCATTCACTGAGGTTTCATGAATCCATCGTTGTATTGGGTCGCCGCAAGCCTTTTCACTTGGGGCATTGGCGAAGGCATGTTTTATATGTTCCAGCCCATCTATCTTTCCCAATTGGGCGCCAACCCGGTGCTGACCGGTTATATCCTGGGTTCGGCCGGATTAGCGATGATGATCGCGCATATACCGGCTGGTTACATGGCGGACCGCATCGGGCGCCGCCAGCTGCTCATCGCCGCATGGTTGATCGGCATTGTATCGACATGGTCTATGGCGCTAGCCCCCAGCCTGCCGTTTTTCGTGGCCGGGCTGCTGCTATATTCGATCACTGGATTTGTGACATCTCCGCTGAACAGTTATGTCACGGCTGCACGCGGTAATTTATCTGTTGGCAGGGCTCTCACGCTTATTTCATCCACTTTCAACCTGGGCATCGTGCTAGGTCCATTCACCGGTGGCTGGATTGGCGACCATTTTGGCCTGCGCAGCGTTTATTACCTGTCTGGCATCCTGTTCGTCATATCAACCTTTTTTATCGTGATGATCAAACCGCAACAACTTGACGGCCACGATCCAGCCAGACCGCCAGAAAGTCTGCTCAGCAAGCGCCGGTATATCAGTTTTATCATCCTGGGTTTTTTCGTAGTGCTGGCGCTGTACCTGCCGCAACCATTCACATCCAAATTCCTGCAGGATGTGCGCGGTCTGACCCTTGGGCAGATCGGCTTATTGGGCACCATCGGTGGGGCGGGAAATACAGGACTGACCTTCCTGCTTGGTTTCCTGGATGCGCGTCTTGGATTTATCCTGGGGCAGGTGGGGGTAGGGATGTACAGCGGGCTACTATGGCAGATGAACAGCTATGGCTGGTTTGCTGCATCTTATTTTCTGTTGGGTGGTTACCGCGCTGTGCGCTCATTATTCATGGCCCAAATCCGACCACTGGTGCATGAATCCCAAATGGGACTGGCTTATGGAATTTCCGAAACTGTTCTCGGCCTGCCCCTGATCCTGGCCCCAATAGCAGCCGGCTTTCTGTACCAGCAGGATAAAACCTCCGTTTACCCGATAGCCCTGGCGGGCATCCTGGGAGCCATCGTTCTCAGCCTGGTTTTATCGCCGCATACACCCAGGAACCAACAACTGCCGTCTCCGATTGAAACACGAGAGTGAATTACCATGACCCTGGAAATCATCCCTTTTACACTTGGACCTGTCCAAACCAACGCGTACTTGATCGTAGATAGTGCCTCATCCGTTGCGGCAGTGATCGACCCATCCTGGGATGGGCATCTCATCCTGGAAGAAGCCCAACGGCGCGGCTGGCGCATAGCGCACATGTGGTACACACACGCCCATTTTGATCATATAGGCGGAGCCGGCGCCATCGCGGATGGGCTTAACCCTCTTCCCCTGGTGGCGCTGCATCCCGCGGACCATGACCTGTGGAAGGCCGCAGGCGGCGGACCAATGTTTGGTTTTAAGATTGACCCCGGTCCCGAGCCAACAATAGACTTTACGCATGGACAGATCCTGAGATTGGGGGACAATATGATCGAAGTACGCTGCACCCCCGGACATACTCCCGGTCATGTAGTGTTGTATTGCAAAGATCTAAATGTTTGTTTTTGCGGTGACCTGGTTTTTGCCGGCTCAGTTGGCCGGACAGACCTGCCTGGCAGTAGTTGGGAAACCCTGGTGGACAGTATTCAAAACCAAATCTACAGCCTGCCGGACGAAACCCGCCTGCTGCCGGGACATGGTCCGGAAACCACTGTGGGGGATGAAAAAAAGTCAAATCCATTTGTGCGCGGGTAGTGCCTGCCCTCTGCACCATGAAAGCGCCAGGATAGGTACCAAACCAACTGTGACCTTGAGTAAAGGTGATTTTGTTCCCGGTCAGGAAAAAGCAGAGCCGTAATCTTTTTGAGCTTCCCGGCAAAAAACCACTTATTTATTTGGACAATCAGGACCATTCTGGTATACTTATCGACCTCATCATGGTGTCACAGACTGTATCGATGCAATTTTCCCTTTCCAAATCCATATTATTGTTATTTTGCTGTTTGCTCACAAGCGCCTGCATCCCCCAAAAAACAACCCAAATTCCTTCCCAGCCATACACGCCCGAGCCCGGTTCGAGCGTGGAACCACCCACACCCACCAACACCGCAAAAGTGGAAGCCTCCATCAAACTTGCCTGGTTTTATAAACCGCCCCAGGATGGCAATCTGGAACTGATCGCCAATGAATTCAAGTTCTTTATCATGTCCAAAGGCAATGAAGATGCCCGTGATAAGTTGCTGGCATTTGGGGCCAAAAAACCCATTTTGCAATACATACGCTTTGAAGCGATCATGGATCCCGGTTCCTGCACTGAAATACCCTGGCAGAATAACGCAGCATTCAAGGCCGGCGATTTTTGTACCATCAGCGCCCAACACCCGGATTGGTTTTTACTTGACCAAAATGGTGAGCGCATTAATGATCCATACGGGGGCGAGAACTTTGTCATGATGGACCCAGGCAACCCTGGCTGGCGGGCATTTTTCCTGGAAAGGGTACGCGAAACGCAGGATGCCGACCGTAAATGGGATGGAGTATTCCTCGACAATGTTGAAGTGACCATGAGCCGCCGTCAAAAAGACGGAAAAATTCCCGCAGCATATGCAGACGAAGCCGGTTACCAAGCCGCAATCCAGGGATTTTTACAGTATTTAGCCGAGAGCTATTTCAAACCATCCGGACGCCTGTTATTTGCAAACCTGGTGGCCCGGAAAGATGAAACGGATTGGGCCAAGTACATTACACCCCTGGATGGGGTCATGCACGAAGGATGGTCAATCGATTGGCCAAACGGTTACCGGTCTGCAGAAACCTGGGAAAAACAATTAAACCTGGCTGAACAAACACAATCCATGGGAAAATTTATCATATTGGTATCACAAGGCACGCGTGATAACCAGGATTTGGAAAAATTCGCCTTCGCTTCCTACCTTCTGATTAACCAGGGACAGGCAGCCTTCCGTTATGCAAACAGCCAATCCTACAATGAAGCATGGGTATACGACAATTATAAAATTGACCTGGGCGCTCCGCTTGGGAACCGCTATCGAGAAGGAAGCGCCTGGCAGCGCGATTTTGAGAATGGAACAGTACTTGTAAATCCACAAACACACGAAGTTCAGATCAACGTGAACAATTAATAAAACGCTATCATGAGTAAACAAAAAATAGCTTTCATCAGGCCAGCTGCTTACCCCCTCCCCAATGCGGTTTTACCGCACTATCTGGGCAAAGCATTTCCTGAATATACGCTTGAAATCATCGATATCAGGTCAATCATCAAATCGAACCCCATGATGTTGGTTCAAAACAGCATGGCGATGATCGTGGAATACGGGTTGAACATCGCCCGAGGTCTTACTACAACCAGGGAGGCTTTTTACACCACAAACTTTCTCAATAAAAGAATAAGCCGGATGCTAAATGAGAAGATCAAGCCGGAAGAGTTTGCATTCTCGTTCCAAATCCAATCGCTATTCGATGCCAGCACCGGCGCAGTTCCTCATTTTGTTTACACGGATCATACCCATCTTGCCCGCCTGACCTATCCCAACTTTGATCAACGCAAACTGCGCGGCAAAAAATGGATTGAGATGGAACGTGGAATTTACGAGCACGCTTCCGTAATATTTACACGCAGCCAGAATATCACGAAATCGCTGAACCAACAGTATGACATCCCATTTCAGAAATTACTCTTCGCCGGTGTGGGCAGTAACGTGGATACTAATGGTATCCAACCTGATAACGATGATTACCATAACAAGAAAATTCTTTTTGTGGGTATTGATTGGGAGAGGAAGGATGGCCCCACTTTACTGAAGGCCTTTCAAAAAGTACTCGAAAAACATCCCGACGCCCACCTGTTCATTGTGGGAGCTTCCATTGAAACCACCATTCCAAATTGCGAATCGGTTGGGAAAATATCGGTAAAAGAAATGGGGGATTTTTACCGTAAAGCTTCCATTTTTTGCCTGCCAACCCGGATGGAACCTTTTGGTGTGGCTTTCATCGAAGCCCTATTTTATAAACTGCCAATCGTTGCAACCAACATTGGCGCAATCCCGGATTTTGTCAGACATGGTCACAATGGTTACCTGGTGGAACCCGGTGATGTGGACGGTATTGCCCATTACCTGGATATATTATTGAGCGATCCGGGTTTAAGCAGGCTTTTTGGCCAACAGGGATATGAACTGGCGAAAACCAATTATTCATGGGATAGTGTGGCAGAAAAAATGTCACAATCGATCCGCAATCAATTATCAACCTTCACCGCTGCCAGATCAGGAAATTAATTTTCAGTTATGGAATACCAGAATTCCACAAGCACAAAAAAGGGTAACAGGAATTTTTCCATAAGCTAATTAAAGGTGGTGTCCCGGCGAGTTAATACCGGGACACCACTTGTTTATTCTTCGGCAATGGCGCCCACTGCGGCTCAGTTCTTAATAACTGCGGGCATTCCTGGCTCGGGCCAATGCGCCGATGGCAGCAATAACCAAAACGAGCGCGATCAGACCAATGGCGATGTAGATTGCCGGGAGTACCCAGGCAGGTTGGCTGGCAGGCAGCGGCGTAAGATCCAGTTTTCCACCACTTACGGTTGGAGCCACCACCTGAATGGCGGAACCCGAAACGCTGTTGGCGCGAGTATCACTTGTAATCATCTGCTGACCGCTGATAATAACAAAGTTGCCGGCCAAACGGGAACGCAATGGAGCATCCACCAGTGCAGATGCCGCCCAAGTCACACCTTGCGGTGAGTTTCCCAACACGCTGATCACTAGGTTATTTTGATTCCAGGGTGATGTCGAAAGTTCAATATAGCCCACCGGTAATGAAGGCGGAACATTATATTTGACCTGCATGTTGCTTTCAGCTGCAATATCACTGCCGTTTTCAAACGGCCCGGGCAGGCTTGCGTTCAAATCCGCCACAACCGGTAACTGGCTGGGTTGACCAATCACCAGCAGGTTGTATTTGGCGCGGTCCGGATCCTTCAATTCATCTCCATAGAATACAGCCGGGACATATAAAGCGCCATTTGTGCGGTTTCCAAGGAAGGACGAAATGCGCAAGGCCGAACGCCATGCTTCCAGATTCTCATGCGGCAGAACAAAGGCAGTTGTAGCCAGGGTCGGTTGGTAGACAAAGGGCGCTGGATATGTGGAGAGGTCGGTTGTCGAAAATGGCGCGACCAGGTTTTCGATAAGCGGCATGTGCAGGTTTGAATCCGGCCAAATCGAAACCCATAAGCCATCCAACTGGTTGGATACGCATATATCAGTTGGGATCAGGGTTGCCTTGATCTCAAGACGGTTATAACCGGGTATGATCACTGAGGCCGGGATATTGAACTGGACATGGTTATTAGCCTGGGCAGCGGTGGCGTCACTCAGGCGGACACTCCCAATTGGTTGACCATTAATCGATACTACCAGCCCGGAACGGGCATAATTGAGCAGGGATGAATGACCAAAGACCAGGTCAAAATATGATGCGGGTGAGACAGTCTGACCAGGTGGCATATAGAACCGGTATGATGTACTGCCGATACTTGTGGAAAAACGCAAAGTCTTCACAGCCTGTACACCTGCAACCGGCGCAGAACCGCTTGCCAGGTTAAGTGTACCCAGGGATTGATCCACGGGTACAGACACATTGACCGGGTTGGGTTGGACCTGCTCAACAATCGATAGATTGGGAGACGCGCCTGGTCGTAAAAAACCAGTGCTGACAGCTTGAGCAGCCTTGACTACACCAGCATCCGTATTTCCCGACACTACCAGAATAGCCCGGGGTTCCGTACCGGATGCATTAATGAGTTGGACCACCCCATTATCCGGAGCAGCACTATCGAGGTTAAACTTGCCACCCGACACAGGCAGAGGCAGGGATAGCCCACTCAGCAGGGGCAAAGAAACCGCCTTACCAACAAGGATCAACTGGTTGGCTGCCTGCCGATCTGCGGTCAATTTACCTGCAGAAGTCATATCGAGCGTCAGACCGTTGTTTGTAAGATTTGAAAGACCAGCGGCAACTGTCAGGGCTGCCTGTAATTCAGCGGAGCTGGGCTGATCAGGTACCACTATCAAGGCAGATTCAGGAAAGACCGAACCCTGGTACAACGGTTGTGGAAAGTTCTGAAAACTAATTTCCGGGGCTACCAGTTCATGGGGCAGGGTCAGGATGGAGTTGGTGTGAACAAAAACGGTCATTTGCTGGCTGAAATAGCAGGAAAGGCCGCTATCCAAAATAAAACTCAGTTCCATGCGACCGTCAGAACGAAGGGAAGCAAATGCGCTTTCAGGGATATCGATCGATTCCGAAACCTCGCCAACTTTGTTCAATGGAAAAGCGCCCAGGTTTACACCATTAAAGCGCACAGTCAGGGTGCCGCCCTGCAAAACAGGTGCCCCATTGGCTGATTGTTGCGCTGCCGTATTAAAGGACACCGCCAGGTTCAGCTGCAGTTTTGCCAAACCAGATAGGCGCCAATTTGCAGGCAGGCCAAACACCAATGAATTTGAATCAAAAGGTCCGTTCAGTTGTATTTCGGACTGGCGGATTTGGTAAAACGTAACATCGCTCGGATTGCTTGAGATCAGGACTGCCTCAGGCGTAGGCGTTTCCACTCCCTGCGCATGAGCGGGTTTCACAAGACCTGAAAACAGGCTCAAGATAACCAGCGGAACGATAAGAAGAGTAAAGAATTTATTTTTCATACCAACTTCCTTTCTATTGAGGAGTAACGGGAGGATACGGATATTTCAAGTACAGCTGTAGATAAGATAGGAGATAATCGATCAACCACTCGATCCCATGTGAATTCTTGAGCAACCAGCCGGTGCGCGGCCTGCCCCATGCGAGCGCGCATTTCGGGCTGCCCAAATAATTGGATAATGGCTTTGGCCAATGTTTCGGGTTGTTCCGCTTTCACAAGCACCCCGGTTTCACCATGAATAAAAATTTCTTCCATATGCCGTCCGTAAACATCAACGCATGGCAGCCCAAATGTCCTGCCTTCCAAGTTGACATCACCCCAGTTCTTATTAAGGGATGGGAGAACAAATTCGCATATCTGTTGGCGGCGGACATCGCCCATAAGGAGGCCGGGAAAACGCATTCTCTCGCTCACAGACCGGCGCTCCTAGATATGGATTGCACCTGCATTTTTCGATGCTTATTTCCAACTTGCAGGTACAAATCGGCCATGCCATCGAACATTTTGCGGGGCGTAAATTCCTGTTCCACGCGCAGCCTGGCGTTTTTTCGGAAGTTGCTGGCCAGCTCTGGATTGGACATTACATCCAACACACTGCCAGCCAACGCTTCAGGATGTTGTGCTGGAACCAACCATCCATCCAAACCTGAACGGATTGCTTCATTAGATCCGGGAATATCCGTGGCTACGATCGGAATGGCTGCTGCCATTGCTTCAAGCAATACCATTGGAAAGCCTTCCCAGATCGAAGAAAGAACAAAGCAATCCATCAATTGTAATAAGGCCGGTGTATCCGAACGGTGCCCGGTAAAATGGAGCACACCTGCCAGACCCAGGTCATTTCCAAGTTGCACGGCGGTTTCAAGTAGTTCACCGGAGCCTATCCATATGAAATGCACATCTGTACGAGCCTTGCGAATAATTGAAGCCATGCGCACAAAATCCAGCGGTGATTTTTGCGGGCTGAGGCGGCCGATGGCTCCCACCACCCTGGCATCCGCCGGGATATCCAGTGATTTTTTCAGGTCAACCAGATCCACTTCCGTATGGAACGGATGGGTATCAATCCCGGTATGGATTGTGGTAAACAATGCGTCAGTACCCACGTGATACTGCCTGGCTAATTCCTGTTCTCCACTAGCGATGGTCACAATGCGGGCTGTCAGGAAGCGGGCAGCCAGCCTTTCCAGGAACGCTACAACCAATGCGTTCACCCGCTTCGAACCGGCATGGAAGGCAAAACAGTGGGGCGAATACAATACCGGTATTCCTGTCCCAATCGCAGCCAGCCGCGTGATGAAACCTGGTTTGGAGGCATGCGCATGAACCAGGTCATAACGTTCCTTGCGCAAGTGTGCAGCCAAAGCCAACAAGAGCCGGGTATCTGATAAAGGATCGATCCTGTAACGGTCCATCGCCATGCTAAAAGCACTCACACCCGGGATTTGTGATAATTGGCGGGCAAACAGGGGTCCGTTCTCAGAAAGGCAGGCGACACTGAGTTTGAACTGCTTACCATCAAGGCCCTTCACCAGTCGAAACACATATTCGGCCACACCGCCGGTTGATTTTGTGACAAGTAAAATTCTCAGCGGCTCGCTCATTAGAAGGCACCCAGCCAGGGTTTGGATGGATTTTTCTTTGCTTCAGCAGCCACTGGGATGCTGTCACCCAGGCCGCGCGCGCGCAGAAAGCCTTTATAAAAATCCACGGTCCTGTCAATCATGCCATCGAGGCTGTAATTCATCGAAACCCGGACCAAACCCGCCTGCCCAAGACGGGAACGAAGCCCGGCATCAGCGGCCAACCGCAAACACGCATCGGCAAGTGCGGATGGATTGCCAGGTGGAACAAGCAAGGCAGTGCTTTCATGCAGCGCCACGGCGCGAATTCCATCGACATTGGTAGCTGCCACTGGTAGTGCAGAAGCCATGCCTTCCAACAAGGTGACTGGCAAACCTTCCCAGCGCGAAGAAAAAACCAACACATCCAACGCAGCCATTACGGCCGGGATGTCTGTACGTAAGCCAGCAAAGATCAGGGCAGGCAGCAAACCAAGTTCAGAAGCCTGCTGTTCCACTTCCGGGCGCAGAGGGCCATCGCCAACCACCAGGAAGCGAGCCGAAGGGAACTTCTGCAATACTTGTGCAGCTGCCCGAAGAAAGGTGGCGTGATCCTTCTGTGGTTTCAGCCGCCCGATCAAGCCAAAGAGGATTGAGTCGGGTTCGATGTTAAATTCAGCTCGAAGCTTCAAGCCTGCCGACCGTTTATCAACAAACCGGTTACGATCCACACCATTTTCAATTGTTACCACCTTGCTGGCTGGGATCCAGGTGTTTGTGATATGGTATTGACGCACTTCTTCAGAAACTGCGATTAAACCATCCGAAAACGTGGCTGTTGCGCCGTAAAGCCATCCCAATGGCCAGCGTTGTGCCCAGTCATCCGCGTTGTGCAGGGTGGAAATGACGATAGGAACTCCCGCCATCCATGCAGCCAGGCGTCCATGAATATCGCTCTTGAAAAGATGGGTATGAACAACATGCGGCCTGAGTGACCTGATCATTCGCAGCATGCCAACCAGCAGGACCGGGTCGACCCGGTTCAACCGCGGCAGATGGCGAATTTCAATTCCAGCGGAGGCCATTTCGGCTGCCAGCGGGCCTGGCGTGCTGTAACCCACACTGACGTGAAATCCGCGCCGGAGCAGGCCAACAGATAGATCCCGCAGAAGCACTTCAGCCCCGCCATAATTTAAACCATCGATTAGTTGCAAAACACGCGCCTGCGTCATCGCTTCACTTCCGCATAATTACCGATTGGATTCCCGGGAACGCCAAGTAGTCCTGCGTACATCGCTTCATAACGCGCCGCAACAACATCAAGCCCATATTCCGCACGCACACGTTCACTCGCTACAATCCCGAACTGGCGACGAAGTTGCTGCGAAGAGCCTAACTTAACAAGGGCGCTGCTCCATGTTGGCACATCACCCACCGGTAAAAGCAATCCACAATTTCCATTGTCGAGAACCTCGGGATTGCCACCGACCGAGGTTGCCAGGCAGCACAGGCCAGCCGACATGGCTTCGAGCAAGGCATTTGAAATGCCTTCGCTTTCGGAAGTTAGCGCAAACATATCAGCCGCAACCAGATAGGGCAGGATATCCTGCTGGCTGCCCACAAATTTGACATGATCGGCGATTTTCAAGGATCGTGTCAATTCTTCGAGCGCCAACCGCTCGGAACCATCACCAAGGATCAAAAGGTGTAGGGATGGACAATCAGGCAATGCAGATGCAAGCGCTTTAATGATGGTGGAAATGGCTTTTTGCGCCGAAAGCCGGCCCATGGAAAGCACCACAACCTTCCCTAACAGACCCAACTCTACCCGAGCTTCGCTGGTGGAAAGCGATGAAGAAAATACCTGCGCATCAATTCCGTTCACCATGCGGTGCACGCGCTGCGGGATAAAACCAGCTGAGAGCGCTTCTGATTGTGTGAATTCATCCAGCACGATGATCGCGTCGGCCCAACGCCGCAATACTGCCAGGCGCAAACGCCCGCGCCATGTTTTTTCTGAAACGCGAATGTCGCCAAACTCACCACTGTTTCCAAGTTTCACCACCACGCGCTTCCCAAGCAAGCGAGCGGCGATCACAGCCGCGAAGGCCGGGCCAAAGGCCAGGTGGGCATGCAGGATGGTGTACCGGGTGCGAAGATGCCATAATTGCAAAAAAATACCGAAAATAAAGGATGCACTCTTAATCTTGCCGGGACCAAATACGGGCGGTCGAACGATCTGAAAACCGAGGCGCGACTCACTGGCAGGCAAACCTGGCGCGCGGCGCGTGAGCACCCACACAGGCCATCCACGCTGTGCCAGTTGGGCAGACAGGCGTTCAGCCTGTCGTTCTGCCCCGCCGACCGGCAGCGGTGGAAATTCGTTCACCAGCATGACAATGCCTTCCATGATCGTTAAGCCTCACTACTTTGGAGCGGATTTGTTAAAACCTGGGCCAGGTATGGCCCAGCCTTGGGTGTTATGTGCGCATACAGATCAAGAATACTTCTGCGCCAGGTTTCCCGGCTGTAATACCGGATGACGCGCTCACGAGCAGAACGCCCAAGTTGCGCACACTTGTCGGGCGCATCTAATAATGAAATCAAGGCCAGCGCTAGCTGCTGCGGTTGGTGCGGTGGTACAAGCAGACCGGCATTTTCAGAGAGCAGGTGTGGTGTTTCGCCGACCGATGTAGCTACCACCGGCAAACCGGCGGCCATCGCTTCCAGGACAGAAACCGGCGTGCCTTCCCAATGCGAAGAATTAACATAAATATCCGCAACTGC
>Ga0172368_10004753_pt1 | contig 15570 bp, 17 predicted proteins | sample Lak11m_FD_114540 | JGI IMG/M metagenome (GOLD analysis project Ga0172368, IMG submission 114540) | Freshwater microbial communities from Kabuno Bay, South-Kivu, Congo - kab_022012_11m | ecosystem: Environmental > Aquatic > Freshwater > Lake | place: Democratic Republic of the Congo: South-Kivu...
AATTTTAATACCGTATTTTGCACCTGTACTTCCAAAGACGGTTCTTGCATAGCTTCTGTTTCTGCGGCAAAACAGCTTGGCATATCGCTAAAAGTCGTAAATATATCGCGTGAGTATCTTGAGATAGTAAAAAATCCCAAGCATGGTTATGGCAGCAATATGAACCCATGTATTGATTGCCGTATGTTTACTTTTAAAAAGGCAAAGGATTATATGTTTGAAACCGGCGCGTCATTTCTTATTACCGGAGAGGTGGTAGGCCAGCGGCCGATGTCTCAAAAAAGGCATACTTTGCGCCATATTGAAAAGGAAACAGGCCTCGATGGTTTAATATTAAGGCCGCTTTCAGCGAGATTGCTTAACCCCAGCATACCAGAGCAACAAGGCTGGGTTGACAGAAATAAATTTCTTAATATACAGGGCAGAAGTAGAAAGCCGCAGTTTCAGTTGGCGGACAATTTGAATGTAAAGGATTATCCGTGCCCTTCCGGAGGATGCCTCCTGACAGATCCGGGTTTTGCAAAAAGGGCAAAAGATTTAATAAGGCATAATGAATTTACACTTGATAATATAAACTTGGTCAAATCAGGAAGATTTTTTAGAATAAAAGATAATCTGAAGATTGTTGCAGGCAGAAACGAGGAAGATAACAATAGGCTTCTCGGAATGGTTAAAGACGGCGACGTTGTTTTTAAAACAATAAAATATCCCGGGCCAATTGTAATAAGCAGAGGTGTTTTAAATAACGAGGAGATAGATTTTGTGGCTAGCATAGCTGCCAGGTACAGCGATGCAAACGGAAGCCCTTTTATTGAAGTGGAGTATTATACTCATCCTCAAGAAAAAAAATATACTGTTGTAACAGGTAAATGTGAGCAGGCATTGTTAGAAAAAATACGAATATAAAAAAAGGAGATTAACATGGCGCAAGATAATCAATTAAAGGCAAAGATAGAAAAGGCATTTCAATCAATTCGTCCCATGCTTCAGGCGGACGGAGGCGATGTTGAATTAGTTGATGTTGTAGATGGTGTTGTTAAAGTCAAGTTAACAGGCGCTTGCATGGGGTGCCCTATGTCAAGTATGACTTTAAAGATGGGTATTGAAAAACAATTAAAAAAACAGGTGCCAGAAATAAAATCCGTGGAGAGTGTATAATGCAACAGGGGCCGTATAGTGAAAAAGTAATGGACCATTTTACGCATCCTCGTAATGTGGGTGACATGCCGGATGCGAATGGGGTTGGCCATGTGGGCAATCCTGTATGTGGCGATATAATGGAGTTATATATAAAAGTCAAAGGCGATATTATCGAAGACGCTAAATTTAAAACATTTGGATGCGGCGCAGCAATAGCTACTAGTTCAATGGTTACGGAACTGGTTAAGGATAAATCTATAAAAGAAGCACTGGATGTTTCAAATAGGGCTGTTGCAGAGGCCTTGGGAGGCCTTCCAAAAATAAAAATGCATTGTTCTGTTTTGGCAGAGCAGGCATTGAAATCTGCCATAGCAGATTATCTTAAGAAATCGAATAGGCTTTCAGAATTTCCTCAGTTTAAAGATTATAAGCCTGAGGATGTTTCGCACGACCATTCATAATGGTAATGTTTTGCAACACAACGTTTGACTATAAATTTAGAAATGTTATAATGTAATATGGAAGATAAAGCTAATTTAAAGAAAAATATCATAAGAAAGAATATCCTTTCTAAACTTAAAGCTCAAAAGGAGGACCAGAGGCGACAAAAAAGTTTGGCAATAGGCAGAAAACTATTTAATTTAAAAGATTTTATTGATGCCAAAAAGATTTTGTTGTATGTAGGGAAGGATTACGAAGTAGACACAACTCCGATAATAAAGAAGGCGTTAGAAAGAAAAAAGAGGGTTTTTTTACCAGTGACTGATGTAAAAAGCAAGCGAATAATAATATCTGAGATATCAGATTTCAAGAAAGACACGACAATAGGGCCATATGGAATTTACGAGCCTAAGGCCAGGCGCAAGAAAAATGCAAAATCAGAGCAGTTGGATCTTTTGATTTTACCGGGTATTGCTTTTGATAAAAAAGGCAATCGCCTGGGCCATGGCAAAGGCTACTACGATAGGTTCCTAAAAGATATCCCATGTTATATTCCACGCATAAGTCTTGCGTTTGATTTTCAGATGCAAGGCGAAGATATTCCTGCGCTTGCTTACGACATTCCTGTCACTCGGGTTATTACAAACTAAATAAAGTTAAATATTGGGTTAACTGTTAGTGGTTGACGGTAAAGCATTAACCGGATACCGCAGACCGAAAACCGTGCATAAAGGAGGGCAGGTAATGTTTGGCCAACAGAATATATTATTTATATTATTTGGGATAATTTTTGGTTTAGCCCTTTTTGTTTTAGGTTATTTTTTAAGAAAGGTTATATCTGAAAAAACCATAGAAAATGCCGAGCAAAGGGCAAAAAAGATAGTAGAATACGCCAAGAAAGAGGCTGATAATAAAAAGCGTGAAATTGAAATAGAAACAAAGGATTTGCAGTTTAAGATAAGGACAGAGTTTGAAGAGTCAACCAAGGATAAGCGCCAGGAACTGGCAAATCTTGAAAAAAGGCTTTTGCAAAAAGAGGAAAATGTTGAACGCAAGGTAGATGTTTTAGATAAAAAAGAAAAAGAGCTCAGCCAGCGTGAAGGCGGCCTGCTTAATAAAGAAAAAGATATTGAAAATGATAAAAGAGAATATGGTAAATTGATTGCTGAAGAAAGACAAAGCCTTCAGAGGATATCAGGCATGACTGCCCAGGATGCCAAGCAACTTCTTTTAAATAAGATGGAGCAAGAGGCAAGGCAGGAAGCAAGTGTAATGATTAAAAAAATAGAAGAAGAGGCGAAACAGGATGCAGATAAAAAGGCCAGCAACATACTTTCTTTAGCTATACAAAGATGCGCGGCAGAACATACTGTTGAATCTACCGTTAGCGTAGTCAGTCTGCCAGGCGATGAAATGAAGGGCCGCATAATAGGCCGTGAAGGGCGTAATATTCGTGCGCTTGAAGTTGCGACAGGCGTTGATGTTATTATTGATGATACGCCTGAAGCAGTTACACTTTCAGGTTTTGACCCGATAAAAAGAGAGATTGCCAAAAGGTCGCTTGAAAAACTTATGCAGGATGGCAGGATTCATCCCGGCCGCATAGAGGAAATAGTAGAAAAAGTAAAAAGCGAAATGGAAAACCATATACGCGAGGAAGGCGAAAAGGCTGCATTTGATGTAGGCGTGCATGGTTTACATCCTGAGGTTGTAAAGATGCTGGGGCGTTTGAAATACAGGACTTCTTATGGCCAGAATGTACTACAACATTCATTAGAGGTTGCTTATCTTATGGGCGTTATGGCCTCGGAGTTAGGGGCAGATTTTAAAACAGCGCGTAGGATAGGCCTTTTGCATGATATAGGCAAGGCAACCAGCCACGATGTCGAAGGCACTCACATAAAGATCGGTGTAGACCTTCTTAAAAAATACGGAGAATCCCAAGAAATAATTCATGCAGTAGAGGCGCATCATCAGGATGTTGAAGCCAAATCAATTTATGGCGTTCTTATCCAGGCAGCTGATGCTATAAGCGCTACAAGGCCGGGCGCGCGCAGGGAAACCCTTGAAACTTATATAAAGCGTCTTGAAAAATTGGAATCAATAGCAGATTCGTTCCCCGGAGTAGATAAGGCTTTTGCTATTCAGGCAGGCAGAGAAATAAGGGTAATTGTTCAGCCTGAAAAAATAAGTGATGTTCAGGCTGCAATTTTGGCAAAAGATATAACTAAAAAGATAGAAGAAGGCCTTGAGTATCCAGGCCAGATAAAAGTTACTGTTATTCGCGAGACGAGATCTATTGAATATGCAAAATAATTTTGGCATATTTTAGAGGAATTTTATGAAGATTTTATTTATCGGTGATATAGTTGGTTCTCCCGGAAGAAAGGCTATTAAGGAGCTGGTACCGGTTTTGGTAAAAAGCAAAAAAATCGATTTTGTAATTGCCAATGCCGAAAACGCAGCCGGCGGGTCCGGCATTACTCCTGAAATAGCAGAAGAGCTTTTTGGCGCCGGCATAGATGTTTTAACATCCGGAGACCACATATGGAAAAAAAAAGAGATTTATGAATTGCTCAATGAAGATAAAAGAATATTAAGGCCAGCCAATTATCCTGAAGGTTCGCCAGGTACCGGCGCAAGCATAGTGGAAAGCCGCGATGGGATAAAAGTCGGGGTAATAAATTTATTAGGCAGAGTTTTTCTTAGCACTATTGATTGTCCATTTAAGACTTCCCAGCGACTAGTTGAACAGTTGAGAAAGAAAACGCATATAATAATAATTGATATCCACGCTGAGGCAACCAGCGAAAAAATAGCCCTAGGCAGATTTTTAGATGGTTCTGTAACCGCAGTGATAGGCACTCATACGCATGTTCAGACAGCTGATGAGCAAATTTTACAAAAGGGCACTGCATATATTACTGATGCAGGGATGACAGGGCCTTTTGATTCAATTATAGGCAGAAAAGTTGATCAGATTCTGGAAAGATTTTTAACTCAGATGCCAACCAGATTTGAAATGGCTACAGATGATATACGTCTTCAAGGTGTAATAGTAGAAATTGATGAGAAGACAGGTTCAGCGCTTAGTATTAAAAGAGTCCACGAGAGATTAGAAGGAACCGCAGCTTAAAACAACCGCCTATTTTTATGCCAGTTTTTAATTCTGTAAAAAAACATATATATACAGTAAGTGAAATTACAAAAGATATAAAAACGGTTTTAGAAAATAATTTTTTTGAAGTTTGCGTAGAAGGCGAGGTTTCAAATTTTAGGCGGCCGTCAAGCGGCCATATATACTTTGATTTAAAAGACCAAAAAAGTATTCTTCACTGTGCCTTTTTTAAAGGCGCGCAGCATAGTATAAAGTTTGAAATAGAAAACGGTTTAAAGGTTTTATGCTTTGGCAGAATCAGCGTTTATGAGGTCTCAGGCCACTATCAGTTTTATGTGGATGAGGTTGAGCCCAAAGGCGTAGGCGCTTTACAGCTTGCATTTGAGCAGCTTAAATTGAAGCTGGAAAAAGAAGGGCTTTTTGACGAAACCCACAAGGCCTTCATTCCTTTTTTGCCTTCACGCATAGGCATTGTGACATCGCCAACAGGTGCTGCAATACGCGATATATTGAATGTTCTCTCAAGAAGGTTTGTTAATTTAAATGTAATCTTGTATCCTGTTATGGTCCAGGGCGAAGGCGCTGCCCAACAAATTGCCCAGGCAATTGATGAGTTTAATAAATTGCCGGAATTGTCTGATAAAAAAATAGATAAACCGGATGTGTTGATAGTTGGCCGTGGAGGCGGAAGCCTGGAAGACCTTTGGGCATTTAATGAGGAAATAGTTGCCCGTGCAATATATAATTCAGAAATACCGGTTATCTCCGCAGTGGGGCATGAGATTGATTGGACAATAGCTGATTTTGTAGCGGATTTGCGCGCTCCAACGCCTTCAGCCGCGGCGGAATTAGTTGTTGCAAGAAAAGAAGAGTTGGTTTCAAAGGTAGATTCTTGTTTTTCCCGCTTGAACTCTGCTGTAGATGCAAAGATAGATTTGTTTTATGAGCAACTAATAAATTTAAAACAGGCTTATGTGTTAAGGCAGCCTTTAAATTTTTTGGCGCAGCATCAACAAAGAATAGATGATTTAGCAAAGTCTTTATCCGTAAAAATTGGGCATCTAATCGAGATTAATAGCCAGGAATTTAAAAATTTTGCAGGCAGGCTAAATGTATTGAGCCCGCTTGGTGTTTTGTCGCGAGGATACAGCATAACAAGATTTGCAGATAATGGCGCCATTATTAAAGATTCCTCGCAGATTAAAAAGGGCGACGAAATTATAACAAAATTGCACAAGGGCGAAATAAGAAGTACGGCAATGTAGGGGCGACCCCCTGTGGTCGCCCGCAATGTTATCAGGGCAGGCACAGGGGCCTGCCCCTACGAATTATAATTTTTATTCGGAGGATATGCCAATGAAAGAAAAAGAGCTAAAATTTGAAGATGCCATGAAAAGGCTTGAGAATATAGTAGAAGAGCTGGAAAACGGCAACCTTAATCTCGAGGAATCCTTGAAAAAATATGAAGAAGGTATACAGCTTTCGCAGTTTTGCACAAAGAAATTAAGCGAGGCCCAGAAGAAGGTTCAGGTCCTTTCAAAAAAAGGATCAGGCGCGTTGGAAGCAAAAAATTTTGATGAAAAAAATACAAAGGAAAGCGATTAAATTGTCATGACGTGTTAAAATTATGGAAAATTTACTGGAAAATATAAACAGCCCCGCAGATTTAAAATTACTTCCACAGGATAAGCTGCAGCAGGTTGCCGATCAGATAAGGCAATCGATAATAGATACTGTTTCCAAAACAGGCGGGCACCTTGCCTCTAGTTTAGGCGCAGTCGAATTATCAGTAGCAATACATTATTTATTTAATGCGCCGGATGATTTTATATTTTGGGATGTTGGCCATCAGTCTTACGCGCACAAAATACTTACAGGTAGGTATAAACAATTTCATACCTTAAGGCAGCTTGGCGGCATAAGCGGTTTTCCTAATAAGAATGAAAGCCATTACGACCATGTTACCTGCGGCCACAGTTCAACATCTATTTCAACGGCGTTGGGCGTTGCCTCGGCAAGAGACATATCTGGGCAGAAATGCAAAGTGGTTGTTGTTATAGGCGATGCTGCACTTGCAGGCGGCATGGCATTTGAAGCCCTTAATCATTCGGGGCATCTTAATAAAGATCTTGTAATTATTTTAAATGACAATGAGATGTCAATAGCGCGTTCAGTCGGCGCCATGGCGAAATATTTAAACAGGATTATTTCTACGCCTATATATAATAAGATAAGAAGGCAGATGGAAGGCCTTGTAAAAAGAATACCCAGGTATGGTTTTAGAGTTTATCGCGCGGCCCGCAAGCTTGAAGAAGGTTTAAAAAGTTTATTGATACCCGGTATTATATTTGAAGAGTTAGGTTTTAGATATTTTGGGCCTATAGACGGGCATAATATAAATCTTATACTGGCGACATTAAGAAATATAAAAGATTTAAACGAACCTGTTTTATTGCATGTCTCAACCAAGAAAGGCAAAGGTTATAAATTTGCCGAGGATAATCCTGATAAATTTCATGGCACAGGCCCTTTCTGTATAGAAACCGGTGAAAAATTAGAATCTAAAACACAGGACCCAAAACCTAAGACTGATATTTTTCAATCATCTTTTACAGAGGCCTTTGGTGCAAAGATGTTAAGTCTTGCCAAATATAATGATAAAATAGTGGCTGTTACAGCAGCCATGTGCGATGGCACAGGGCTTGAAGAATTTTCTAAAGAGTTTCCTAACAGGTTTTTTGATGTAGGCATAGCTGAAGAACATGCTATAGGTTTTACAGCAGGTTTGGCCCTTGGCGGGTTTGTGCCGGTAGTAGCAGTATATTCAACTTTTTTGCAGCGCGGGTATGACCAGATAATACATGATGTAGCACTACAGAATCTTCACGTAATTTTTGCTGTAGATAGGGCCGGCCTTGTTGGAGAAGATGGCCCGACACATCATGGGCCTTTTGATATAGTTTATTTAGGTAGTGTGCCTAATATGGTTGTTATGGCGCCCAGCAATCAAATGGAGTTGGCGTATATGCTTGAATTTGCAATTTCTCATAAAGGGCCTATAGCGTTGAGGTATCCGCGAGGGGGCGTAATTGGTAGCATCAATTCAGGAGTCAATAGCCACTCGCCTCTGCAATTAGGTAAAGCGGAAATTTTACGCGAAGGAAAAGATTTAGCGATAATTGTTTTAGGTAGCATGGTAGGTCCTGGTTTACAGGCCGCGGATATCTTAGCAAAACAAGGCATTAATGCAACCATTGTAAACGCTAGATTTGCCAAGCCATTTGATGTTGAGTTGTTTTTAAAATTGAGCAATAAAATAAACAAATTTCTTGTAGTAGAAGAAGGTATTGTGCAGGGTGGTTTTGGAAGCAATATAATAGAATTTTTTCATTCACAAAATAAAAATGTTAAAATAAAATTGCTTGGTTTGCCTGATATGTTTATAGAGCATGGCCCGAGAAAAACGCTCTTGGAAAGATATGGCCTATCAAGCAGTTCAATAGCCAAAGCAGCGAGGGAAATTTATGACAAGAGTTAGGTTTGCGCCAAGCCCTACGGGGTTTTTGCATATAGGAAGCGCGCGTACAGCGCTTTTCAACTGGCTTTACGCCAGGCATACAGGTGGAGAATTTATTCTTCGCATAGAAGATACTGACCTGGAACGTTCCAAAAAAGAATTTTTAGATGAGATATTGGATAGCTTAAAATGGCTGGGCCTTGACTGGGATAAAGAGCTCACCTTTCAGTCAAAGAGGCTGGATTTATACCGAAAATTTGCCAAGGAGCTTCTTGATAAAGGTCTTGCCTATGAAGCAGAGGGCGAGATTCGCGACAAGGATGGAAATGTAGTAAAAGATTCAAAGCGCATTACGCAGAAAGCGATAATCTTTAAAGTTCCGCAATCAAAAATTATTACAATAAATGATTTGGTTCATGGCCCTATAAAGATTGATTCAAGTACCATTAAAGACCAGGTAATGATAAAATCCGACGGTTTTCCGACTTATAATTTCGCTTGTGTTATAGATGATGCAGATATGGGTATAACCCATGTTATAAGAGGCGATGATCATATTTCAAATACTCCGAAACAGATAATTTTTTATGATGCGCTTGGTTTTAAGGCGCCTGAATTCGGGCATGTGCCTTTAATATTAGGCAGGGACCGGTCGCGTATGTCAAAACGCCATGGCGCAACAAGCATCAGGGAATATAGAGAGGCCGGTTATCTTCCGCAGGCAGTGGTAAATTTTATTGCGCTTTTGGGCTGGTCTCCAGAAGGCAACAGAGAGATAGTTACATTAAAAGAAATAATAAAAGAATTTGATATAAAAAATGTTAAGTCAGTAAATGCTGTTTTTGATATGGAAAAACTTAACTGGATGAACGGCCAGTATATCAATACCTTTAAGGACGAGGAATTATTAAATTTGTTGATGCCTGGGTTAAAAGAACGCAGATGGATTAATGAATCAACTGATAATTTGAAAGTAGTGCATCTGTTTAAGGAACGCGTAAGAACCCTGGCGGATTTTTTTGACTGGGCAGAATATGTGTTTAAGGATGAGATAAAATATAACGAAGAGGCGGTAAATAAAAGGCTTAAAAAAGAAGGTGTTGCGAATATTTTAAAACGCGCTAGAGAAAAATTTGGCGCGTTAAAGGATTTTACAGCCGCATCAATCGAAACCGCCTGCCGCGAGCTTGCGGACGAGCTCAAGATAAAGGCGGCGGATATTATCCATCCGGTACGAGTAGCTGTATCAGGCAGGTCAATGGGCCCTGGGCTTTTTGAGTTGTTAGAGGTATTGGGTAAAGACAGGGTTTTAAAAAGGCTTGAACACGCGCAGAAGTTAGTGTAAAATATACGGGCAATTGGGAGGTCGTCCAACGGTAAGACGCGAGCCTCTGGAGCTCGTTATCATGGTTCGAATCCATGCCTCCCAGCCAACCTTGACGCTCAGGCGAACTAAGGTTATTGAAGCAGGGTTAACCAGCGAAACTCTTATTGAAGAAAATGCTTGATTTCTTCAATTATGTGTATTATAATTGAAGCCAGTGTCAATAGCTAAATTAACAAGTTTAGGATAAAATATATGGACGTAAATGATTTCAAAAGTAATAGAGCAGGTAAAGTTATAAAAACCGATAGAGACTATTCAGCATTTATTCCTCATTCTTTGCCCCCAGAAATTAAATATTCAACCGAGTTGATTAATCTGTTGGCTGAAGCCAATCGTCACTTAGGGAATCTTAATGGCGTGGGGGTGTTATTGCCAAATCCGAATTTATTGATTGTTCCTTATATGAGAAGAGAGGCGGTTTTGAGCTCAAAGATCGAAGGCACGCAGACTTCTCTTTCGGATTTATTTTATTTTGAAGCAGCCCGGAGAGAAGAGCAAAAAGTTGAAGCCCAAAAAACAGATGTGTTAGAAGTAGTAAATTATGTTAAAGCGATGGATTACGGACTTAAGAGGTTAAAAGAGCTGCCCATTTGTTTGCGGCTTATGCGTGAAATACACGAAATTCTTATGAAAGATGTGCGAGGGCAACATCTGACTCCGGGCGAGTTTCGTCGCAGTCAAAATTGGATTGGACCTGCGGGATGCACATTAAACGATGCGGCGTTTATTCCTCCTCCAGTCCACGAAATGCAAGAAGCATTAGGAGAGCTGGAGAAATTCTTACACAATAGAGATAGCATTCCCGGGTTAATACAGTGTGCGTTGATACATTATCAGTTTGAAGCCATACATCCTTTTCTTGATGGGAATGGCAGAATAGGCAGGCTGATAATTACTCTTTTTTTATGCGAGAGAGAATTTCTTGGTTATCCCATGCTTTATCTGAGTGCTTTCTTTGAGAAAAACCGCAGAGAATATTACGATCGGCTTATATCCGTAAGCCAAAGAGGCGAATGGGAAGAATGGGTTAATTTTTTCTTGCAAGCTATCATCGTTCAATCAAAAGATGCAGCCGAAAATTCAAAAGCCATACTTGGCTTGCTTGAAAATTATAGAGGGCGAGTACAGGAGAAGCGAACAAGTATATATGTAACTAAATTACTGGACGAATTGTTTAAAAATCCCTACGTCAGTATCCCGCGAGCAGCAATAAAACTAAAGACTTCTTTTCATACTGCTAAAGCAGCTATAGAAAAACTCAAAAAAGTAAATATCTTGGTTGAAATTACTGATAAACGGCGTGGCAAAGTTTATTGCGCAAAAGAATTGTTGAATTTATTGGAGAAATAGTATCAATTGGGAGGCGAATGATGAATATTGCTGGTACTAAAAAAATCATAGCAAGAGAAGGACTGATAATCATAATTTTGCTCTTACTTTCGGGAATAAGCTTAATGTTAAATTCTCTACAAGCAAAAAGATTTGATAGCAAAGGTAATGTGTACCTTAAGGACGATGACATTAGGCGATATAGTTTATTTATTCCGGAAAAGAGACAGGAATCAACAGGTTTCGATGTATCAGCGGCTATACCCGTTGATACATCGTTATCAAGAGATGACTATGTGGCTCTAGCAAAACAAGAATTGTTGAATAGAAGCGGATTTAACAATGTAGAATGGCATTTTTTCTCATTCGATGCGTTAGAAAAAAGGTTTGGAGCTACTTCTGGAGAGAAAGTTGATAGATATTACAAGGAGAGAGAAAAAGTAGAACAAGAAATGAAGGATTGGGGCGAAGCGCATTTAGCCGGTATGGCCGGTATATCTCTTAAGGATTTTGATAATTCGGTTAAGAAAATAAAACGTCTTAAGCAAAAAATTAATTTTTCTGGAACGGCATTTTTCTTTATATTTTTGGCATACCCTATTTATTTAATTATTAGATTTATTGCGTGGGCGGTTAGGGTATTAAAACAAAAATAAGTTGTCATTTAAGTTGTCATTTAAATTGTCGATTACTGATAAGCAAATGGATGATTTTAATTGGGTCGGTTGCCCAAATAGATAAAACCACGCTTAAAACGACGAACAGTCAACTTCACAAGTATGTGTATTTCTTGAGGTTGTGAAGTTCGTCTGGCGTCCAGTTCGGGCAGCCAACCTTGACGCTCAGGCGAACAAAAAGTGCATAGTAAGAAGGAGGATTTCATGAAATCTTTTTTATCCGCATTATTATTTATTGCATTACTCGTTGTTCCGGAGCACGCCTTTTGTGGCATTGTAGAAAAAATATCTGGTCCGCAAATTGCCGTTGAAAAGCTCACAGGAAGAGGAGAAGCATACGAAGTTAATTTTTCTGGCTGGGTAGGGTCATTAAGATTTAATGCTGAGCAAAAGTTATTATTCATATCCGAGTTTTCCAGTATCGACGGAAAAATTTCCGTGATAAATGGAATTTATAAAATTGTGAAGATCGACCAATATGATAACAGCATAGATTTTGACTGTGTAGATATAGATGATATTACTGCTGGTATTGAATGGCATGGCAAAATCTGGTTAATTGATACAGGTGAGATCAAAGTTGAAATCGTTCAGAAGCAATCTTCAAGAAAATGGGTTAATTTGAGCGAATACGGTAAGAAATTTCTAAAAGACAATAATATTACGAAACTAGACCTAGGAATTTAGTTGAAAGTAAAATCGGTTGTCATTTGCATATATAAAATGCGGGGATGGCGAAACTGGCAGACGCGCATGTTTGAGGGGCATGTGAGGCAACTCATGGGGGTTCAAGTCCCCCTCCCCGCACCATTTTAAAATTTATGAATAGGCCTAAAGCAGACAGTAATTTTTTTAAAAAATGGTCGCGTAATATGGCCTACATTTTAGGATTTATTGTTACAGACGGTTGCCTTGTAGAACATCAAAACGGTTGTCACGCCCTTAATATTACAAATAAAAATAAAGAAATATTGCAAAAAATTTTAAAAGTTTTGGATTCCAGTCATAAAATTGGAGTTAAATTAAGAGGCGGAATGCCAAATCTTAAATATTATCAAATACAAATTAGAGATAAAATAATATATTCAGATCTTTTAAAATTAGGACTGACTCCTAGAAAATCGAAAACAATAAAGATGCTTAATATCCCTCAGAAATTTTTTGCTGATTTTGTAAGAGGTTGTTTTGATGGCGATGGCAGTGTTTGTTATTGGAAAGAGCCGCGTTGGAAGAATACTTGGCAAATTAGAACGACTTTTACATCTGGAAGTAAGAAATTTCTAATTGCCCTGAAGCGCCTTTTAAACAAATATGCAGGTTTGAAGCTAGGTAAAATTTGGTCACGTAAAAGCGGGCATGAATTACATTATGGAATTTTTGACAGTTTAATACTTAGTAAATATATCTATAAAAATAAACCGCATTTATATATTAAGAGAAAAAAAGAAGCTTTTGATTTTTTTAATAAAGTAAGAACTGTGTATCAGCCATAGTCATTTCGAAAGGTCCTTTTTGCCAGTTTGTTTTTAACTAGCAAACAGGATCAAATTTTGCTTCGCAAAATTTGGCCCCATAGTCTAGTGGTTTAGGACGTTACCCTCTCACGGTAAAGACACGGGTTCGACTCCCGTTGGGGCTACCATCACTACGGTAAAGCAATAAACTGGTGTAACATTGTAAAAAATAGGGACTGTCCCGTTTTTTGGGACTGTCCCTATTTTTTTGTCTAAGCTATGAAAGGCTACCAATACTTAGAAAACGATTTCTTTGAGCTGTGTAAAACGCGCGAAATAGGCCGTATTTCAATGCTTTTATACATTTACCTTAGAGGCTTGTATTGCCGGTTCCAGAAGCCTGTTTTCTTTTGCTTTGACAGGCAAATAAAGGGCCATTTAGGCATATCGCAAAGCACTCTATGCAGGGCAAGGCAGCATTTGGAGACAAGAGGCGTTATAAAGGCCCTTACAGGCAAAGGTTCAAGGCCCACAGAATATACCATGCTTGGCACGATTTTACTGCCAGTCATCAAAAAACCGACACCGTCTCGCCATATTTACCATCAAAGGTATCGTCATTTTGACAATACATTAAATAGTAATGAAAGAGATAAGAAAAAAATAGGAATTTTTCAGGGAATGACCGATATTGACAGGGAATTCCTTAAAAAGAAAGGGATTTTGTGATGTTTAGCATGAAAAGGCTGATATATTTCGCCGCAAATCCGCAGAATTATATATGGATAGATGCTGTGCTTTTAAAAGAGACAAGAAAAGCAGTGTTTATATCTTTTGACAATAAGCAAATCTGGCTGTCCAAGGTATGGATATTGCGCATTAAGCGCACAAAAATAACTTGCGGCATAAGCATAAAAATATCCGAATATCATTTGGCTAAGAAAGTATAAAACTTGCATATTTATACATTAATGTTATAATGTTATGCTGTAAGGCTAAAATAGGCGAAAAGTTTTTGGTCTAAAAACCACATAGGGATAGTATGGGTATAAATGAGGGAATATGTAAAGCAGCTTCAGCCAAGCGCAGAAGTTGCTTTTTTGTTTTTAACAATATAAAGAGGTTTAAAATATGGCAAAAAAAATATTAATTATCGATGACGAAGAGTTAATAATAAAATCTCTTTCACGGCTTCTTGAAAAGAGCGGTTACGAAGTGTTTATTGCTAAAAATGGGCAAGATGCTATTATAATGGCTGAAGAGGGAAATTTTGATCTGATAATAGCTGATATACGTATGCCTGGAATAAATGGAGTTGACGCTGTGGGGTCTATTTATAAAGAGATGTCGGCAAGACGAAAAATAAAAATGCCATCTATTTTTATTACAGGTTATGCTGATGAAACAATCGAAAAGAGAGCGAAATTACTATCCCCTGCGGCATATATTTATAAACCTTTTGATAACGTAATGCTGCTAGATAAAATAAAGAAAGCCATAGGTTAAAATGGATCCTATTTTAAAAATAAATACCGAAGAAGCATCTCTTAGGGTTAAGTTAAAACTTTATCAAAAAAGGGCTCGTGAAGTTGAGGATTATTTATCTAAGCATCCTGGGGAGTGGGGTAAATTTCAAAGTGAATTTAATAGCGAAGTGAATAATATCTTCTATGATATTATGAATTTCGAAAAAATAAACTTTTCTAAAGACCAGGAAGAAAAAGTTTATAAGCTCAAGAAAATTTTTATTAATAAAATCAGAGAATTGTTTTTGAAAGGCGCCTATCATGAATGGGGTTTTCGCAAACCATTTGGTTATGCCGGAGATTTTAAGATTATCGATGATATATATCAAAATAATCCTACCACTGATGGCTTCGTTCGGCTTTTTGACAATTATTGTATGATGTCGGCAATTTCAGTTGCAGTGAGGAACCGAAAAGAAGATTTCAAGAGATTGATCAAAGGATTTATAGATGATAAAAAAGGGAAACAGCTAAGAATTATGGATTTAGCCTCTGGGCCATGCCGTGAAATAAATGAAATCTTAACTTTGATCCAGCTTTATGTAAAAATGTAATTTTTGATTGTTATGATCATGATGATAGGGCTATAGAATACGCAAAAGGGTTATTAGCTAGATATAATAATATAAATTTTATCAAAGAAAATGCGATGAGGATAGCTTTCAGAAAAAATATATCTAATCTTATAGATAAAAAATATGATTTGATTTATTCCACAGGGCTTTTTGATTATTTCAATGAACGAGTCGGTATTTCTGTAATCGAAAATCTTTGGAAATTGCTGAATTCTAATGGCATGCTTGCTATATCAACTATGAGAGATAAGTACAGTAATCCTTCTGTTCATTATATGGAATGGGTGGCAGATTGGAATCTTGTCTATCGCAATGAAGAGGAATTTGGGCAACTTTTTATTAATGCAGGAGTTAACAAAGATAAGTTAGAGGTCCAGTATGAACAGCAAGGAATAATACAGTACAT
>Ga0172368_10004754_pt1 | contig 15569 bp, 17 predicted proteins | sample Lak11m_FD_114540 | JGI IMG/M metagenome (GOLD analysis project Ga0172368, IMG submission 114540) | Freshwater microbial communities from Kabuno Bay, South-Kivu, Congo - kab_022012_11m | ecosystem: Environmental > Aquatic > Freshwater > Lake | place: Democratic Republic of the Congo: South-Kivu...
AATTAAAGAAACTTCGTTGAACAACAGACATTTCAGCCCCACCTCCTAAAACCAATTCGCGTTCATTCGCGAAATTCGCGGCTAGATTTTCAACCTCTTCAACAACTTCTCCAGCCGTGCCAAATCGCGATTCAACAGCTTCGCCAATTCGCGTCCGGCGTTTCGCAAGAAGCGATCACGATCTTCGGATGGTTGGCAATCGGCGGCGACACGAAGCGAGACGGCGATCAATTCGTCGGCAGGCACATCGGGCGCAAAAAGAATCAAACGCAAATAATCGAGTCGCTCGGTGAAGTGTTTGATCTCGGCGGCGTCACACGGGCTGATACGGTCGAGTGTAATCGGCGGCTGAGGCGGGAGATCATGAATGAAGCCGCCGCCGTTGCGATAGCCAATCGCCAACACGCTCACCTCAATCGGCACTTGGCGATTCTGGCGTTGGTCTTGAACAAAAATCTCAAACTCGTCATCGTCCACGTCGGTGGCGGCGATCATTTGTTTAACGAACATATCATCTTCGATCTCAATGTTATAGATCAGCCCGATGACTTCGGTGCGGTTTTTTTGCGCGGGAACTTTTACAAAATCGCCGAAGCGCGGCACTTCAGGCTCCGGCACGCGGCAGCCAAACACAAAGCCGGTGGTCGCGCTTCGCAATAAACGTCCAATTGTTTCGTTCATCGTCCGTATCTCCTCTTTGAACTGCCCGTCCATTGTTTCCCTTGTGACTTTTGTGAAATGCTCGGTTTAATTTTGTGGCGCAAGAGTGACGTGGCGACCATGTTGTCCACTTCGTGATGCTCTTTCGCAGTCACCACCGCCATCTCATGCGCTCGCATCAACACGTACGGGAAGCCGTCGCTCATCTTGCATTGCGCCACGATGCCGGCATGAACTACCTCAAGTTTTGTTTTATCTTGGGCGATCCACTCCGGAACTTCTACGCGCAAGATCGAATCTTTTCCGTCTCGCCCGGCATTTAAAAAGAAGAAATAAATTTTGTGGTGCGCCGGTTCGTAGCGTTCAAGATTCGCCGGAGAGGCTAATACAAACAACGCGCTTCGTTCACCGGGCTTCAAAAAATCGAACAACGCGCCGTCAGTGATATGTCGAAACTGTTTGCCCACGCCGCGCAAAGTCTCCGGCGTAATTTCCTCATCGCTCAATTTAGCCAGATTGAGCAACCGCACGACGTTGGCTGAACGCGGACGCTCGACCACGCCCGCCACCATGGAATCTGATTCTTTAATTGAATCGAGAGAGGCAAGATATTCGCTAATGACCTCATCGCTGAATTGCGGATCGTGTTCACGCAGAGTGATGTAAAGCAGCAGCCCATTATCGAGCAACGCCAACGACGGCGCCGCCGCCGATTCCACCTTTAACAGTTGCGCCAGTTCACCCAACTCGCGCACGTCTCGCATCGCGTTGATCATTTCCGTCGTCATTAAACTCCCCTCTTCCTCATAATACAAATCTTCATCCTTGAAAAAAACTTCGGGGCGCGTATTGATGCTGGGCGCATCGGGAATGCCGTAACGAAAAACGATACTGCCAACATTGATCAGATAGTAAGTCGCCACACCATGTCGATCTGGATAGATTTGAGATCCGTCAGCCGCAATAACATTAAACCGTTGCGGGCGAGATGGCAGTGGAAAGGCGGCGTCCATTTTTTCGTCGGTGGGTATTGCGCCTGCCCAACGAAAGTGCCGCGCCACCCGTTCTGCACGTTTGATTAATTGCTCAGCCTCATTCGTGAGACTTGTCAGAGTGGCGCGCGCGACAGGCAAACGTTCATTGATGTCTGTGATTCGTTTTGCAACCGCATCGCCTAATTCATCCACGTTACGAGTGAGTTTGCTAAGGTCTAACGCCATGTGAATCATTTTAGCACGTATGTTCAAGATGGCAAATAGCGTATAGCCAATGGCGTATGGCTATTCGTTATCGGCAATCTGCTATATGCTATCGGCGATGAACATCGCAAAGAAAAAGTTTGAGCAAATGGTTCACGACATCGCCGCGCAAGTGGTCGAATCACTTCCGCCTGATCTGCGGGCAGACGCCGTCAACGTGACTCTCAACGTCGCCGATAAACCGAACCCCGATCAACTCGATGAGGAAGATGACGGCGATGATCTATTGGGGTTATACGAAGGCGTGCCGCTCGTCGAGCGCCGCCCCGACGACGTGATCCTTGAACCGGATCGCATCACCTTATTTAGAATCGCGTTGATGGAGATGTGCGAGGACGAAAAAGAATTGCGCGAAGAGATTCGGGCGACGATCATTCACGAGCTCGGACATTATTTTGGGTTGGATGAGGATGATTTGGAAAAACGGGGGTGGGGTTAAAAACAAAACCCTTCGAGTCTCTAAGACCCGAAGCGTTTTGTCATTTGGTCAGCCTTCACAATGAATCGCGCCCCTTTCCCTCACTTCTAAAGGAACACTAATCTTGAAAATTGGGTTATTATGCCCAGCACCATGAACGCCACTCGTTGGTTTAGCTACTTCTACTTTTATGCGACAGCACCCACTGACGCTGTTTCCGCTTGAGTAGAAGTTGCACGATTGAACGACACAGAAAGCGCGGAGCCAGCGGCTCCGCGCTTTTTATTTTTCAAGGAGAACACTATGCCCGTAAGAGGAATACGCGGCGCGATCACAACGAAAGAGAACACGCCTGAATCGATCCACGACTCGACGCGCGAACTTTTGCTTGCCATTGTCGCCGCCAACCAAGTGGATGCCGCCGACGTTGCCTCGGCGTGGTTCACCACCTCGCCCGACCTCAACGCCGACTACCCCGCCGCCGCCGCCCGCGCGCTGGGTTGGACAGACGCGGCGTTGATGTGCAGTCACGAAATGAGCGTGCCACGCGGACTCAAAAAATGTATTCGCATTTTGATTCACTGGAACACGGATCGCCCGGCGTCGGCGATTAAACATATTTATCTCGGTGAGGCCGTCAACTTAAGACCCGACCGCGCCCCACACTAATTGCCGATTGCGGAATGCGGATTGCGGATCGTATGATCGGCAATCCGAAATCTGAAATCCGAAATTTAAAAATGATCATCGTGATGAAACCCAACTCAACCGCTAAACAAATCGCCGCCATCGTCGCTTGCGTCGAATCGTTTGGCTACCGCGCCAGCCTCATCAAAGGCGAAAAGACCACCCACATCGGAGTCGTGGGGGATAACCGCCCGATTGACCGCACTCAATTTGAATTGCTCGACGGAGTCGAGAAGACCCTGCCGGTTCTCAAACCGTTCAAGCTCGCCTCGCGCGATATGCACCCGATGGATACCCTCGTCCCGCTCAACGGGCATCACGTCGGCGCAGAAAAGATCGTCGTCATCGCCGGTCCCTGTTCAGTAGAAAGCCGCGCGCAGATTCTGGAGACGGCGCACGCGGTGAAAGAGTCCGGGGCAACGGCGCTGCGCGGCGGCGCGTTCAAGCCGCGCACATCCCCATACAGTTTTCAAGGCATAGGCGAAGAAGGTTTGCAATATCTCGCCGAAGCGCGCGAACAAACCGGATTGCCCATCGTCACCGAAGCCATGTCGCCCGAACAAGTTCCACTCGTCGCCCAATACGCCGACGTGATTCAGATCGGCGCGCGCAACATGCAGAACTACGCTTTGCTCAACGCCGTCGGCGATTCTCAAAAAACAGTTTTGCTCAAACGCGGCATGATGTCCACGATTGAAGAGCTTCTCATGTCCGCCGAATACATTTTGGCGAAAGGCAATATGCAAGTGATGTTGTGCGAGCGCGGCATCCGTACGTTTGAAAAGTACACGCGCAACACCACCGACATCAACGCTGTCCCCGTTCTCAAAGGACTCACCCACCTGCCCGTCATTCTCGATCCGAGTCACGCCACAGGGAAGTGGGAGTATGTGACGGCAATCGCTCGCGCGGGCGTGGCGGCTGGCGCAGATGGATTGATCGTCGAAGTGCATCAAAATCCCACCGAAGCCATGTCCGACGGCGCGCAGAGTCTCAAGCCGGAAAAATTCGCGCAGATGGTGTTCGAGTGCCGCAAGATCGCCGCGGCAATGGGCAGGAGTTAATTATGATTATCGTGATGAAAGCGCGGGCGAGTGAAGCGCAAGTGAACGACGTTGTTCAGCGCGTTGAAGTGTTGGGCTATCGCACCCATCTCTCGCGCGGCGAAGAGACGACCATCATTGGAGTCATCGGCGATGACCGCCCCATTGATCATTCGCAATTTGAATTACTCGACGGCGTTGAAAAAACGGTTTCCATCCTCAAGCCGTTTAAACTTGCTTCACGCGATATGCACCCCGCCGACACGTTGATTAAATTAAACGGCGACGCCGTCGGCGCAGAAAAGATCGTCGTCATCGCCGGTCCCTGTTCAGTGGAGAGCCGCGCGCAGATTCTGGAGACGGCGCACGCGGTGAAAGAGGCTGGGGCAACGGCGCTGCGCGGCGGCGCGTTCAAGCCGCGCACATCCCCATACAGTTTTCAAGGCATGGGCGAAGAAGGTTTACAAATTCTGGCCGAAGCGCACGAGCAAACCGGCTTGCCCATCGTCACCGAAGCCATGTCGCCCGAACAGGTGACTCTCGTTTGCAAATACGCCGACGTGATTCAGATCGGCGCGCGCAACATGCAGAACTATGTTTTGCTCAACGCCGCAGGCGAAGCCAGCAAACCCGTTTTGCTCAAACGCGGCATGATGTCTACGATTGAAGAGCTTCTCATGTCCGCCGAATACATTTTGGCGAAAGGCAACATGCAAGTGATGTTGTGCGAGCGCGGCATCCGCACCTTTGAAAAATATACGCGCAACACCACTGACATCAACGCCGTCCCTGTTCTCAAACAGCTCACCCACCTGCCCGTCATTCTCGATCCAAGTCACGCCACCGGAAAATGGGAATACGTCAGCGCGATTGCCAAAGCGGGCGTGGCGGCGGGCGCGGATGGATTGATCGTCGAAGTGCATCCCGATCCGTCTAAAGCCGTGTCCGATGGCGCGCAGAGTCTCAAGCCCGAAAAATTTGAACAGTTGATCAAAGACGCGCGGCGTGTCGCGCTCGCGGTGGATCGCACTTGCTAATGGACGAGCCCGATTTTAAAAACCTGCGCGTGGCGATAGTGGGACTCGGACTCATGGGCGGATCGCTCGCGCTGGCGATTCGCGATCAGGCGCGCGAGATCATCGGATGTGACGCCGACTCTGCCGCGATAGCCTTTGCCCTTAATCACCGCATCATCTCCCGCGCCGCCGATTTTGATTCCGCGCTTGACTGTGATCTCATCATCCTCGCCACCCCACCCCGCGTCATCCTCGAACAACTTCAAGCCGTCCGTCGCCTCTACGCATCACGTATCACTCGCCACGAATCAATCATTCTCGATCTCGGCTCCACCAAACGCGCCATCGTTGATTCAATGATCCCACTCCCTGCTCACTTCGATCCCGTCGGCGGGCATCCCATGTGCGGCAAAGAAGTCGGGGGCATCGCCAACGCCGACGCGACTCTTTTTCGCGACAAAACTTTTATCTTGACCCCCTTGCAACGCACCTCATCTCGCGCCCTCGACGTTGTTCATCAACTCATCCGCATCATCGGCGCGCAGCCTTTGATCCTTGATCCCGATCACCACGACTCGTTAGCGGCGATGATGAGTCACTTGCCTTACCTCACTTCGGTTGCGCTCATGCGCTCTGCCATGACAATGAACGACGACGACGTGTGGCGCATTGCCGCTTCGGGCTTTCGCGACACCACCCGTTTAGCCGCCAGCGATTTGACGATGATGATGGACATCATGCAAACGAATCGTCAAGCCGTTTTAGAATTACTTCGCCGTTTTCGCAACGAGATCGATTCGCTCATTACCTTAATTGAATCATCCAACTTTGATTCACTTCACGTCCTCCTCTCCTCTGCCCAAACCAAACGCTCTCAACTTTTCCAACCAGTTACAGAAAATCCCAAATCCCAAAAACCCAATTCCAACCACCCAACCACCTAACTACCTAACCACCGAATCTCCAATGCTCATCTCTCCCATCCCTCACCCTCTCCACGCCACCGTCCGCGTCCCCGGTTCGAAAAGTTTGACCAACCGCGCCCTTGCCATCGCCGCCCTCGCCGACGGCGCGACCACGATCACCAACGCCCTTTTCTCTGAAGATTCAGGTTACTTCGCCGACTGTTTGCAGACGCTCGGCTTCCATCTTGAAGTCGCCGATTTTCAAACGCTGGTTGTTGTTCATGGTCTGGGTGGGCGCATCCCAACCGATCACGCTGAGATGTTTGTCGGCAACGCTGGAACCGCCGCTCGTTTTCTCACGGCGTTTGCGGCGCTGGGTTATGGCAAATTTGTACTGGACGGCAGCGCACGAATGAGAGAAAGGCCCATCCGCGATTTGCTCGAGGCATTGAATCAGTTGGGCGTGGAAACAGCCTGTCCCAGCGGTTGCCCTCCGGTCACAATTCATGCCAAGGGTTTGCGCGGCGGCAGCGCGGTGATCTCTGGTGAAGTGAGTAGTCAGTTTCTAAGTGGGTTGTTGATGGTCGCGCCGTGCGCCGGATCGCCCGTAGAGATCATTCTAAAAAATGATCTTAACTCAAAGCCTTACGCGGATATGACGATTGCGGTGATGAAAGATTTTGGAGTAAGCATTGAGCGTGAGGGCTACGCGCGTTTCTTGATTGCGCCGCAAAAGTACAAAGCGCAACGCGAATACCAGATCGAGAGCGACGCCTCAGCCGCCTCATATTTTTTTGCCGCGCCCGCCATCGTCGGCGGCACGGTACGTGTAGAAAATATCTCGCGCAGATCGAAGCAGGGCGACATAGCGTTCTTGGATGTGTTGCAGAAGATGGGGTGTGAGGTAAAGGAAGAAAAAGATTCCATCATCGTTGGGGCGCACGGCGGTGCGTCCTTACAGGGCGTGGATGTTGACATGCGCGACATCCCCGACACGGCGCAAACGCTCGCCGCCATTGCGCCTTTCGCCGATTCGCCGACGACCATTCGCGGCATCGCTTCGGCGCGCGTCAAAGAAACAGATCGCGTGGCGGCGATGTGCGCCGAACTGCGAAGGTTGAGCGTAACGGTTGAAGAATACGAAGACGGTTTAAAAATCTACCCGTGCGCTCAAATTAAACCCGCCATGCTTCGCACTTATAATGATCATCGCATGGCGATGGCATTCTCGCTCGTCGGCTTGCGCGTTAAGGGAATCACGATTGAGAATCCATCGTGCGTGTCGAAGACATTCCCGAATTATTTTGAGGTGTTAGAAAATCTAAGGAGATAAGGGAAATGAAGGAGATGAAGGAAGTATCCTGCGCGAATATTCTGCTAGATGGGTTAACGCTCGCCGAATCCCTTCAATTTCATTTTTGGGATTTTGGAAATTGGGATTTGGGATTTTAAAATCATTGTTCATTGATGCGCCTCTCCCTACTCGGTTACCCCCTCTCGCATTCTCTCTCTCCCGCCATGCACAACGCCGCGCTGCGCGAAGTGGGGTTAAGCGATTGGCGTTATGAGGCAATGCCGACTGAGCCAGCCCGATTGGGTGAAGCAATAGAAATGATTCGCGGCGATGAATATGCGGGCGCGAATGTGACCGTGCCGCACAAAGAAAAGATTATTCCGATGCTCGATGGCATCACACCGGTCGCCGAAGCGATTGGCGCGGTGAATACGGTTGTCAAGCGTGATGGAAAATTAATCGGTCATAATACCGACGCGGCGGGCTTGCTTGCCGACCTGCATACGCATGGCGTGAAGATTCATGATCGAGTTGTGTTGGTGTTGGGCGCAGGCGGGTCGGCGCGGGCGGCAGTGGCGGCATGCGCGGGTATGGGCGCCAAAATTAAGATCATCGCTCGCCGCCGCGCTCAAGCCGAATCTCTAAGATTCGATCTCCAATTACTAATTACCATTTACGATCTAACTATTAACGATCTCCATCGTGCCTCGCACGACTGCACCCTCCTCCTCAACTGCACGCCGCTCGGCATGAGTCCCAACATTGACTCATCACCTTGGTTCGACTCTGTTCCGTTTCCGAAAGAAGCCTTTGTGTACGATCTGGTCTATAACCCGCGCGAAACAAAATGGGTGGAGCAAGCGCGAGCGCAGGGACTCAACGCCGACACCGGACTTGGAATGTTGATCGAGCAGGGCGCGTTGGCGTTTGAGTTGTGGACGGGGATGAGTGCGCCGAGAAATATCATGCGCGCTGCCGCCGAATTAAAACTTCTTGAGGCGTGAATCAGATTCGCGCCTCAAGAAGTGAAGTCGTCGAGGAAGAGAACTTTGGTTTCGGGGGCAAGGCGAATCAAACCGCGATCATTGGTGACGAAAGCCGTTGCCTCATAAACCAGAGAAGTGGCAACTTGGATAGCATCTGCGGGACGAAGACGATACGAAGCGCGTAACTGCGCGGCACGGCGGGCGATGTCTCGGGTGACATCCACTAATATTAAATTTGGGAAGTGCGCCAAAAAAACTTCATACTCTCGTGCTACATTGGGGCGATCCAGTTGCCATGGACGAACCGTCAACTCCATCAACGTGATCGTTGAAGTGACCGCCGTCCGCTGATTTTCTTCAACACCACCGAGCAACTCGCTGGTGAGTGGCAAATAGGTTGGATGCGCTTCGATGTGATAAATGAAGATCGAGGTGTCAACACCAATCAAAGAGTGTGGAGCTAATTGTTCGCCGAGCCGCCCCATGTGTTGCGCTCCTCTTGAAGATAAGTGTGCGGGTCAATATTCTTCCAGATGTCTTTATGCAGTCCGGCGAGTCGCGTGGTGAAATTTTTGGGTTGCGGCAAAACGATCAGCAATCCATCTTGAATATCTATTAGCAATTTATCGCCAACACGGATATGGAGTCGCTGACGCGCGTCTTTAGGCAAAGCAATTTGATAACGCTCTTGAACTTTGACGTTTTTATAACGAGTCATGTTTGGCTCCTTATTGGCTACGATAATAGCATATAACAGATCACTATGTCTCTTCGATTTTTAACTTCAGGCGAATCACACGGCTCGACGCTTACAACAATTCTTGAAGGCATGGTTGCCGGCCTGCCGTTGAGCGCGGATGACATCAACCCTGATCTCGCGCGACGACAAGGTTTAGGTGGGGGCGAGTCTCGCGCTCGCCCTTACGCGGGCGCGAGTCCGCGCATGAAGTTGGAGCGCGACACAGCGACAATCACCAGTGGCGTGATGGCGGGCAAGACGATTGGCTCGCCGATTGCGATTCAGATTCCGAATCTGGATCATGCGAAGTGGAAAGGCAAAGCCATTGAGCCGATGACCACGCCCCGCCCCGGTCACGCCGACCTGACGGGCGCGATTAAATATGGCTACGACGATCTGCGAATGAGTCTGGAAAGAGCCTCGGCGCGCGAGACGGCGGCGCGCGTTGCTATCGGATCGATCGGCCGAAAGTTTTTGGCGCAATTTGGAATCAAAGTTGGGAGTTATGTGATCGAGATCGGCGGGGTGCGGGCGGATGTGGACGGGATTCCGATTGAAGAACGATTCCACCGCGCCGCTGACTCTGAAATGCAATGCCCGGACTCTGCGGCGGATGCCGCCATGCGCGCCCGCGTGGAAGCGGTGATGCGTGAACGTGATACGTTGGGCGGCGTGTTTGAAGTTGTGGCTCTCGGCGTTCCGCCCGGACTCGGTTCGCATGTTCATTGGGATCGGAGACTCTCGGCGCGACTGGCTCAAGCGTTGATGAGCATTCACGCGATGAAGGGTGTAGAGATCGGCGAAGCGTTTGAGAACGCGAAGAAGAAGGGGACGGAAGTGCATGATGAGATCACGCTGCGCGATGGCAGATTGAGCCGCGCCACGAATCGCGCCGGTGGTTTGGAAGGCGGCATCACGACGGGTGAGCCGATTCTGCTGCGGGTGGCGATGAAGCCGATCAGCACCACGTTGAATCCGTTGATGTCGGTTAATTTGGCGACAGGCAAGGAAGAGGCAACAAAGTATGAGCGCTCCGATTTTTGCGCCGTGCCGCGCGCGGGCGTGATCGGTGAGGCGATGGTGTGTTTTGTTCTCGCCGATGCGTTGATGGAAAAGTTGGGCGGGGATTCGATGGAGGAGGTGAAGATGAGGTTTGACAAGATTAAAGGATTAAGGACTGAGGATTTGAAGATGATGAATGAGGAACAGATTTTTTGGGAATGATGTTGTAGGGGCAGGGCTTGCCCCTGCCTAAATGGACAACGGCAATTGGGCAACCGCAAGGGTTGCCCCCACGAGGACAAGATGAAAAACAAATTTCTTTTTATCGCGTTGATCTTTTTGACCGCGTGTTCGACACCGGCTCCATTGCCCGCGCCAACACCACAACCCAAACCCACGCTGCCGCCGCCGACTCAAGCGGCCCCGGCCACCGCCGCTCCCACAGCCAAGGCGGCATCCCCGACGACAGCGCCCACGATCCAAAGTGTGGTGACGGGTAAATATCTGATGGCGTTTCATGCCTGCGACGAAACGAAAACGAACTGCCGCGATCCGCGTAACCACGAAGTGTATTTGGCGCAAAGCGACGATGGCGCGGCGTGGAAAATGATTCCGAATTGGAAACCGTTTAAGGGTTCGGTGCCGGATGTGATTCGGCGCGGCAACACGCTTTACATTTATACCGCGAGCAGTGAGGTGGTGAAGTATCGCTTGGACATGGGCGCGATGGAGACAGCGCGCATCAAAGTGAATGGTTTGCCCACAGGCTTTGCTGACCCGTCGTTGATTATTGATTCGGAAGGGCGCTTGGTGCTGTTCATGCTCAATGGCTTTGTGCCGAATGGTGACCCGGCAAGTTGTCCGCCGAACCAGACGACGTGCGAAAAATATATGGACGCGGCGGTTGAAGTGAAAGGTAGCGACGGCACAGAATTTAATTTGGAGAGCGGGCATCGCGCGACGGTGACGTTGGGCAGCGAGTTTCGATCTGCCTCTGACCCCGATGTTTTTTTCGATGGCAAGCAATATGTGATGTACGTCTCGCATGGTCCGAGCGTCACTGTGTGGACATCGAATACGCTGCTCGGCACGTATGCGCGCCTGACGAATCTCTCTACGAATTTGGGCGGTGTTCCGGCTGGATATTTTGTGTCGAATCAATATTGGACTTACGTTCACGCCAACGAAAACGGTCGCGCCGTCATCCGCCGCGCAACACATGCGGCATTGTCGCCCCTCACTGCGGCGAACTTCGTCACCGTGATCACCGGCGCGGGCATTGGGCTGACGCCGACGACGAAGGTGGAGAGTCCGGGATTCGCAGTGAATGTTCCCTAGGAAACAAAGGAACTAAGGGAAATAGCGGAAAGGTTTCCCTTGTTTCCCTCATTTCCTTTTCGACATGAAACTTTTTCTTTATGGTCCTCCCGGCGTTGGCAAAAGCGTTGTGGGCAAAGAGCTGGCGGCGCAGTTGGATCAAAAATTTTTCGATAGCGACGCGCTGATCGAATCGCGAAGTGGCAAACGCATTCCGCAGATTTTTGAGTCGCAGGGCGAAGAAGGCTTTCGCCGCATTGAGTCCGAGGTGTGCGCGGAGTTGGCGAGGCAAGGGGATGCCGTCATTGCGTTGGGCGGCGGGGCGTTGGTCAACGAACAAACTCGCGCGACATTACAGCAAAACGGACTGGTTATATGTTTGCGCGCCGATGTTGATTCGATTATTGGACGAGTCGCGATCTCATCTTCTAACCGACCTTTGCTCGCGGGCGAGAACCCGCGTGAGAAACTTGAAGCGTTATTGGCGAAGCGCAAATCTCTTTACGACTCGTTTCCTATGCAAGTGAACACTGCAAACAAAACGATCCCTGACGTCACCAGAGAAATTTTGACGCAGCTCGAAACCAAAACTCTTTCGCTCAAAACGACGGCGATGGGACACGACATCGTGATCGGGTATGGGGCGTTGAATGATCTGCCGAAGTTACTTGCCGAAAGAAATTTAAACGGTACGCTGTTTATTGTCACCGATGAAGATGTGGCGAAAAGCATTCAGCAATCAGAAATCAAAAATCAAAAATCTATCGTTCTCCCTGCTGGCGAAACGCACAAAACCCTTGACACAGTTCGCAGCCTCTACGACGAATTTTTAAAACACGATCTAGATCGCGGTTCGATGGTGGTCGCCGTTGGCGGCGGCGTGATCGGCGATATGGCGGGGTTCGCGGCGGCGACGTTTATGCGCGGGCTGCGTTGGGTGAACGTGCCGACGACTCTGCTGGCGATGGTGGACGCGAGCATTGGCGGCAAGACCGGAGTGGATTTGCCGCAAGGGAAAAACTTGGTCGGGGCGTTTCATGCGCCGTCGTTGGTGATCATCGATCCGTTAATGCTTAACACCCTGCCGCGCCGCGAATACAACGCGGGCATGGCAGAAGTGATCAAACATGGAATCATTTGCGATGTGAATTTATTCGAGTTGTTAGAGTCGGGAGCAGGATTCGGGAGCCCGTCGCAGATCGCTCAAGCGCTGCAAGTTAAGATCGAAGTGGTTCAACGCGATCCGTTTGAGAAAGGTGAGCGGGCGATCTTAAATGTGGGGCACACGATTGGGCATGGCGTGGAGGCGGCGTCCCATTTTGAATTGCGGCACGGTGAGGCGATTGCCATCGGCTTGGTCGCTGAAGCCCGGCTCGCCGAGCGGATCGGGATCGCCGAATCGGGTTTAGCGGATCGAATCGAAAAGGTGATTAGGCGTTTTGATCTGCTCACGCGCTTCGACGGCGATCTTGAATCTGTGCGCGAGTTGATGCAGAGCGACAAGAAAAAATGGCGCGGCAAGTTGAAGTTTGCGCTCCCGAAAAAAATTGGCGAGGCGGTGTGGGGAGTGGAGGTGGATGAAGACGTGTTGATGAGTGTTTTGCAGAGTAACGTCTTAACTCCCCGTAACAATTAACACTAACCAATCTCAATCAACAATGTCACAATGCTTCACACGAGTCTATGTTATCTCGAAAGGAGCATCATAATGACACTCAGCCTATTAGCAAAAGCGATTGCCGAATCACCCACGCTCAAACTCAACGAAGAAGCGCAGAAGTTGAGAGAGAGAGGCGAGGCAGTGATCAATATGGGAGTTGGCGAACCCAAAAACAAAGCGCCCATCGCCGCCCGCCTCAGTGGCGGCGACATCAAGTATTCACCTACCGACGGTATTCCCTCGCTCAAGAAAGCCATCATCCGCTACACCGAAGAAAACTACGACAAGATCGTTGGCGCGGATAACGTCATTGTCTCTTCGGGCGCGAAGCAAGCCATCTTCAATGCCTTGTATGCGATTCTGAATCTGCAAGATGAAGTAATCGTCCTCGCGCCGTATTGGGTCAGTTATCCGGAGATGATCAAGATGTGTTACGGCGTCCCCGTCGTGGTGACTCCTGAGGAGGGAAGATTCCAGCCGACGATTCAAGAGATCGAGGAAGTGGTCAGCTCCCGCACCAAAGCCATCATCGTCAATTCACCTAACAACCCTTCGGGCGCCGTCTTCACACCCGAACTTGTTTCGCAAATCGTCGAACTGTGCGAGCGAAAAAATATCTATATCATCACCGACGACATCTATCACAAGTTGGCCTTCGACGGCAAGGTCGCCGCACCCGCATTGAAGTATGCCAAAAAAGATTTCGAGAACGGCAACATCATCGTCATCAATGGCATCGCTAAACTTTATGGCATGACCGGCTTCCGCATCGGTTGGGCAGTTGCGCCGAAAGAAATGGTGCAGGTGATGATGAACATTCAAGTGCAAACCACGTCGTGCGTCTCGGTTGTTCTGCAAGCCGCCGCCGAAGGCGCGTTGAACGGTTTGCAAAGCGTGGTCGAAAGTTTACGGCTAACGATACAGAATAATCGTGACGTGATGTATCAAGAGTTGAAAGCGTTTGACGGCGTGAAGGTCGCCAAACCGGAAGGCACGTTCTACATCTTCCCCGACTTCCGCGCCTATAACAAAAGCTCGGTGGAGTTAGCAAGTTATTTATTGAAGCGAGCGTTAGTTGTTGTGGTGCCGGGGCGCGAGTTTGGTATGGAAGGATATGTGCGCTTGAGTTACGCCGGCTCGATCAAAGACATCACCGACAGCGTGGAGCGCATGAAGTGGGCGCTCGACCCCAACTCACCGAACGAAATTTATATTGGCGATAGAAAGTTGATCCGCGACTGGATGTAGATACAGATTTCTGATTTTAGATTTCTGATTGCTGAAGAACGTCCTCAATCAGAAATCAGCAATCAACAATCAGAAATTTACAGGAGCGACCATTATGAATAACTTACTCAACATCAAAACTCCCGCCGAAGATCAAGCCGCCGCGCTCAAGAGCGATTTCGGTTTGGATAATCTTGGTTTAAGCAATTTACGCAAAGCGTATTGGAACTTGCCAACCGAAGCGTTGTATGAGGAAATAACTTTTCGCGGCGAAGCGTACCTCTCGCGCATGGGACCGATCATCGCCAACACCGGCAAGCACACCGGACGATCTGCCAGCGATAAATTCATCGTGCGTGAATCTACCACCGAAGACAAGGTGTGGTGGGGACACTATAACCGCCCCTTCGATCAAGACAAATTCAACGAGCTATTTGCTCGCATGCAGGGCTTCGCCCAAGGGCGCGATCTCTTTGTGCAAGATTGTTACGCGGGCGCTGACCCCAAACACCGCATGCCAATTCGTTGAGTGACCGAATTGGCGTGGCATTCGATGTTCGTGCGCAACATGTTCATCCTGCCGAAGACCAACGAAGACTATCGCCGCCACATCCCTGACTTCACCGTGTTCTGCATGCCGTCGTTTCAAGGTTTGCCGCAGATCGATTCCACGGCGACCAACACCTTTATCGTCCTCAACTTTGCGCAGCGCATCGCCATCATCGGCAACACGGCGTATGCCGGTGAAGTGAAGAAATCAATCTTCACCGTGTTGAATTATTTGCTGCCGCTCGAGGGCGTGATGCCCATGCACTGTTCGGCGACCATGGGCAAAGACGGCGACACCGCAATCTTTTTTGGATTGAGCGGCACGGGCAAGACGACTCTCTCTGCCGATCCGCGCCGCCGACTCATCGGCGACGACGAACACGGTTGGAGCGACGACGGTGTGTTCAACTTTGAAGGCGGGTGCTATGCCAAGGTAATTGACAACGCCGTTCCCGAAAAATTGGGCGGACATCCGAAAAATATTATTTTGTTGACGGGCGACGCCTCCGGGGTGCTGCCGCCGATTGCAAAATTGACTCCCGACCAAGCGTTGTACCAATTCATCTCCGGTTACACTTCTAAACTTGCTGGCACTGAAGCAGGATTGGGCAAAGACCCGGTGATCACTTTCAGCACGTGCTTCGGTGCGCCGTTCATGGTGCATCACCCGTCCTTCTATGCCGATCTATTGAAGCGAAAGATTCAACGCTACGGCGCAGCGTGTTGGTTGGTGAACACCGGTTGGATCGGCGGCGCGTACGGAGTCGGCTCGCGCATCAGCATCGGCTATACCCGCGCTTTGTTGAA
>Ga0172368_10004759_pt1 | contig 15557 bp, 7 predicted proteins | sample Lak11m_FD_114540 | JGI IMG/M metagenome (GOLD analysis project Ga0172368, IMG submission 114540) | Freshwater microbial communities from Kabuno Bay, South-Kivu, Congo - kab_022012_11m | ecosystem: Environmental > Aquatic > Freshwater > Lake | place: Democratic Republic of the Congo: South-Kivu...
CCTCCCCCACCGCGATGTCCGCGCCGTAGCTGCCGGGCGGCGCCAGCAGGCCCAGGCTGATGGGATAGGCGGAGACGATGAAGAGCGCCCCCACCGCGTGCGCCCGATCTGCCAGCGCCTGCATCTCCGCCGGTGTATACAGCCGCCCGAGGAAGTCGGGATTCTGCACCACCACGCAGGCGGTATCCGGGTCGAGCATCTCGCCCAGCGCGAGCATCCGGTCGTGCGGTAGCTCGTCGCCGATTATCTCGACGTCCGTGCCTTCCAGATAGGTGCGCGCCACCTCCCGATACTGCGGGTGGACGGTGGGGCTGATGAGCGCCTGCCGCCGCGGCTCGCGCCCGGCGTGGGCGGCCATCAGCACCGCCTCCGCCAGCGCGGTGCCACCGTCATAGTGCGAGACGACGGCCACTTCCATGCCGGTCAGCGCGGCCATCATCGACTGGTACTCGAAGTGCGCCTGCAGCGTGCCCTGGCTCACCTCCGGCTGGTAGGGCGTATAGGCTGTGTAAAATTCCGCGCGGCTGATGACGAAATCCACCACGGCGGGGATAAAGTGCCGGTACGCCCCCGCGCCGAGGAAGCAGCAGCGATCGTGCAGTCCCGCGTTCATCGCCTGCAGGCGATCCAACTCGCGCAGCGCCTCCGGCTCGGAGAGCGGCGGCGGCAGATTCAGCGCCGGGAAGCGGTGCGCCGCGGGCACGACGCGGAAAAGCTCGTCAATCGACTTCACGCCCACCGCCGCCAGCATCGCCGCGCGGTCCGCGTCGGTGTTGGGAATGTAGCTCGACATAGCGTTATCGCTTTCGTTGGAAGGCTGGAAGATTGGAAGAATGGATGAGTGGAAGACTGGAAGGTTGGAAGAGTGGTTATATTGCTGAACACCCATCCACTCATCCAATCTTCCAATCTTCCAACCTTCCAGTCTTCCATCTCACAGCTCGTTGATAAACTGCTGATACGCGTCGGCGTCCATCAGCTCGTCCAGATCGGCGGGGTTGTCGGGGCGGATTTTGATCATCCAGCCTTCCCCATATGGGTCGGCGTTCACCGTTTCCGGGTGATCGACCAGCGCGTTGTTGATCTCGACCACCTCGCCGCCGGCGGGCATGTTCAGGTCCGCCACCGCCTTCACCGATTCGCTGGCGCCGAACACCTCGTTTTGCCCGAAGTGCTCGCCCGGATCAGGCAGATCCACATAGACCACATCGCCCAACTCGTGTTGGGCATAATCCGAGATGCCGACCACAATCAAGTCGCCTTCCGGACGCGCCCATTCGTGCGACGCGGCATATTTACGGTCCGATTGCACCGTGAAAGCCATCGCTCCACTCCTCTTCTGCTGTCTCCACCAGGGGACAGTATTGCAAATATTATCACACAGCGGGGGTGTATCAATCCGACATACGCGGAGGCGTGACAAAAACGACAGAACCTGTACTGGCTCGGACTGATCGGCCCGAGACAATTCGTGGTATAATCGTTATAACCTGTGTATACCCACGGAGGATTCATCATTATGCTGACGAAAAAACTGGCCCGCCACGGCAACAGCCGCGCGCTGGTGATTGAAAAGCCCATCCTCGATCTGCTGGGCATCAATGACGCGACGGAACTGGAGATGCACACCGATGGCGAGAGCCTGATCTTTACGCCGGTCACGCCGGAAATGCGGCGAGAGAAGATTCGCAAAATTACCAGGCATATGGCAGAGCGCTATGATAAAGCCCTCCGAGCAATGGCTGGTGAGGAGGAAGTCGAGTGAAGGATCTACCAAACTTCCTCTCCGTCGAAGATCTCAAGAATGTGCACGAGGTGGCGCTCGAATTATACGGCGGCAGCGGCGGATTGCGTGATGCCGGTTTGCTCGAATCCGCCGTGGCCATGCCGCAGGCCGGCTTCGGCGATCAATTCCTGCACGACACCATCCCGGCCATGGCCGCGGCATATCTGTATCATCTCGTTCAAAACCATCCCTTTGTGGATGGAAACAAGCGGGCGGCCACGCTGGCATGCCTGGACTTTTTAGAGTTAAACAATTACGACTGTCTCCTGAGCAACGATGACTTTATTCAACTGGTCTTCGCCATCGCACGGGGCGAGATGACGAAGGAAGAGACCATCGATACCCTGGCATCACGCTGCCGGCCTTTTCCACATAAAGCAGCAGGAACACAGGGGCCGGAGCGCGAAGAAAGGGCGTGAGTTGCTTCCGGCCTGCCGCCGGAACGCGATCTGAACGAAGGGACCGTTGTTGCAATGCGAACAATCGGCTTTATCGACCATTTCATCGACGAATGGCACGCGAACAATTACCCGGAGATGATCCGGGCAGGGAACCGGTATGAGGTGGCGCTGGCGTGGGCGGAGATCGACCCGCCGGGCAAGCTGCCGCTGACCGAGTGGTGCAAAGGGCACGGCGTGCGGCCCGCGGAGAGCCTGGAGCAGGTGGTGGCGGAATGCGACTGCCTGGTGGTGCTCTCGCCGGATAATCCGGAACGGCACGAAGAGCTGGCCGACCTGCCGCTGCGCAGCGGGAAGCCGGTCTATATCGACAAGCCGCTCGCCCCGTCGCTGGCGGCGGCGCAGCGGCTGTTCGCGAAGGCCGCGGAGCATGGCACGCCGATGATGTCCTCCTCGGCGCTGCGCTTCGGCTCGGCGCTGGTGAACGCGCTGCGCGACGCGGTGGGTGAGGAGCCGGTGCGCTTCGTGGCTACGCGCGGCGGCGGGCGCTTCGACGTGTATGCCATCCACCAGCTCGAAATGCTGGTGATGGCGCTGGGTACCGGCGCGACGCGGGTGATGCAGGTGGGCAACACGGAGGCCAACCTGATGGTGGTCAATTACCCCGACGGCCGCCGCGGGGCGATCAACCTGATCCCCGGCCACCCCTTCCAACTCAGCGCGGAATACGGCGACGGGCAGGCGCTGGCCCTCGACCGCATGGAGGACTTCTTCCCGCGCTTCGTCGAGGCGATGCTCGACTTCTTCGACAGCGGCGTCTCCCTCATCCCGGAAGCCCAGACGCTGGAGGTTGCCGCGCTGACCGAAGCCGGCCTGACGGCGCTGCGGTCGCGCGACACGTGGGTGAATGTGCCGAAGTGAATGGCAGTGGGTGAACGATAAACTGGCAAGCCCGTATGTAGTAAGCCACGCAGCGGAGCGGAGTGGCGTCGTTGATAGGTAAGCTCTCCTATCAACGACGCCACTCCGCTCTGCTGCGTGGCTCATTACGTACCGGCTTGCCTGTTCTTTAATACAGCGGTTCCCGCAGGACCAGCGCGTCGGCGACGTCCAGATCGAGGGTGAAGATGGTGCGGTTGCCGTCCTGTTTCACCTTCACCCGCCCGCCGGAGGCCAGGCTGATCCTACCGGTCGGAACGGGAACGTTCACCTGCACGCGCAGGCCCTTGATCGGGGCGCCGCGCCAGTTGTCCAGCGTGACGAGGGCGCCGAGTTTCGACTCGATCACCGTGGCTTGCACCAGGTCGTCGGAGGTGATGACCGGGCGCTCGTCGTCGGAGGCAATACTACCGAGCAGGCGGCCCATCGGCCCATCGAAGGCGGTGGGCACGAGCTGGCACATGGCGTCATCGCGCGAATTGACATCGAGCGGGCGTTTGGGAATGGCCGGCTTGAAGTAGCTCAAGCCGGGCAGGAAGGCGCAGTAGACCGCCGTGCCGGCGCCGCAGTTTCGCCGGGTGATCGCGGGCGATTTATCGGAGAAGACGCCGATCACCTCCGTGACGCCAGTCGGATCGGTGTCGATCGACTCGATGCGGCTGACGGCGCCAAAGACCGGCGCCGCATGCTTCGCCTTGCCCTGCACCCACGCCACCTGTTCGATAGCCGGCGCGAAGGGCAGGTCCTCTTTCTCGTAGCCGATCTGCGCGTCCGGCGGGGCGATGGTTTCCAGCAGCTTCACGCCGAGCACCGAGCGCAGGATGTCATTGGGCTTGTTATACTCGTCGAACATGCCCGCGCCCGCGGTGGCGAAGAGGCGCCCGCCTTTATTCACCCAGTCGGCGATGACCTGCGAGGCGGCGCGGCTGACGTGGGCGTCGGTCAGGTAGAGCACCCGGTATTGATCCAGCGTGCCGTCCCGCGTGTCGGCTTCGGAAACCACGTCCACCGGGAGCTGCTGGTGCAGAATGGCCACGTAGAGCGCGCGTTTGGCGGCGCCGGCGGAGTTCGCGTAATCGTTCGAGATGTCGCCGGTGTCGCTGAACCACAGCCCCACGCTCGACGGCCGCACCTGCCCCGCCTGCACGATGTCTTCATACTGCCCGTATTCGCGCAGAGTGTTGAGCACCATGGCATACATCGCGTTGCCGGTCACGTGGTTTTCCGTGTAGGCGATCCATACCGGATCAAAATCAAACAGGTTGAAGACCTTTGTGCCCCCACCCACTGCATTGTAGAACATGCGCCGCCACATCCGCGGCGACTGGCCGGGCATATGCGGCATCACGTAAAAGTGGATTTTGCGATCCGGCTTGCCGCGCAGGCCGTCGCGGAACTCCGCCAGGTTGATGCCGTTCACCTGCTGGCTGCAGAGCGGGAGCTGCCAGGCATAGTCCTCGCTCCACGGCTGGGTCATGCCGTCTTCGCGGAAGCAGTCGATCCACTGGAAGGCATGGTTGAGGAAGGCATGCTGAGCGCCGGCGTGCGGGGAGAAGTTGGCGCCGATGCCAGCGTTGGGCAGGTACTTGCGCAGCACGTCGGTGAGCGCCTTCATCTGCCGGATGCCGTATTCGTGGCTGTAGCGCCGCGACCAGTAGTAGATGCCGGGATTCGTCTCCTTCAGCTTCTCATCCAGGTTGAAACCGACCTTCGTCCAGTCGCCGCCCGCCGCCGGGTCCACCTGATCGGGCGTCAGGCTTTGCGCCTTCAGGTAGTCGGCGAAACCCGCGGTGGCCGCCTCGCCGCTCGGTGCGGGCAGGCCGATCTCGTCGCCCAGGCTCATCACCGCGATATTCTTCCGCTGCTCCTCGGTGAGCGCTTTGCATTTCTCTTCGAGCTGCGCCGCGCTGGAGCCGCGCCAGTCTTCATAGCCCGTCGGCCCCTTGACGTATTCGCCGTTAGTGCCGAAGATGCGGTTGAACTCCTTGATGTTCGTGCTGGCGAAGATCAGCGTCTGCGTGGGCGTTTTGCCGGTGTAGGGGATCTTGCGCAGGTCGGCCACCACCTTCGCGACAGCTTCCTGCTGGGTATCGATCTTGTGGGAGTAACGCACGTCGGCGTAGCCCACCAGGTCGAGCTGGCCTTCGACTCTCGAGAAGGTGCGGATGGTTTTGATGTGCCCGGCGGCATCCTTCAACCCGAAGGTCAGCGCGCACGGGCCGCTGCTCTGGAAACCCCACTGGCCGTCGTTCAGGCTGTCCATGGTGGAGCCTACCTCCACCCAGTCACTCGTCTGCCCCGGTTCCACCTGCACCGTCACCGGCTTCCAATTGCGCATGTGCACCCAGTAAGGCGAGTGCTGCTGCATCGGGCCACCGATCAAAGTTAGGCTTTTCACCGTCATCGCTGTCTCGCCGGTGTTTTTCACCCGCAGCCACACGTCGCCCGTCTGCGTCAGCCAGCCGTCCAGCGGCAAGTAACTTTCCTTCGCGATGCGCGTCTTCACCTGCTCCTCGTCGCGGGTGAGCATGATCACGTCCACATTGCGCTTTGCCGCCGGCTCCGGCTGCGGGCCGGCGATCAGCGTGATCGCTGCCGGGCCGGGCTGCAGCTCGGCGAAGGCGTCATGCCCCTCCCACACGATGTCCTGGCTGGAACCCCACTGGTAATCTGCCTCGTCCGTGATGCCCTTGCCGTAGACCCAGACCTTCAGGTTCTTCCGCGCGCCGTAGAGGCGGTCGAACACCACCTGGTCTTTTTGTGTGATACGGATGCGGAACTGCGTCTCGAAACGGTAGGCCGCCTCATAGCGCGCCAGCACCAGGTATTTGCCCGGTTCCTTGATGTCGGCGGTGATGGTGGCCGCCGTTTCTTTACACTGCTCCGGCGCACCCAGGAAAGCCTTGCGCGAGAGGAAAGCGTTGAAGATGGTGGCGCAGTAGTAGTTCTCGCCCCACGGCTGCGCTTTCCAGCCCGACTGCTGCACCTTGAACTCTTCCCCTTCGCAAAAATACGTGCCATCCGCTGCCGGCTGCACCATTTCGCCGCGCGCACGGTAAGCCTGCGCCGCCTTCACCGCCCGCAGCGCCGACGCATCAACCATCGGATCGGCAGCCAGGGCGGCGGAGGCGAGGACGAGGAGCAAAATCAGTGTGAATAATAAACGTTGAGACATGATGATGTTCCTTTCTGATCCCTGGGAGCGCCGGCATCTGTGCCGGCTTGATCATGCGTCCGCTCTCGATTTTCAAAGCTTTTCGAGAGCCGGTGCGCGACAGGCATTATAATTCGATAACAGGCACGTGATCAGCCGGCACAGATGCCGGCGCTCCCAGGGGGGATTACCGCAAAATCAAGACATCGCCGGCTACATCCAGATCGATGGTAATGTTAATCATACCATCGGTTCGCTGCACCTTCACCGGCTTGCCGGTGGCCAGGGTGATATTCTTCGTCGGCACCGGGATGTTCACCTGCACCTGCAGGCCCGTCAGCGGCTTGCCGCGCCAGTTGTCCAGTACGATCGCCGTGCCGGCCTTCGATTCGATCACCGAAGCTTCCACCAGCGGGTCGCCGGTGATGACCTGCCGCTCGACGCCGGCGGCGGATTCCCGCATCAGCGCGCCTACCGACGGCTCGAAGCTCGTCGGGATGATATGGGACATGCTGTCTTCGCGCGTAGTCAGGTCCAGCGGGCGCTTCGGGATGGCCGGCTTGAAGTAGGAAAGGCCGGGCAGGAAGGCGCAACAGGTCACCTCACCCATGCCGGTTTCCTGCCGCACGAGGGCCGGCGAGCCGTCGGCAAATTTGCCGGCCACCACGCCGAACCGCGAGGCGATGCGGCTGACGGCGCCGAAGACTGGAAACGACTTCCCGTCCGCCAGCGTGACCGTATCTACCGGGGCCACGAAGGGCAGGTCCTGCTTGATGTAGCCGACCAGCGCTTCCGGCGGGGCGGTGAAGGCCTTCTCCTCCACGCCCATCAGCCCGCGCAGCACGGTGTTGGGCCGGTTATATTCGTCATACATGCCGGCGCCGGCGGTAGCGAAGAGGTGTCCCCCGTGCAGCACCCACTGCGCGATCTTCTCCGACGCCGTGCGGCTGACGTGCCGGTCAGTCAGGTAGAGAGTCCGGTACTGGTCCAGCGTGCCGTCCAGCGCATCCTGCTCCACGAGCAGGTCGAGGGGCACCTGCTGATTGAGGATGGCGATATACAGCGCCCGCTTGGCCGCGCCGCCGGAGTTCGCGTAGTCGTTCCAGATATCACCGGTTTCGCTGAACCACAGTCCTACCCGCGCGGGCCGCACCTGCCCCGCCTGCACGATGTCCTCATACCGGCTGAACTCATACAGCGTCTTCAGCACCTCGCCATACATCGCGTTGCCGGTCACGTGATTCTCGGTGTAGGCATCCCACACCGGGTTGAACTCGAACAGGTTGAGGATTTTCGCACCGTGGCCCACTGCGCTGAAGAACATGCGCCGCCAGGAGTCGGGATTGTTGCCCGGCATGTGCGGCATCACGTAATAGTGGATTTTCTCTTCCGGCTTGTTGCGGATGCCGGCGCGCAGCAGATCGAGCGCCAGCCCGTTCATCTGCTGCGTCCCCAGCGGGAGCTGCCAGGTGTAATCCTCGCTCCACGGCTGCGTCATGCCGTCCTCGCGGAAGCAATCCACCCACTGGAAGACCTGGCCAAGGAAGGCGTGCTGCGGTCCGGCGTGCGGGGAAAAGTTGGCGCCGATGCCCGCGTTGGGCAGGTATTTGCGCAGCACATCGGTCAGCGCCTTCATGGTCAGGATGCCATACTGCTGCCGGTAGCGCGTGGACCAGTAGAAAAGGCCGGGATTCGTCTCCTTCAGTGTCGCATCGGTGTTGTAGGCGATCTTCGCCCAGTCGCCGCCTGCCGCCGGGTCCACCTGGCCGGGCGTCAAGCCCTGGGCCTTCAGGAAGCCGATGAAGCCGGTGGTGGCCGCCTCGCCGCTGGGGGCGGGCAGGCCGATCTCATCGCCCAGGCTGACGATGGCGACATTCTTCCGCTCCAGTTCGGAGAGCTTCCGGCAGGTCGCTTCGAGCTGGGCGGGGGATTGCCCGCGCCAGTCCACGTAGCCGGTCGGGCCCTCGCAGTTGGCGCCGTTCAACCCGTACATCTTGCACAATGTCTGCCAATCGTCCTGCGCCCACGCGCCGTAGGCGATGACCAGCGTTTGCGACGGCGCTTTGCCCGGCAGGGTGGCCTGCAGTTTCTTCAGGTAGGCGAGAATCTCCGCGTCCAGCTCCCGCGGGGTGGCGAGGCGGTGCGAATAGCGCGTGTCCGCAAAGCCGACCAGATCGAGCCGTCCGTTCACGTCGGGGAAGGTGCGGATCGTCGCCAGCCGGCCTGCCGCATTCTTCACCGCGAACTCGATGGCACACGGCCCGCTACTCTGAAAGCCCCACTGGCCTTCGCACAGCGCGTCCATGGTCGAGCCGACCTCCGTCCACTCGCCGGTCGCGCCGGGCGCCACTTCCAGGCTCAGCCGCTTCCAGTTGCGGATGTGCACCCAGTATGGGGAGTGTTCCTTGAAGCCGCCGCCGAAATATTCCAGGCTGCTCACCGTCACCTTCTCCGCGCCGGGGTTGGTCACGCGCATCCACACGTCGCCCGCCTGCGTCAACCAGCCGTCCAGCGGCAGGTAATTCTCCTTGGCGATGCGCATCCGCACCTGCGCCTCGTCGCGGGTGAGCATGATCAGGTCCACGCTGCGCTTCGCGGCGTCTTCCGGCTGCGGGCCGGCGATCAGCGTGATGGTCGCCAGGCCGGGCTGCAGTTCGGCATAGGCGTCATGACCCTCCCACACGGTGCTCTGGTTCAGCCGCCGCGCGGTGGGTGGCGGCTCGGTCGCCATCCCTGAGCCCGAGCTCCAGATTTTCATGTAGTCGCGCGCCCCATACAGTCGGTTGAAGACGGTCTTACTGCCTTGCACGATCGTCACGTGGAACTGTGTCTGGAAATGGTAAGCCGCCTCGTAACGGGCCAGCACCAGGTATTTGCCGGCTTCCTTGATGTCCACGTTGATGGTCGCCGCCGTTTCCTTGCATTGCGCCGGCGCGCCCAGGAAGGCCTTGCGGGAGAGGAAGGTGACGGCCATGGTGGCCGCGTGGTCATTCTCGCCCCACGGCAGAGCTTGCCAGCCGGGTTTGACGACCTTGAATTCTTCCGCCTCGCAGAAATAGGTCCCATCCGGCGCCGGCTGCACCGCCTCGCCGTGGGTACGGAATTGCTGCGCTGCTTTCACCGCCTGCAGTGCCGATGCATCGATCGCCGGATCGGCAGCGGCCAGCCCGGCGGAAGCGAGACCCAGCAGCAGGCCTATCGTGAGAATGAGCACTCGTCGCATAATTCCCCTTCCGGCGGCGGTTCCCCGGAAGGAGAACCGCCGCTCCTGCTGCTATTATTAAGCTTTTGCGCGGAAATCCCTTCTCACATAATACTCACCCCCCATAACATCGTAGAGAAGGTTGTAACGCTTGACGGTATGGGAAGACAGTGCTAATCTTGTATTGCACACGAGTGCATTGCCTGTCGAATTGCCGGCGTTATGGGGAACGAAATTCCACGCACGAAGGAGATGCCCCGATGAGAATGATGCTGATGGCACTGCTGCTGTGTCTGGCCGCCGGACTTCTGGCGCAAACCCCGCCGACGGCGCCGATGCCGGCGCCTCCCGGGCACAAACTCGACTGGCCTCATTATGCCGTGGTGCGCGCCGCGCCGTACCTGGACAACATCGACGATGCGGCGGACGGGAATCCCTCGACGGCGGCGGAATATCAGGGCGGGCCGGAGACCGGCGGCTGGATCGAATGGCGCTTTCCCCGGTCCGTAGAGATCACGGCGATCCGCTTCATCCAGGCCTGGCCCCCCGCCGAAACCTACCAGTTGCGCACTGATACCACCGGCAAATATCGCTACGAGACCGTGGTGGCAACCCATACCGATGACGCGCCGGTCAGCGGCGCGTGGATTACCCTCCCGGTGAACAAGACGGTGCGCGGCCTGAAGCTGGTGGCCATGCGCGGGCAAGCGGGATATCGCACCCCCTACCCCAGCGGTTTTCAGGAAATCGAGATCTATACCCGCCGGGAGATTGCCCCCGCGCGCGCGACCAGCGAAAAACCCGGAAGCCTGGTCACTCCCGGCAACGCGCTCGCCTTCCCACCATTGACCAAACGGCAGATACGGTTTACCCCCTGCATCGACCTGTGGATGGCCGGCATCAATCCAGGCGCGACCATGCCCGACACCACCGAGCAGGTCGAGCAGTCGGCGGGGTTCCAGACCATGCTGCAGCAGCTCCGGGAGATCGACGCCACCGGCGTCCGCATCTTCCCGGAAACGTATTGCGCCCTGAACAAAATGCCATGGGTCAGCAAGCTCGCGCCGAATTACGGCAAAAACACCCTGCCGGCGATGATCGCGGCACTGCACCACAACGGTCTGACCGTTGATATCTTCATGCACGCGTGGATGTCGCCATTTCAGCAGGAAGACCGCATGCTGCCGATGCCGGACCGGCGCTGGGATTATCCGTATGAACAGAGCGACCTGCTGCGCAGCAAAGGGGTGAAAGACTACCGGGGGAACTACCCCTGCGTTATCTGCGACGATGACTTCGGGGCGAAATGGTTCGGCTTGCTGAAGGAAGTCGTGGATATGGGAGTCGATGGCGTCTATATGATGCCTGACGAGTATTACTACAAAGGCCACGACCTGGCGACGGTGAAGTGCCCCTCCTGCGAGCGCGAGTTCAAAAAGCGCTTCGGCTATGACAGCCTGCCGAAACCGGGAGCGGCAGGCGAGGTGCACCGCGACGCCGGCACGGACCCGCGAAAGGCGATCGACACCGAGCAGTACCGCAAGTATAAGCTGTTCGAATATGAAAGGATCGCCCGATTATTCGACGATGTGGCCGGCAAACTGCAGCAGATCAATCCGAAACTGGAGCTGATCAGCAGCGCCAATCCTGCCGGCGAGCTGATGTATAACCTGCGGCTGGAACACGGGTGTTCCATCGATGAAATCGGGCGCGGCACGCATTTCACCGCGGTCAGCAGCGGGAAACGGCAGCAGGGGGCCAACCCGGGCCTCGAATACCTGGGCGGGATTCAGGCGCTGAATTTCAATTCTCTTCAGGCGAATAAACAGAACGAGATATTATTTTACGGCACTTTACTGCCGGCGATTATGTCCGGCAGCACCAAGGAGACGCTGTACCGGCTGAATTATGTGCAGGAAAACGGCTGGTGGCCGCGGGTGCAGCAGGGGATGAAGGCGGTGCGCTTGCTCGAACAGTGGGGGGTGGTCGGCAGCATCATGCCGGCGGACACCTGCCTGCTGGTCTCCCGCGCGTCGGAAGACTGGTGGCAGATCAAGGCGCAGAGCGTGATGGGCAACGCCGAGCCCGATTCCAAACGCTCCACCATTCTCTACATGGAACAAGAGCTGGGCACGGTCGAGACCGAAGCACTCGATGAAACCGAACGCGCGCTCAACTTCGAGCGGTTCCGCGGCCGATACTCGGCGCACAGCATGGAATCCCTGCTGGATACCGGCGGTATCCAGTACGACATCCGTTATACTGAGCGGGAGGACACCCTTAACGACCTGCAGAAGTATCGCCTGCTGATCTTGCCCTTCAGCTACTCGATGTCCCGGGAAGCATACGACAACATTCGTAAGGCGGTGGACGCCGGCACGCGGCTGCTGATTCTCAACCAGTTAGCGCCGACGGATGAATACGGCACCGCCTACCCGGAGCCGCTGCTGAAGTCATTGCTCGGGCATCCGAACGTCACGTACCTGGAAACCAATCTCGCCGCCGACGGGATGCGCCGGGACGTGCAGGCAGCGCTGTGCAAACAGCTCGACCGGCAGCTCGCCGGCAACGGGTACTACTTCAACAACAACGGCGGCCGGGTGGAATACCTCATCCGCCGGGTGGGTCCCCGCACCGTGCTGCTATACCTGGCGAACCGGAGCAGTCAGCCGGAGACGCCGGTGCTCGGCGTGCCGCTGACGGCGGGCGCCTATGCCGCTACCCTCTACAGCACCGATACGAACGAACTGCGAGAAGGCGCGATCAACGGGCGCACCATTGCCGGGGCCAATGATTTCCAGCGATTCGGGATCACCCTCACGCCGGGCGAAGTGATGCTCGTGCGCATCGCGCCGGCGGAATAGGCGCCGGCGGGTCATCCCGGCAACCATGATTATGAGTATTGCCAACAAACGCCTTCATCCGATATCGCTTGCCACCGCGCTCTTGCGGTATGCATGGGGATTCGCGCTCATATCTACTGGGTGCTATTTATCGATCAACAGCATCTCCGCTACGTCCAGCGGCAGCTCAACGGTCATGTTGCCGTCCTGGAAGGTAGGTTTCAATTCGCCGTGTTCGACGCTGCGGACGGATTTGATGGCGGCGAGGCCATTGATCTTCACCGTCAATTTGGCGATCGGTCTGCCGGTATAATTGATCAGCGGTACCGCCAACTTGCCGGTGCTGTCGATGCAGGTGGTTTCCACCAGCGGCTCGCTGCACTCCACCGGACGCACGTAGTCCGTCGGCAGGAAGTCGTCCACCAGGCGGGCGCGTAGGTTGGTGTCCATGCCGGTGGGCAGGAAGTGGGTGAAAGCGCTGTCCGTGGAGCCGCGGTCCACCGGGCGGACGGGCAAGCCGCTCTTCAGGTAGGCCTCACCCGGCAGGAAGCCGAAGAGGACCACCTGGCCTTTGCCGTGCGCTTTGCGAATGACCGCGGGCGATCCGTCGGTGAAGGTGCCGATCACCTGGCCGTCGCCTGCTTCCAGCTTTTGCTTCCAGACGATCACCGGCACATCGGCGATTGACTTGCCGCCCAGCGTCCACTTGACATTATCAATCGGCTGGTAGCGCGGCAGGTCCTGTTTGGTGAGGAAGGGGGTATTGTCCACCAGCAGGTATTTCTTCACCAGGTCGGGATCGGTGGTGATCTGCTGGCTCTTCACGCCGTAGAAAGCATTGGCTTGCGGATTGGCCTTGTTGAACTCATTCATGAAGCCGCCGCCGCAGAGCGCGACCACCGTGCCGCCGTCTTCAACCCAGCGCTGCAATGCCGCCAGGCACTTCGAGTGCACCCACTGCTCGGTGACATAGATCACCCGATAGTCCTTCGCCAGCCCGTCGATGACGTCGTCTTCGGAGAGCATGTCCACCGGCACCTGATCGTGACGCAGGGCATAATAGATGGCCTTGCGCTCGTTGTTGTGCATGGCAAAGGTGGAGTTGCTGACATTGGTCATGATGTCGTCCACGCTGGAGAGCAACAGGCCCACTTTACCCGTGCGCACCTGGCCGTCCATCACGTAGTCCTCGAACTGGCCGGCCTCGTGTGAGACATTGTAGACTTCGCGCCACATGTTCAGGTCATTGGTATCGATGTAATTCTCCGTGGCGCCCAATGCCAGCGGGGTGGCGGTGAAGTAGTTCATCAGCGTCATGCCGTGCGCCACATCGGTATAGAAGGCGCGGCGGAAGTCGGCCGGCGTGTTGCCCGGCGAGTGCGGCATCACATACATCATAATGGGCTGGCGGTTATATTTCGTCCCGCAGCGCAGGGCGGTCAGCATATAGCCGGACACCTGCACGCTGAATTCGGGGATCTGCCAGACGTAATCTTCCGCCCACGCCATGCTCAGCGCGTTCATTTTAAACGGGCGTACCCAGTGCCGTTCGCTGACCAGGTAGTTGGCGTGCGGGCTGTAGTTGGCCCCGGCCAGCGCGCCCTTGTTTTTGTAGTAGGCGGTCGCCTCGATATACGGCTGCGCGCCCTTCTCCACGCCGGCGATTACCGAGTAGTAGTAGAGCGGATCGCTCGGCGTATCCGTCCATCGCACCGGTCCGTTTACCTGCACGCCCTTCGCCTGCAACCAGGCGGCGAACTCCGCGTCGGTCAGTGTATCCGCCGGCAGGTGCGTCTCGTCGCCATAGCTGATGACCTTGACGTCATCGAGTTTAGCTTTCGTGTAATACGCCGGACTGACATCCGGCCAGTGCGCCACCAGTTCGCGCTTGTTGCCTCGCTGCCCGACCCTGGTATTGTCTCCCAGCGCCAGCGCAAGCTGTTCCGATCCCGGCACCAGCGGGTTCGAGCCGATGCCATAGATGAGGAAACGCTTGGCCATCGGGCCTTTGGGCGGGAACTGCGCGATCCGGGTATTCAACCAGCGCATGGCCTCTACCTGGGAGCGGATTTCCGGCAGCCAGTAGCGCGCCTTCAGCGCTTTGGCCAGCGCCGCATTGGGGGCGATATTGCCGGGCACCTCGAACATGGCCTCCGCCGTTTCCGTCGGGGTGGTTTTCACGCGGATCGACTTCACCGTCTTCAGTCCGCCTTTGCCGTCCGGCACGGCGAATTCCAGTTGCAAATCCAATCCGGTGGTTTTCGCATCCTGATAGATCGCTTGCGGGTACCAGTGGCAATTGTTCAACGCATCGAGCACCTGGCCAATGGGCACCCAACCGGAGGCCTGACCGGGCTGCAGATATTCGCTGTCCGGAATGACTTCCGCCGGCTTCGCGGCCGGATTTTTTGCATCGGTGACCAGGAATTTCGCCGGATCGAGCATCGGGGCTATGAGTTTCGGCTTTATCGCCAGCGAGCGCGGCCCGGTCACGGTATATTTCGTCGGGCTAACGAGCTGTCCGCTCTTCAGCACTTTCGTGGTCGGCCAGTCGCGCAGGTGGATGTAGTAGGAGGAGTGCTGCCCCTGATCGTACGGCGCGACGACAGGAATACACGGGCCTTTACCATCTTTCGGATTGGTGAAGCGGGCATACAGGTCGCCGTCCTGCGTCAGCCAGCCATCCAGCTCCAGATAAGTGTTGTTCAACGGAAAATCACGCTGCGCCTTCATGCCCTCCGTGTCGGTGGTCAGGCAGATAACGTCGATGTTGCGCCTGGCGGCGTTGACGCGGGGCTTGCCGTTCTCCAATTGCGCGCCGGCGAGCAGGCGGAGGGTGGTCGGCCCGGCCTTCAGCGCCGCTGGGTCGCCCTGCTGCCAGACGATATTGTCGGTGCCGCCCCACCAGAAGCGCTGCATCGGTTTGCGGCGGGCTTCCGGTCCGCCGGCACAGCCCCAGATCTTCACGTCCTGCAGGCGGCCGAACGGCTTCGTATAGACCACCTTGCCGTTCTGCAGCACTTCGATGGTGAATTCCACCGAGTAATTATATGGCTGCTCATAGCGCGCCAGCACCTGGTAGCTGCCGGCGGTAGGGATCACCACCTGCTGCTCGGCCACCACCGTTTTGCCCGCCGGCACCTGCTCCGGCGCGGACAGGCAGCCCATGCGCGAGAGAAAGGTGATGGCAAAGGTAGAAGCGTAGTAGTTCTCTCGGTACGGCATCACCGTCCAG
>Ga0172368_10004760_pt1 | contig 15556 bp, 9 predicted proteins | sample Lak11m_FD_114540 | JGI IMG/M metagenome (GOLD analysis project Ga0172368, IMG submission 114540) | Freshwater microbial communities from Kabuno Bay, South-Kivu, Congo - kab_022012_11m | ecosystem: Environmental > Aquatic > Freshwater > Lake | place: Democratic Republic of the Congo: South-Kivu...
CCTTGAATTCATTACTGAATGTTTTTCTGATTCGTGTCATGTTGTGGCTCCTTGCTTTTTCTTGCTTTTTTGCCACCTTAAATTATCTCTTTTTTATCTCCAGTTTTCGGGGTACACCATAATCTATGCCCCTACCGTTGCAGCCGGTTCAGTTACTAATATTTATAACAATAAATTTACAAGTTTGAGTACACTCTCAAACGGCGCATCTTATGGTATTTCTGCTATAAGTATTGAAACTAATGGAACCTTTAATGTTTATAACAATATGATTACCGGATTTGCCCTTCCCGGAGCTAATCCAACTGCATATTTAACGGGTATTAAAAATTCATCTGCTACCGATACGCTGAATTGTTACTTCAATACAATCCGTATGAATGACATTGCCGACATCGGTACCGGTGCAGTTGCCTATAAAGGATTATTACTTTCCAATGGAATTAACAACGTTAAAAACAATCTTATTTACGGCGCTGAACTAAATTTTGCTACTACTTGCTTCTCACGCGAAGGTACAGCCGGAACATTAACTTCAAATTACAATAACCTGTTCCAACAAGATAATGTTGTTGGAAATGTCGGCTATTGGAACACTGCCGCAACGCAATATATTGCAGACTGGCAGACCGCTTCTTCACAAGATGCAAACTCAAAATCGCACACGGTTAATTTTATTTCAGATGCTGACCTTCACTTAACCGGTGTATCCGACGGAGATCTCAATCTTATTGGAACTCCGATTGATCTAATTACAAAAGACATCGATGGCGATACCAGAAGTCTTACCTTCCCATACATCGGCGCTGATGAAGCAAACACTCCGCTTCCTGTTGAATTAACTGCATTCTCTGCATCATCAAAAGGAAGTGTTGTTGAATTAAGCTGGCAGACGGCAACCGAAAAAAATAGTGCGTACTTTGAGGTTCAACGTAAATCTGCAAAGAGTGAATGGGCAGTTGTTGGTAAAGTTCAAGCAGCAGGAACAACAACCGAAAAAGCAAAATACAGCTTTACCGAAAAAGACGTTAAAGGTTCGGTTGTATTCTATCGGTTAAAGATGGTTGATCTTGATGGAACCAGCAATTACTCGAAAGAAGTCGAAGTAAAAGTTGATCTTCCGGTTAATTTTGATTTAAGCCAGAATTATCCGAATCCGTTCAATCCTTCAACTACAATTAAGTATGCTGTTCCGGTAGATTCGAAAGTAAAATTGGAAATCTTCTCCATGCTCGGTGAATTGGTAACCACATTGGTTAACGATTTACAACCGGCTGGAAATTATTCGGTTGCTTTTGATGCCTCCAGATTTGCAAGCGGAACTTACATCTACAGATTAACCGCAGGCACAACAGTAATGACGAAAAAAATGTTGTTGATCAAATAGCATTCAGTTATAGGTTCACGGTTTTAAAAAAAATCCCTCGCAAATGCGGGGGATTTTTTTTGGCTATACAGATATTGAAAAAATCAGAAACTTTTTTATTGAATTGGGACTCCTAATCCAGGTGCATAAACGGTGGTTAATCCCAAAATAACATTTCCATTTTTATGGAAAACACACCACACGCCGGGTGAAAAGTTTTTATACTTAATTATTCCCGGATAAATATTGATGTTGCAGAAATAGTCTGTTAATCCGCTAAAGAAAACTGAAGTCATAAGAGAATTATTTTTATCATAAAAGAATCCGCAATTCCAGGTTGTTTTTAATTCAAATTGTCTGCCGGTTTGGCGTATCACCTGTAGCTTTTTAGCGCGCAAACCGAATCCGGCAGAGATTGCTTCTTCATCATTTAATTTGTAAGAAGCTCCGGTTAAGCCGTTCATTCCAAAATAATAAAAGAAAGAAATCTTTTCCGCTAACGGCGTCTTCCACTTGATAGAAAAGTACTGCCCGTTATTATTAAGATTCCCATCAAGTGAAAAAGAAGGTTGAAGCGACCAATCTGCCAAATTCAATTCCTCTTTGAAAAATCTGCTAACATCATCAAAACTAAAAAGGATGATACCGCCGAGATCAAAAAAATAAATGTCGGCAATCGGATCAACGTTAATGCCGTCGTATCCATCATTTTCTCGTATTTCATTTAAGGAATGTTCGAGAAACAACGTGATGACGGAAAATATTTTTGGCGCCGGAAACGAATGTAATTCGTACCATTCTTTCATTGCAACGTAGGACATACCGCCGCCGATTAAATGAAGCTGGTAATTGGGCCACCATTGCGCTTGCTTTTTTGTAAATTGAATAGGCAGCAACTCATTCTTTGTAAAATTCCAATATCCGTATTTTGAAATAGCGTACAGCGGACTTGATAAATTCTTGTAAACGTACTTTGCGTTTTTTCCATAATTAAAGTTGAAAATGTTTCTCGAATGTCCTTCAAGTTGATTAATATCGAACGAACCGTTTAAGATGAGATTTACCGGATTGAACAAAGCTTCGCTTCCGTAATTTTTTCCGGTATAGTAAAACTTTTCTTGCGGAAAGATTGTTATAGAACATAACAGCAACAAAAATATTTTTAGGAATTTCATGATCGAATTTAATCAATTACTTAAATGAACCGAAAAAAGCTTAGTCAAAAAGAGATAAAAGAATTTCAAATCAGAATATTGAAATGGTATAAATTCAATAAGCGTGATTTGCCATGGAGGAAAACTACCGATCCGTATTATATTTTAATTTCCGAAATTATGCTTCAGCAAACGCAGGCAATGCGGGTGACCCCTTATTACGACAGGTTCATCAAAAAATTTCCAACGATGGAAAAACTTGCTTCAGCAAAGAAAAGTGAAGTATTAAAAATTTGGTCGGGACTTGGTTTTAACAACCGCGCTATTCGCTTAAAAGAAATTGCTGAGAGAATTCAAAGTGATTTCAACGGAAGATTTCCCAAAACATCGGAAGAACTTTTATCTTTTAAAGGAATAGGAGACTATACTGCTGCGGCTATTCTCTCGTTTGCATTCAATAAAAATGCGGCTGTAATTGATACTAACATTCGCAGAGTGTTGATCCACGAGTTGCAGTTATCCCACAACATTTCCAAAGCGCAGTTAGAAAAAATTGCGCTGCAAGTTCTTCCGGTTGGGAAAAGCAGAACATGGCACAATGCGTTGATGGATTACGGCGCTCTGGCTGCAACGGCAAAAATTACGAAGATAAAATCGAAATCAACTCAATCACCTTTTAAAGGATCGGAACGAGAAGTCCGCGGAAAAATTCTGAAACTGTTGTTGAAAAATAGGGAAGTGAAAAATTCTGAATTGGAAATACTTTTTCCGGTTGGTAGTATTAAAACAATAATCAGTAAAATGAAAACGGACAAGTTAATCTCGGAAGCAAATGGAATTATTTCAATTAAAACATAAGTGTAGTGCACGCGTTTCAGCAGTGCCGGAAGCTTTCATTTTCCTTAAAGCTTCTTTATATTTGAAGAAAGAAAAATGAAGAAAGCAGACATAAATTAATGGCAAAATCATTCGAAATAGCGGTTTTAGGCGGTGGTCCCGGCGGGTACGTAGCAGCAATCCGCGCCGCCCAATTGGGTTTTAAAACGGTAGTGATAGAAAAGGAAAACTTGGGCGGTGTTTGTCTAAATTGGGGCTGCATCCCAACAAAATCTCTCCTAAAAAATGCAGAACTATTTGATAAGATTAAAAACCATTCCTCCGAATTTGGAATAACGGTTAAGGATGTCAGTTTCGATTTTTCTAAAATTATAAAGCGAAGTCGCGATGTCTCCGACCGGATAACAAAAAATGTTGAATTGCTCATCAAAAAAAATAAGATTGAACGGCTGCGCGGATTTGGAAAACTCGTTACCAAAAATCAAATTAATATTTTTAGTGACGATGGAAAACAAATTGATTCAATTACTGCCGATAAAATAATTATCGCCACCGGCGCACGAACGAAAATCTTTCCCAATATTCCGGTTGATAGAAAAGTGATAATCACAAGTACCGAAGCGATGAACTTACCGGAACAACCGAAGGAAATGATCATTATCGGCGCGGGGGCAATTGGCGTTGAGTTCGCTTATTTCTATTCTGTGCTCGGCACAAAAGTTACATTGATAGAGATGATGGAAAATATTTTACCGGTTGAGGATAAGGAAGTTGCCGTAACGCTTGAAAAAAGTTTCAAGAAACGGGGAATTGAAATTCACACTTCAACAACGGTTGAACAAGCTGTTGTAAAAGGGAATAAGGTTAACGTTACTTTTTCTAAAAACGGTGAACGAAAAGAATTGATGGCGGATATTGTTCTTTCAGCAATTGGCGTAACCGGAAATGTTGAAGGTTTTGGTCTGGAAGAATTAGGAATCGAGCTTTTCAAAAATCATATTAAGGTTGATAAAAAGAATTATCAAACATCCGTAGAAAATATTTTTGCCGTCGGTGATGTTATTGGACCGCCCTGGCTGGCGCATGTCGCTTCGGCAGAAGGTGTGCATTGTGTTGAATCAATTAAGGGATTAAATCCTTCTCCAATAAATTATGAAAATATTCCCGGCTGTACCTATTGCCAGCCGCAAGTTGCAAGCATCGGATTAACAGAAGCGAAAGCTCTTGAAAAAGGAGATGAAATTAAAATCGGAAAATTTCCTTTTATGGCAAGCGGTAAAGCGTTTGCAGCGGGTGAACGGGATGGATTTGTAAAACTTATCTTCGATGCAAAATACGGAGAGCTTCTCGGCGCGCATATTATTGGAGCAGAAGCAACCGAAATGATCGCGGAACTTGGAATAGCAAAATCTCACGGCGCAACGTATGAATCAATTTCAAAGACTGTTCACGCGCATCCGACTTTATCAGAATCAATTATGGAAGCGGCGGCTAACGCCTATGGCGAATCAATCCACATTTAGAACGCTTGCATACTGTAATCTTGGTTTAATGCCTTACGGCGACGCATGGGAGTTGCAGCACGAGCTTCTTCAACTAAGAAAAGAAAATATAGTAACCGACGTTTTTCTTTTACTTGAACATCCGGCAACATACACGCTGGGAAAAACTGCCGATAAAAATAATTTGATCGGCAGTAAAGAATATTTAGAAGAACATCACATCTCCGTTTTTGAAATTGACCGCGGCGGAGATATTACGTTTCATGGTCCGGGACAAGTTGTAGGCTATCCAATTATCAATTTAAATGATTGGCAAAACGATACACATAAATATTTGCGCGCGCTTGAAGAAGTGATTATCTTAACTTGTATGGAGTACGGATTAGAAACCGGAAGAAATCCAAAACACACCGGCGTTTGGATTGATGATAGAAAAATTGCGGCGATCGGAATTAAAATCAGCAATTGGATTTCGATGCACGGATTCGCGTTTAATGTTGCCACAGATCTGCAATTATTTGGCGGCATTATTCCTTGCGGACTTGCCGATAAACAAGTAACATCGCTTAACAAAGAGCTGGGGAAAAACATTGCGGTAGAAGAAGTGAAAGAAAAATTGTTGAAAAATTTTATTCAAGTTTTTCAATATGATAAAATTGAAACGATGCAAAGGGAAGAACTCCTTCTGCATACGAACCTTAGTTAATATTACATTTATTTATTATGAAAGTAATCGAACAGAAAAAAAATAAAATGAAGAAAGCAGAACTAAAAGAAATCACCTTCAACGGAAAAACGGCGCTTCTTTCAAAAGAAGAAGTCATCTCGGCATTCCGTACCATGTATCTTTCAAGAGAGATGGATAAAAAAACGATGAATCTGCTGAAGCAGGGCAAAACATTTTTTCACATCGCCGGTTCGGGACACGAAGCCATTCAAGCGGCTGCCGGAATGCAGTTGAATCCGCATAACGATTGGATTTTTCCATATTACCGTGATCTTTGCGCAGCTCTTTCATGCGGAATAAAACCGTACGAAATCTTTCTCCAATGTTTTGCAAAAGCTGATGACCCTGCAAGCGGCGGAAGACAATTGCCTTGCCATTACAGCGCAAAAGGGTTGAACATCCCGAGCCAATCAAGCCCCACCGGAACGCAATTTTTGCAAGCGGTTGGCGCGGCGTTGGCTTCGCAGCATCAAGGGATTCAAAATGTTACCTACGTAAGTTCGGGCGAAGGAACGACGAGTCAAGGTGAATTTCACGAAGCAGTGAACTGGGCAAGCCGCGAAAAACTTCCGGTCATTTTTGTAATTGAAAATAATAAGTACGCCATCTCCGTGCACGTTTCAAAACAGAGCGGTGGAGAAGGGCATTCGATTTCGGAAATGATGAAAGGGTACGCAACTTTAAAACGAATGCTGATTGACGGGACCGATTTTGTTGAATCGTATCTTGCATTTAAAGAGGCGATGGAATATGTAAAAAGCGGGCAGGGTCCCGTGTTAATTGAAGCCGATGTTATCCGTCTCCTTTCTCATTCTTCATCCGATGATCAAAGGAAGTACCGCGCCCATGATGAATTGGAAGACGAAGCGAAAAGAGATCCCGTTGAAAAAATGATTTCTCTTTTAAAAGAAAATAACCTTGCAACCGATGAGGAAATTCAATTAATAAAAAATGATGTTCTGCAAGAAATAGAAAAAGCCGCTTCCGATGCAACCGCCGCAAGCGATCCTCTGCCGGAATCATGCACGAAATATATCTTCGATGAAAGCGGATTGAAAAACACATTTGCCTACGAAATTCCCGGTGCAAAAGGAAATTCAATTGTTATGGTTGATGCCATCAATCATGCGCTGCACGAAGAGATGGAGTTGAACAATAAGACGTATGTTTTTGGCGAAGACGTGGCTGATAAAAAGGGCGGCGTGTTTACGGCAACAAAAGGATTAACGCAAAAGTTCGGCGAGAAGCGTGTGTTCAATTCTCCATTAGCCGAAGCGAGTATTATTGGCGTTGCTACCGGTATGGCATTAACCGGATTAAAACCAATTGTTGAAATTCAATTTGGAGATTACATTTGGCCCGCGTTTATGCAGTTCAAAGATGAAGTTGCAATGATGCGCTACCGTTCAAACAATAGTTGGAGTTCTTCTTTTGTTACGCGTGTTGCGGTCGGCGGATACATCCACGGCGGATTATATCACAGTCAAAATATTGAATCAATTTTTGCCCACATTCCGGGAATTTATATTGCTTATCCCTCCAACGCCGCCGATGCAAAAGGCTTGCTGAAAACCGCAATACGGTTGAACGATCCGGTTCTCTTCTGCGAACACAAAGGATTGTACCGTCAAAGTTTTGCAACGTCACCGGAACCGGATAAAAATTATTTAATTCCTTTCGGCAAAGCAAAAGTGGTAAAAGAAGGAAATGATGTTTCCGTTATTACTTACGGCGCTTCTGTTTGGGATTCTATTTTTGCTATCCGCAAACTTGAAGATGAAGGGCACTCGGTTGAAGTGATTGATATCCGAACTATCATTCCGTTAGATGAAGAAACAATTTTCAACTCCGTGAAGAAAACCGGAAAAGCAATTGTTATTCATGAAGATACTATTACAGCCGGTTTCGGCGCAGAGATTGCGGCAAGAATTTCCGATACATGTTTCCAGTATCTTGACGCGCCGGTTAAAAGAGTCGGTGCGAAAGATGTGCATATCCCTTACAGCCCGGTATTGGAAAACGCAACGCTTCCTTCGCGCGAGGGAATTTACCAGGCAATTAAAGAATTGATTCGATACTAAGAATAGTATAAAGTTTAAAGTAGAAAGTTGAAAGTAGAAAGTTGAATGTTGAAAGTGGAAAGAAAAAAATGAGAATAGAAATCCCGATGCCGAAAATGGGCGAATCAATTATGGAAGGAACCATTTTAAAATGGCACAAAAATCCGGGAGAATCCATCCGCAAAGATGAAATTCTTTTTGAGATAAGCACTGATAAAGTTGATTCCGAAATTCCTTCTCCCGTTGATGGAATTGTTGCAGAGATACTTGCGCCGGAAGGAGAAACGCTTGAGGTAGGGAAGATAGTTGCTTTTATAGAAACAGATACGAATGTGGCAATTACCGAACAACTGTCATCAGCAAAAGAAAAAATAGTTGAATCGGAAAAAGTAAAAGTTGTACATGCGATTAATAAAAATGTAAACCGCGAACCGCTGCACACCGTTGATATTCCTATGCCGAAAATGGGTGAGTCGGTGATGGAAGGAACTATAATTAAGTGGCACAAAAAAATTGGCGAAGCTGTAAAGCATGATGAAATTCTTTTTGAGATAAGCACGGACAAAGTTGATACCGAAGTCCCATCTCCGGTAGATGGAACGCTTGCAGAAATTATTGTAAAAGAACAAGAGACAGTTGAAGTTGGAACTGTGGTTGCAAAAGTTTCTACCGCGCAACAATCTAATAAAGCTGAAGCAGAGGATGAAATATTAATTGAAGATGAGCAAGTGCATTCTGTAATAGCGGCAAACGTTCTCAATCAAAATATAAATGATGAAAGCAAAAAAGAAAATAATAGATTTTATTCCCCGCTTGTTTTGAATATTGCCAAAAAAGAAAAAGTTTCATTTGACGAGTTAGCTAAAATCAACGGCTCCGGAATTGGCGGAAGAGTTACTAAAAATGATGTATTGAATTACGTCAATAATAGAAATGTTTCGGAACTTACTTCTGCAAAAGTTTTCTCGCCGTCCAACTTTGGTGAAGATGATAAATATGAAGCGAACAAAGTTGAGCGAATTCCGATGGACAACATCCGTCAGAAAATAATGCAGCACATGGTGAAAAGCCGCGATACGTCGGTTCATGTTTCAGCCACGCTTGAAGTTGATATGACGCGCATTCATAATTTTATTGAAGCGAACAAAACGCAATATCAAAATAAAGCCGGAGTAAAACTCACCTACATGGCATTTATTTCGTACGCTGCCGTAAAAGCATTAAAAGCTTTTACTGTAGTGAATGCTGCAATCGACGGCTCAACTATTCTGCAAAAAAGATTTATAAATCTTGGGATTGCGGTAGCGCTTGAACCGAACGGATTAATTGTTCCAAACGTAAAAGATGCGCACAACAAAAGTATCACCGAATTGGCGAAAGCGATTTCCGAAGTTGCCGCGAAAGCCAGAACAAAAAAACTTACTCCCGATGATGTAACTAACGGAACATTCTCAATTACAAATTACGGAGTGTTCGGAACTGTTATTGGAACGCCGATCATCAATCAGCCGGAAGTTGCAATTCTTGGTGTTGGTGCGCTAACCAAGAAGCCGGTGGTGATTGAAGTTGACGGGACCGACATGATAGCAATTCGACACATGATGACGTTGGCGCTTTCGCACGATCATCGTTTGGTTGACGGCATGGTTGGCGGAAAATTTCTTTCATCAATTAAAAAAACACTCGAACAGTTTGATGAAAAAGAAATGTTATAACAAGACGATTAAACAGATTAATAGTCTGTGAAAAGAATATTGAAAGAAACTGAATGCGAACAATTAATTATCATCAAAGAATATTTAAAGAAGAAGCGGAAGCCAAAAAGGAAAAAATTGGAAAACGTCCGGACTGGCTGAAAGTCCGTTTGCCGATTGGTGAGAATTTTAGTGATCTAAAAAATTTGATGCGAACGAAAAATCTCAACACAGTTTGTGAAGAAGCAAGATGTCCGAACATCGGCGAATGCTGGAATCACCGCACGGCAACGTTCATGATTCTCGGCGATACATGTACGCGAAGCTGCGGCTTCTGTAATATTAAAGTCGGCGTACCAAACACGCTCGATCTTGATGAACCGCAGCGTGTGGCAGAGGCGGTTCATAAATTGCAATTGCGTCATGTTGTTATAACTTCAGTTGATCGCGATGAATTGAAGGACGGCGGCGCATCAATATTTTCAGAAACAATTAGATTGATACGAGAACATATTCCATCTTGTACAATTGAAACGCTCATTCCGGATTTCAAAGGGGAAGAATCTTCTTTTGAAATTATCATGAAAAATCCACCCGATATTTTAAATCATAATCTTGAAACTGTTCCGCGATTATATCACGCGGTAAGACCGCAGGCAAAGTATCAGCGCAGCCTCGATCTGATTTTCCGGTTCAAGCAAAAAGGATTGAAAACAAAGAGCGGAATAATGGTCGGCATTGGTGAGTCGAATGGCGAAGTAGTGGAGACGATGAAGAATTTAGTTGATTCCGGTTGCGACATTTTAACAATCGGACAGTATTTACAGCCGACAAAAAATCATTTGCCGGTGGATCGGTATGTGTCTCTTGAGGATTTTGAAATGTTTAAAGAAGAGGGACTGAGTATTGGATTTAAAATTGTTGAATCTTCTCCGCTTGTGCGAAGTTCTTATCATGCTGATGAACAGGCGAGAAAAACTTTATTTTGAAAAAGTTGTTGTAATCATTTAATAATTTCTTAATTTATCAGTCCGATTTTTTAATGTATTTTGCTTTAGTTAAAAATAAAGTTATTGTTGATGAAAAAAATTCTACGACTACATTTCTTACTTATAATCTCTGCGGCGATGATAAATGCACAGCAGGGACCTCTCTCAAAAATTACAAAAGACGATAATTCAAAATCTACCGGCGTTGGAAATTTAGGACTTACCGTTTCTAACTTTGGAATTTACGGAAACGGTTTGAGCAATCTTACTGCAGCAAATCGTCAACCCTCGTGTGAATATCCGCTTGGAAGCGGCATCGAACATATTTTTGTCGGCGGTCTTTGGATCGGCGGATTTCAAAAAGATAATCCGAATGCTACAAGCGCTGTCGGTCCTTTTGTTTCAACTGCCGCTATTGATGCAAATTCACTTGCTTCCGGTAGAAACGGCGGATTTGAATATACGAATGATATTTCATCGCAAGTTGTAGAAAGATCAACGCTGCTTGACTCGCGCTTTTATAATCCGGATGCTATTTCGCATCAAGATTTTATAATGGATTTCAACGATACGAATACTGTGTACGCCAACGGTGAAACAATCGCCGAACACGTTCCGCTTGGAGTTGCGGTTCATGAAGAAACCTACGCATGGAATTTCCCTTTTGCTGATTTTTTCATCATTATGAATTACACAATCAAAAATGTTTCTAAAAAATATTTAGACAGCGTTTACGTTGGGCTGTGGACTGACGCCGTTGTTAGGAATACAAAAATTAACACAACCACAAACACCGCTTTCTTTTCACACGGCGGCGACGCTTACAACGACACTTTAAAAATTGCTTACGAATATGACGCCGACGGCGATGGTCCTTTAACAGACAGCTATGTTGGCTTTTTATATCTCGGTTCAACTCCAACAATTGATAGTGTTTTCAACACCGGAACGGGAACGATACCGGCAACTAATTTTAATTCATGGACGCACAACAACACAACCGATCCGAATTTTTTTGCGCCCACAAATGATCTTGATCGTTATAGAAAAATGCAAGGATGGTTCGGCGGGCAGAACCGCTACGGAAGCGGCATCAATCCAAATGATTTAAAACTTCCTTCCAACAGATCATTGATGATCACGCATGGATATTATAAAAACATTGCGCCGGGAGATTCAATTAATGTAGTCTATGCAATTGTCTGCGCAAAGAAATATGGAAACGACCCAGCGATTGCGGATACTTGGGAACAACGAAAAAAATTATATTCAAATTCCGATTGGGCATTGCGAGCCTATTTTGGAAATGATAAAAACAGAAACGGCGTAATTGATGCTGGTGAAGATTTGTTCGGAGACGGGCAAGTGCACCGCTATATTTTACCTTCACCGCCGAACGTGCCCGTTGTTAAAGTTGTAAACGAAAATCAGAAAGCAACAATTTATTGGGATAAACGAGCGGAAGCATCGATTGATCCAATCTCCGGCAAAGTTGATTTTGCGGGATATAAAATTTACCGAACCGAAGCGGGATTTGACATTTCGGATATTCAAAATACCGTTGCTTCGTTAGTTGTGCTCGCTCAATTTGATAGCGCCGGCGCAACCGGATTTAATACCGGGTTCAAAGCAGTTGAATTATCCGAGCCGGTAATGTTCCCAAATGATACGATTAAATATTTTTATAAGTACGAAGTTCCCAATCTTTTAAATGGATGGCAGTATCTTTTCTCGGTAACTTCATTCGATAAAGGCGACCTGGAAAATAATCTTGGTCCTTTGGAATCAAGTCTTCTTGCCAATTTAAAAAGAATATTACCGGGAACAACAGCTAAAGACGATGAAAACAGTCAGGTTGGCGTTTATCCAAATCCTTATTATGGAAATGCATTATGGGATGGATCATCGGAACGGCTGCGCAAAATATATTTTTATAATTTGCCGTCGGAATGCGAAATTACTATCTACACTTTAGCCGGCGATATTGTTAAACGAATCGAGCATGACCGCAACAGCAACGGCTCTGACTTGCGCTGGTTTGAACAATACGCTTCGGATAAGAAACAACAATTTGCCGGAGGCGAACATGCATGGGATCTTGTCACCGGGAACGATCAAGCGATTGCTACAGGGTTATATCTTTTTACCGTAAAAAATAATAAAACTGGATTTATTAAAACCGGAAAATTCTTAGTAGTTAAATAAGGAGCTATAAAAATGAAAATGAAATCCTTCGTAGTGTTTGTATTTTTGGTTGCCGGAATGGCGTTCGGACAAACCGATACAATTCCATTAGTAACGTTACACGATATAAATTTTATACCGGATAGTCTTAATCCTTCCGCTTGGCCGACTTCACCGTTAGCCGGTAAAACCGTTCATGTACGTGGACAAGTTTTAGTTAGTCCGCTTATTCATCCCGTAAATGATCGCAGAACTATATTATATTTTGGAAAAGCGTGGGGATGTTACATTCAAGCTCACGACGGCAGTGAGTGGAGCGGATTAAATATTTATCAAGCTGATTCTACCGCTCAAGGAACTCTGTTTGATTTAGTAGATACAAGCGGCACGTATGAGTTCACCGGTGTTGTTACTCCGTATGGTCAAACGACCGAATTGATGCTCACGACTACTCCGCAGCCGGTTGAAATTAATCTTGTTGAACAGCATACTAAAAGACCTGATCCGATACCATTAACTATTGACAGCTGCTACTTACCGGACGGAACATTCAACTATAATCTAAGAAAATATTTAGGGATGTATGTAATTTTTTCTGCTGATGAACAACACCCGCTTATCACATCGGATTTAATTACCGGAACCGGTTCAACTGCCGGTGGTTTTAATATTAATGATCTTAATGGTCATAAAATCCAGATGTATGCACAATCAAAGAATTTTAAAACGGGTTCTACTTATACATTACGCCCAACATACACGCCACCGCCTGCCGGTTCGCAATTAACGTATGTTAGAGGATTATTGGAAGTATATAACAACGTTTGGGAAATTGTTCCTATGTATGCGGAAGATTTGGGACCGATTTTAGTTTCACCACCGAGCATTTCAAATGTTAAGCGCGACCCGGCAATCGTTACTCCAAATGATGATGTTACCGTAACAGCTACCGTAAAAGGTCTTCAAGGCGCGACTGTAACAAACGTAGCTTTATTTAGAAGAATAAACGGCGGAACTGCCGACTCTTTGGCAATGACAAAAGGAACCGGAGCCGATACTTTAATTTATTCTTGTGTCATTCCAAAAATTGCATCAGACTCTGCATTTGTTGATTATTATGTTAAAGCTTATGACAACAACGGACTTTCTTCTGCCAGCCCAACAAATCTTGCAACAAGCCGTTACTCCTATTTTGTTATGAATAAACCGTTGGCAATTCAACACGTGCGTTACAGCCCGTTCGGAAGCGCTTACAGCGGTTATAACGGTTATCATGTAACGTTAACCGGAGTTGTTACAGCTGATACTTCAGACATTCCGGGCAATCACGATAGAAATCCTCCCCGCGTTTACATGCAGAATGGACAAGGACCATGGAGCGGAATTTTATTAGGTACAACCGGCGCTAACGGATCGCAAGTTACCAACTTGAAACGTGGTGATAACATTACTGTTGAAGGTGTTGTTCTTCTTGGTTCACTTGGAGTTAGAATTGATAGTCTTTCACCAATCACTGTAAATTCTTCAAACAATACGCTGCCGGAACCAGAATATCTTTTAACTGAAACAGTTGGAACATCGGTACTTGGAACCGTTGCTGCAGAACAATGGTCAGGTTGCTTAGTTACGTATAAAAATGTTACTATCGACGTTGCAAACGCAGACGGCACAAGCAATTTTGGTGAATCATACGGAAATGACGGACAAATGCCTCATACAAGAATCATTTGGTCTGACGGCAATACCAGCTTTAACGCCGGAGCCAGCGCGGTTAAAGTGAATGTTGGTGATACATTTTCTTCGATAACCGGAATTCTCGGAATTACCCATGCGTATTATAAATTAGCTCCGAGAAAAGATGATGATATTAAAGGATATGTTCCTGTTAGTGTTGAAGACGAAACGGCGGGAATTCCATCGCAATATAATTTAAATCAGAATTATCCGAATCCGTTTAATCCATCTACCACGATTACGTATTCAATTCCGAAAGCCGGATTGGCAACAATTAGAATTTTCAACATTCTTGGGCAGGAAGTAAGAGTGCTTGTAAATCAGATGATGAATCCCGGCACATACAACGTAACTTTTGATGCAGGCAGTTTATCTTCCGGAGTTTATTTCTATAGCCTTTCGGTTGATAACTTTACCCAGGTAAAGAAAATGATGCTGATGAAATAAGTTATACGGATGCTGCACCGAACGTGCAGCATCCACTTCTTTTTATAAAAAAAATATTTTTCATGACAAATAAATTTATAGCCGCTGTTGTTCTTCTTGGAATGATTTTCATTTCTGCTTGCAACGAAAAAATTACCGATAGTCCGATAGCTAATAAAGCGCCGATCACAAAAGTTTTTCTTATCCCCGACAGCACCGTCTCACAGCAGCAAAGCACTATTAAATTGCATTGGAGCGGTGACGATCCCGATGGATTTGTTGTCGGTTATTATATTTCATGGAACGGACATGATTGGACTTTTACGCCAAAGAATGATAGTCTGTTTGCGCTGCAAATAGGAGCGGTTGATACAACCTTCAATTTTAAAGTTTCTGCGGTTGATAATTCCGGCAACGGCGTTTACGATGCGCAAATAACGCAGAACAATATTTCATACGGACATGAGCCATTTACCGATGTGAATGGAAACGGCGTTCACGACGGCGATGAACCTTTTACAGATATCGGGTTGATCGATCCTAATCCTGCCGCATTAAAACTGCCGATCAAAAATACCGCGCCGACAATTGAGTGGAATATTCTTTCAACACATCCGGATACATCTTTTACCGTGATGTCGTTCGGATGGAATGCAAATGATATTGACGGCGATAATACCATCCAAAACCTGAACATTGCGCTGAATGATACAACAAATTTTGTATCGATTAACGGCGGTGTAAAAATGATCACCATCAAAACAAAAGATTTTGCGAATGCAAATCCGTTAATGGATATTTTAATTGACGGAGATCCGAACAATCTTGCCGCAAATGAAATAACCGGGCAAAAAATAAAATTGCCGGGACTGATTTACGACGC
>Ga0172368_10004762_pt1 | contig 15536 bp, 23 predicted proteins | sample Lak11m_FD_114540 | JGI IMG/M metagenome (GOLD analysis project Ga0172368, IMG submission 114540) | Freshwater microbial communities from Kabuno Bay, South-Kivu, Congo - kab_022012_11m | ecosystem: Environmental > Aquatic > Freshwater > Lake | place: Democratic Republic of the Congo: South-Kivu...
AGAACCAGGGAGAGTAATCCTCGACATAATTGTGTCGAAGAATTCCACAGTCTTTCTACCAGGTTTGATACCCGGAATAAATCCTCCGTTTTTCTTCATATCTTCAGCCATCTGTACCGGATTGATTGTTATTGCGGTATAAAAATAAGTAAAGACAATAATCAATATTGCAGTTACCAGGTTATACCAGAATCCGTACATATTGGAGAATGCAACAACAAAACCTGAACTGGAATTGGAGTACCCTGCAATAATTATCGGAAGCATCATAATTGCCTGGGCAAAAATGATAGGCATAACACCGGCAGCATTAACCTTAAGGGGAATATACTGACGAACGCCTCCATACTGTTTGTTTCCAACAATTCTTCTTGCATACTGAACCGGCACACGACGTGTACCCTGCACAAGAAGTATTGTACCAAGAACAACAACAAACAGAAATACAACCTCAACGATTACAGCAATAAATCCACCTGCACCGTTTAACCTTGCGCCTACTTCAAAAACAAAGTTTGCAGGCATACGGGCAACAATACCAATCATTATTATAAGTGAGATACCGTTCCCAATTCCTTTATCAGTAATTTTTTCTCCAAGCCACATCACAAATATTGTACCTGCAGTAAGAATTATTACCGATGATACGGTAAAGAAGGTACCTGTAAGAATGAATGCTGATGCTGGTAATTGTGCGTGAAGGTTGACCAGATATGTAGGGGCCTGCAATATAAGAATACCTACAGTCAGGTACCTTGTATACTGATTCATCTTACGTCGTCCGCTTTCACCCTCTTTCTGTAACTTCTGGAAATAAGGGAAAACTATACCCAGTAACTGCACCACGATAGATGCAGAGATATATGGCATAATTCCCAGGGCAAAAATTGAAGCCTGAGAGAACGCACCCCCTGAAAACATATCGAGCAAACCCATTATACCTGTTGAAGTTTGATTTTTCAGGTTAGCTAATTGTGATGGGTCAATACCTGGAAGGGTAACATATTTACCCAGTCTGTACAATAAAATGATTCCAAAAGTATAGAGCAACCTCGCCCGGAGATCTTCTATCTTAAAGATATTTTTTATAGTCTGAATCAGTCTCATGAAATTACATTATTACAGCGGTTCCCTTTTTTGCTTCAATTGCTTCTATTGCAGATTTGCTGAATGCATGGGCATGAACTTCGAGTTTTTTCTTCAGCGTACCTTTACCCAGAATTTTTACAAGTGCATTTTTTGATACATATCCAGCCGATACAAGAATCTCGAAATCGATTTTCTCAAGATTATGCTGATCTGCAATTGTCTGAAGGGTACTTATATTAATACCTTTGTACTCCTTGCGGTTAACATTCTTGAAACCATATTTTGGAACACGTCTCTGAAGAGGCATCTGGCCACCTTCAAATCCTACTTTCTTACTATAACCTGATCTGGATTTTGCGCCTTTATGTCCTCTGGTTGAAGTTCCACCTTTACCGGAGCCCTGGCCCCTACCGAGACGCTTACTTTTTTTAACCGATCCTTTAGCAGGTCTTAAGTTACTCAAATCCATAACTTTGTATTATAAATATGTTTAATACCTTAAATATTTTCAACTTTAACCAAATGGTTTACTTTCACCACCATTCCCAAGATCTGGGGAGTAGCTTCATGTTCAACGCTATGGTTTAATTTTCGGATACCGAGAGCTTCAAGAGTTCTCTTTTGTCTTTCAGGTTTTCCGTTTTTACTTTTCACCTGTGTGATACGAATTTTTGTCATCGTGATCTTCTTTACTAACCGTTAAAAACTTTATCCATTGCAACACCTCTGTGTTCGGCAATCGAGAATGCATCTCTCATTTCGATAAGAGCAGCGAATGTTGCTTTCACAAGGTTGTGAGGGTTTGATGAACCTTTCGACTTTGCGAGCACATTATGCACACCAACACTTTCAAGAACTGCACGCATAGCACCACCAGCCTTAACACCAGTTCCGGGAGAAGCAGGTTTTATGAATACTTTTGCACCACCGAATTTGGCAATTTGCTCATGAGGTATTGTACCATTATGAACAGGTACTTTTATCAGATTCTTCTTAGCATCTTCGATACCTTTTGCAATAGCAGTAGTAACTTCACTTGCTTTACCAAGACCATGTCCGACAATTCCATCTTCATTTCCTACCACAACTATGGCAGAAAAACTGAAAGTACGACCACCTTTGGTAACTTTTGTTACTCTTTGAATGCTAACAAGCCTGTCCTTAAGCTCGAGATCGCTGGTTTTAACTTTTCTTATACCGTTTCCCATAATTCATTAGAATTTTAATCCGCCTTCGCGGGCTGCATCAGCCAATGATTTTACTCTACCGTGATATTTATAACCGCTTCTGTCGAAAACAACCTTCTCAATACCTTTCTCTTTGCATTTGGTAGCAAGAAGTTTACCAACGAGTTTAGCCTGTTCAATTTTCTTAATACCTGTCTGGGCAGCAATATCTTTCTCTTTAGAGCATGCCGACAGTATAGTAACGCCATTCAGATCGTCAACAACCTGAACATATATCTGTTTATTGCTACGGTATACTGCAAGTCTTGGTGCTTCAGCAGTGCCGTTTATTTTCTTGCGGATCCTCATTTTGATCCTTGTTCTTCTTTCCAACTTAGTTAAGGCCATGATTTTTTACTTTTACCAGATTAAACACTAGCAGATTTTCCAGCCTTCCTTCTTAGCTGTTCTCCAACAAACTTGATTCCTTTTCCTTTGTATGGTTCAGGCGGACGGAGTGATCTGATTTTTGCAGCCACATGTCCGATAAGCTGCTTATCGATGCATGTAAGGGTGATAATCGGATTTGCCCTTCTTTCAGTTTTAGTCTCAACTTTAACTTCATTCGGAAGCTGAAGAATTACTTCGTGAGAAAAGCCAAGGCTCATCTCAAGATTTTGTCCTTTTGCCTCTGCCCTGTAACCAACTCCAACGAGTTCGAGTTCTTTTTTGTAACCTTCTGAAACACCTACCACCATATTGTGGATAAGTGCGCGGTACAATCCATGTAAAGATTTATGGCTTTTTGACTCTGATGGTCTTGACAGAATTACTTCGTTCTCCACCACTTCCACCTTCAGGTCGGGGTCAACTGCCTGAGTTAACGTTCCCAAGGGGCCTTTCACACTAACCATGTGGGTGTCACTGATACTGCCAGTAACGCCTTTTGGCAGGTTTACAGGTAATTTTCCTATTCGTGACATTAAGCTATCCTCCTAATTAGTAAACATAACATAATACTTCACCGCCTATTTTCTCTTTTTTAGCCTCTTTATCAGTCATAAGACCTTTTGAGGTTGAGATAATCGCGATACCGAGTCCGTTAAGGACTCTAGGCATCTCATCAATTCCGGTATACTGGCGGAGTCCCGGACGGCTGACTCTCTGAATCTCTTTGATTGCGGGTTCCTTGCTTTTTGCATTATATTTAAGAGCAATTTTAAGCACACCCTGCGGTCCATCGCCTTCAACAACCTTATAACTGAGGATATAGCCTTTTTCAAAAAGGATTCTTGCAACCTCTTTTTTAAGATTGGATGCTGGAGCCTCCACAACCTTATGACCGGCCATAATGGCGTTCCTTATTCTGGTCAGTAAATCTGCAATTGGATCAGTCATCTTCTATTATTTAATATAGTTTTTAATTTAATCTGTTTATTACCAGCTGGCTTTTTTCACACCCGGGATAAGACCGAATGATGCCATTTCTCTGAATGTAATCCTGCTTATACCAAACTGTCTCATATAGCCTCTTGATCGTCCGGTCAGTTTGCAACGGTTATGTAACCTGTTTGCGTTTGAGTTCTTTGGAAGACGGCTTAGTCCGACATAATCTCCTTCGGCTTTAAGCTGTGCTCTTTTAGCAGCATATTTCTCAGTCAGTTTAGCGCGTTTTACTTCGCGGGCTACCATGGATATCTTAGCCATATTACTAGTTTTTATTGTTTTTAAACGGTAATCCAAAATGTTTGAGAAGAGCCAGGGCTTCTTCATCTGAGGTGGTAGAGGTTACAAATGTTACCTGGAGGCCCATGATCTTAGCAATTTTATCAAGGTCAATCTCCGGGAAGATTATCTGTTCTGTAACTCCGAGAGTATAGTTTCCTCTTCCGTCAAGTTTTGAATTTATCCCTTTAAAGTCGCGGATACGTGGCAGAGCGACTGAAATCAATCTCTCAAGAAACTCATACATCCGCTCTTTGCGTAATGTTACCATTATGCCGATTGGCATGTTCCTTCTCAGCTTGAAATTTGAAATATCCTTTGAAGAGTAAGTCTGAACAGCTTTCTGTCCTGCTATATCAGTTAATTCCTTCACACCATATTCCAGCAGTTTCTTGTCTGCAATAGCTTGTCCTACACCCTGGTTGATTACAATCTTCTCCAACCTGGGAACCTGCATTATCGATTTAAATCCGAATTCTTTCATCAATGCAGGGACGATCTCGTCATTATACTTGGTTTTTAGCGCAGGTATGTACATTACTTGATCTCCTCTCCTGATTTTTTTGAATAACGCACTAATTTATCATTTTCATTCAGTCTCTTGCCGATGCGAGTAGGTTTGCCTGAAGTGGGATCGATGAGCATAAGGTTTGAAATATGCATCGGTGCCTCTTTTTTAACAATACCACCCTGAGGAGCTTTTGCGTTTGGTTTGGTATGTTTTGATACCATGTTAACACCTTCAACAATAGCTCTTGTTTTTACTCTGTCGACTTCCAGAACCCGGCCTTTCTGGCCCTTTGATTCACCTGTTATAACCATAACGGTGTCTCCCTTTTTTATATGTGTCTTCTTCTGCATCGTTGTGTATTTAATATATTACAACACTTCAGGTGCTAATGAAACAATCTTCATGTATTTGTCGCGTAGTTCCCTAGCAACGGGCCCGAAGATGCGAGTCCCGCGTACTTCATTAACGTTGTTTAGGAGGACAACAGCATTATCGTCAAATCTGATATAAGAACCATCGGGACGACGGATCTCTTTAGTAGTTCTGACTACAACTGCTTTGCTAACAGTACCTTTTTTTGCTTCACCTGAAGGAAGTGCGGATTTCACACTCACAACAACTTTATCACCTACGGTAGCGTATCTTTTCTTGCTACCGCCGAGCACCCTGATGCATAAAACTTCTTTAGCACCTGAATTATCGGCTACGGACAATCTGCTTTCCTGTTGTATCATGATTACTTAGCTCTTTCGATTATTTCAATTAGTCTCCATGCCTTATTCTTGCTCAAAGGCCTGGTTTCTGATATACGCACGGTATCACCAACGCCGCATGTATTCTCTTCGTCGTGCGCCATCAGCTTTTTTGTCTTGTTAATAAACTTGCCATAAATAGGGTGTTTAACTTTCCTTTTAACGGCTACGATGATGGACTTGTCCATTTTTGTGCTGACAACTACACCAATTCGCTCTTTTCTAAGATTCCTTTCTTCCATTGCTGACTAGCTATTTGATTTTTTATTCAATTCTCTTGTACGCAATTCGGTTAGCAGGCGTGCAATCGTAAGTTTCACTTCTTTAACCTTTTGTGGGTTATCAAGCGGGGTGATTGCATGGTTAAGCTTCATACGAACGAGCATTGTCCTCTCTGTATCAATCCTCTCGAGAAGATCTGGAGTGCTTAATTCTTTAATTTCTGAAGTTTTCATTATTCTCTAATTATTATTCCTGTACGTAATCGCGTCTTATAACAAATTTTGTTGTTATTGGAAGTTTCTGAGCTCCAAGACGGAGAGCCTCTTTTGCAACTTCATATGGCACACCTTCGGCTTCGAGTATTATTCTACCCGGAGTTATCGGTACCACAAATCCTTCAGGTGCTCCTTTTCCTTTACCCATACGTACCTCTGCAGGTTTCTTTGTTATAGGTTTATCGGGGAATATCCTGATCCACAACTGACCTTCACGTTTCATGTGACGTGTAACTGCCTGACGAGCTGCTTCGATCTGCCTTCCGGTGATCCAATGCTCTTCAAGGGCTTTGATACCAAATGACCCGAATGCCAGCTGGTTGCCTCTTTGTGCATTGCCTTTCATTCTTCCCTTCTGGGATCTCCTGAATTTGGTCCTTTTCGGTTGTAACATTGCTCAAATATTGTTATAAAATTATTTACTAAGTATCTTACTTCTTTGTTTTCCTTTTAAGGCTTTTGCTCTTGGCGTTTCTTGCTCCGATGTTCGGGCTGAGATCTCTCTTACCGAATACTTCACCATTGCATATCCACACCTTTACACCAAGTAGGCCTACTTTTGTATGTGCTTCAGCCAGAGCATAATCTATATCAGCTCTTAAGGTATGAAGTGGAATACGACCCTCTTTATATGATTCGCTTCTGGCCATCTCAGCACCACCAAGACGACCGGAGATCATAATTTTTATCCCTTCTGCACCCATACGCATTGTAGAGGCAATCGACATTTTGATGGCACGACGGTATGAGATTTTACCTTCGAGCTGACGGGCAATATTGTTTGCAACTATATTGGCGTCAAGTTCAGGACGTTTTACTTCAAAGATGTTTATCTGAACCTCTTTCTTGGTAATTTTTTTGAGTTCTTCCTTCAGCTTGTCAACCTCCTGTCCGCCTTTCCCGATAATAATACCTGGTCGAGCAGTGTTAACAGTTACAGTGATAAGCTTCAGAGTCCTTTCAATAATTATTTTTGAAAGACTGGCTTTTGCAAGCCTGGCATTCAGGTATTCCCTGATCTTTGTATCTTCAACCAATTTGCCGGAGAAGTCTTTTCCACCGTACCAGTTTGAATCCCAACCCTTGATTATACCTAATCTGTTACCTATCGGATTTACTTTTTGTCCCATCTGTTCTAATTTGATGTTTTTTCAACTTCATTAATCTTACTGTCGAGCACGAGAGTTACATGGTTTGATCTTTTTCTTAACCTGTAAGCCCTACCCTGCGGTGCTGTCTGGAGTCTTTTCAGTGAACGGCCGCCGTCGACATGAACCAGTTTTACATACAGGTTGCTGTCTTCGACTCTTATTCCTTCATTTTTCGACTGCCAGTTGGCAATAGCGGACAGGAGTAGCTTCTCCATTCTGCGAGATGCCTCCTGTGAACTGAACTTGAGGACATCAAGTGCTTTATTAACTTCCATTCCGCTTATAAGCTGTGTTACCAATCTCATTTTTCGCGGAGAAGTCGGACAGTTTCTGAGGATCGCCTGATATCTGCTCTTGGCGGCCTCTTTTTTCTGGTCAGCTGTATTTCTTTTTCTTGCACCCATTTCTAAATGTTTTTCAATGTTTACATTACTTATTTATTACCAGAGTGACCCCTGAAAGTACGGGTAGGTGAAAATTCGCCTAATTTATGGCCTACCATATTCTCGGTAATGTAAACGGGGATAAACTTGTTCCCGTTATGAACTGCTATAGTATGTCCGACAAAATCAGGTGAGATTACTGATCTTCTTGACCATGTCTTGAGCACTGATTTCTTCTGTCCTGCATTCATTTCAACAACTCTTTTCTCAAGCTTGAAATCAATGAAAGGGCCTTTTTTAATTGATCTACTCATAATATATCAGTTATTTTTTCCTTCTTTCAATAATATGTTTTGAAGAGTACTTCTTCTTGTCTCTGGTCTTGAACCCTTTTGCAGGAATTCCCCTGCGTGATCTTGGATGACCTCCGGAAGCTCTTCCTTCGCCACCACCCATTGGGTGATCAACCGGGTTCATAACAACGCCTCTCACCCTTGGACGGCGTCCCTGCCAACGTGATCGACCTGCTTTACCTGATCTCTCAAGGTTATGGTCGGCATTCGAAACTGTTCCAATGGTAGCACGACATGTAGTAAGGATCATCCTTGTTTCACCTGAAGGTAGCTTTATGGTAGCATACTTACCCTCACGGGCAGAAAGCTGTGCATATGTTCCGGCACTGCGTGCCAGAGCTCCACCTTTACCTGGTTTCAGCTCAATGTTATGAATAATGGTACCCATGGGTATATCACTCAAAAACAGTGTATTTCCGATCTCTGGAGAAGCTTCTTTACCAGACATCAGAGTCTGACCGACCTGAAGCCCGGTTGGAGCTACAATATATCTCTTCTCACCATCTTTATAAACAACAAGTGCAATTCTTGAAGTACGATTAGGATCGTACTCTATTGTTTTCACTGTTGCAGGCATTCCATCTTTCTCCCTGAGGAAATCGATTACTCTGTACATCTTTTTGTGACCGCCTCCGATGTATCTCATAGTCCGTTTGCCGTTAACATTCCTTCCTCCGGTTTTACTCAGCGGTCGAAGTAAGGATTTCTCCGGCGTAACACTTGTGATTGTGTCAAAAGTGCTTGCGATTTTGTGTCGCTGACCTGGTGTAACAGGTTTGATCTTTCTGACTGCCATATAGGATATTAAATATTGCTATAGAAATCAATTTTGTTTCCTTCTGCCAGGGTCACAACAGCTTTCTTAGTTGCTGCAGTTTTTCCTATCAGCAAGCCCGATTTGGTATTACGGGATTTTATCTTTCCGCCATAACGCAATGTGTTAACCGAGTCAACTGTAACTGAATACAATTCTTCTACGGCCTTCTTAATTTGCAATTTATTAGCGTTTCTAGCAACGAAAAAACCATAGCGATTAAATTTATCGCCCTGGCTTGTCATCTTTTCCGTTACAATCGGTTTAAGCAAAATATTCATCACTAAAATTTTTCTAGTTTTCAAAAGTTGCCTGCAAAACGTCAACTGCACTCTCCATAAGTATCAGAGTTGAAGCCTTCATTATTTTGTATGTACTTAACTCACTGACAATTACAACTTCAACCCCTTGTACATTTCGGGATGACAAATATATATTATTATTTTGTTCTGATAAAACAAATACTGATTTTTTATTCGTAAAATTCAGGTTTTTTCCCATATTGATGATTTCCTTTGTTTTAGGAGTCTCTAATGAGAAGTCTTCCAATACAATTATATTATTTGTCGATGCCTTGTATGAAAGTGCTGATTTTCTGGCAAGTTGTTTAACTTTTTTGTTAAGTTTAAATCCATAGAATCTTGGTTTAGGGCCAAAGATACGGCCTCCGCCGCGGAAAAGGGGATTTCTGATATTACCTGCACGTGCAGTACCGGTACCTTTTTGTCTTTTTATCTTTCTGGTACTACCAGCTACCTCACCACGCTCTTTGGCTTTATGTGTGCCCTGCCTCTGATTGGCAAGGAACTGTTTTGTATCCAAATAAATGGCATGGTCGTTAGGTTCAATACCGAAAATTGAATCGTCAAGATTAACTTTCCTTCCGGTTTCCTTACCACTAGTATTAAGAATCGTTAATTCCATTATTTTGTAATTATTACGTAACCACCTTTTGGACCCGGGACTGATCCTTTTACTATAATTATATCGTTCTCGGCCATAAGTTTTACAACTTTAAGGTCCATCGACATCACCATATTTCCACCGGTACGTCCGGCCATTCTCATGCCAGGCAATACTCTTGAAGGGAAAGATGAAGCTCCGAGTGATCCGGGTGCCCTGCCCCTGTTATGCTGTCCATGAGTTTGCCCGCCAACACCGCCAAAGCCGTGACGTTTAACAACACCCTGGAAACCTTTTCCTTTTGACCATCCTCTGACATCGACTATTGAGTCGTCAGAGAAAAGCTCTGCTGTTACTACTTCGCCTTCCTTATACTTATCAACACCGAAACCTGTAAACTCCATAAGTTTTCTTTTAGGTGTTGTATTGGCCTTCTTAAAATGGCCCTGTTCAGCTTTAGTAGTATGCTTTTCCTTTTTATCATCAAATCCTAGCTGTACAGCAAAGTAGCCGTCTTTTTCCACTGTTTTAATCTGTGTTACAACACATGGACCGGCTTGCAGAACCGTACATGGAATATTCTTTCCATTTTCATCAAAAATGGATGTCATTCCTACCTTTTTTCCAATTAATCCCTGCATCTCTTTATTCCTTTACTGGTTTCACACTTTAATTTCTACCTCAACTCCGCTTGGAAGCTCAAGTTTCATCAGTGCATCGATTGTCTTAGGTGTTGAGCTGTAAATGTCAAGCAACCTTTTGTATGATGAAAGCTGAAACTGTTCTCTTGCTTTCTTGTTAACAAACGGCGAACGAAGAACTGTATAAATCTTTTTGTGGGTAGGAAGCGGAATGGGCCCGCTGACTACTGCACCAGTAGATTTTACTGTTTTTACGATCTTCTCGGCAGACTTATCCACCAGGTTATGATCGTAAGATTTCAGTTTAATACGAATTTTCTGACTCATCTTTAAAGAATTTTTCCTTTTGTAATTTCTACAATTTTGTTTGATATTTCTGCAGGTACCTTTTCGTAATGAGAGAACTCCATTGTTGAAGTTGCTCTTCCTGAGGTAAGGGTCCTTAGTACTGTAACATAACCGAATTTCTCGGCCAGAGGTACTTTTGCTTTAACAACCCTTGCGCCTGCTTTCGATTCCATACCTTCCACCCTGCCCCTTCTTCTGTTAAAGTCGCCAATAACATCGCCAACATATTCTTCAGGTGTGACAACTTCTGTAGACATAATTGGCTCGAGGATAACAGGATTACACTTTGATGCGTATTTCCTGAAAGCCTGTTTTGCAGCGATCTCAAATGAAAGAGCATCAGAGTCAACCGGATGGTATGAACCGTCTTTGAGTACTACTTTAAGGTTATCGAGGGGAAATCCAGCAAGTGGTCCATTGGCCATTGCTTCGCGGAATCCTTTTTCGACAGCAGGGATATACTCTTTTGGAATATGTCCGCCTTTAACCTCATTTACGAATTGAAGACCTCTTACATTTTCATCAGTCGGACCTAAGTCGAAAGTCATATCGGCAAATTTACCACGACCTCCTGACTGCTTTTTGAATACTTCACGGAATTCCGCAACAGTTGTAATAGCCTCCTTGTACGCAACCTGTGGTGCTCCCTGGTTACATTCAACTTTAAATTCCCTCTTCAGACGGTCAACGAGAATCTCCAGATGCAGTTCGCCCATACCGTGTATAACAGTCTGGCCGCTATCCGGATCAGTTCTGACCTGGAAGGTTGGATCTTCTTCAGCAAGCTTATTGAGTGCCATTGATAGTTTATCAACATCAGCCTGTGTTTTAGGCTCGATTGCAACACCAATAACAGGCTCCGGAAAGTCCATGGTTTCTAGTAAGATCGGCTTGTTGATAGCACATAATGTATCGCCGGTCTTGAGATCCTTAAATCCAACACCTGCACATATATCGCCAGCCGAAATACTCTCTTTAGGATTCTGTTTGTTGGCATGCATCTGGAAAAGACGGTTTATGCGTTCTCTTTTTCCTGTGCGAACATTTAATACTGTGTCACCTGCTTTAAGTGTACCTGAATAAATCCTCAGGAAAGCAAGACGCCCAACAAAAGGATCTGTAGCTATTTTAAATGCGAGAGCTGCCAATGGAGCTTCATCGTCAGGCTCGCGGGTAATCTCTTCATCATTTCTGGGATCTTTACCTGTAACAAAACCTTTGTCAACAGGACTAGGGAGATAAGCGATAACGGAATCAAGTAGACTCTGTACGCCTTTATTCTTGAAAGCTGCGCCACATATAACAGGTATAGCTACACCACTGATAGCTGTTTTACGGAGAGCAGTCATTATCTCTTCATCGGTAATTGATGCGTGATCCTCAAGATATCTTTCAAGGAGTGTGTCATCAACTCCGGCAACTACTTCAATAAGTTTACCTCTCCACTCCTCTGCTTCCTCTTTCATATTCTGAGGAATATCTTCTATCTGAAAGTTTGTGTTATTGTTTGCATCATTATAATAGACGGTTGCCTTCATTGCAATAAGGTCAATAACACCTTTGAAGTTCTCCTCTGCACCTATCGGTATTTGAATAGGTACAGGATTAGCTCCGAGTTTTTCCTGGATCTGCTGAACAACACTGAAGAAATCAGCGCCGGCACGGTCCATCTTATTAATGAACGCTATCCTGGGTACAACGTACTTGTTAGCTTGTCTCCAAACTGTTTCAGACTGTGGCTCAACTCCTCCAACAGCACAAAAAACAGCAACAGCACCATCAAGCACCCTTAATGATCTTTCAACTTCTACTGTAAAATCAACGTGTCCGGGAGTGTCAATTATGTTAATCTTATAATCATCACCCCTGTATTTCCAGTAAGTTGTAGTAGCGGCAGATGTAATTGTAATACCTCTCTCCTGCTCCTGAACCATCCAGTCCATCGTTGCATTACCGTCATGTACCTCACCCATACGATGGGTACGACCAGTATAAAACAGAACACGTTCTGTAGTTGTGGTCTTACCGGCATCAATGTGAGCCATGATTCCGATGTTTCTTGTATATTTCAGGTTCTTATCCATCTACTCTGTTCCTTCTGCCTCTTTATTCATTTAAAAACGGAAATGAGCAAAAGCCTTATTAGCTTCAGCCATCCTGTGAGTATCTTCTTTCTTCTTATATGCACCGCCTTCAAGCTTATAAGCTGCCATAAGTTCTGCGGCAAGCCTCTCAGCCATTGAATGACCAGTTCTCTTTCGTGCAAATGATATCATATTTTTCATGCTGATAGCCACTTTCCTGTCGGTTCTGATCTCCATAGGTACCTGAAAAGTTGCACCACCAACTCTTCTTGCTTTTACCTCAACCTGCGGAGTTACATTATCAAGAGCCTGCTTGAAGATCTCAAGCGGAGTCTTGCCTTCGCTTTTAAATTTATCTCCGACTATTTCAAGTGAGTCGTAGAAAATCTTAAAAGCAAGATTCTTTTTACCACTAAACATAAGATTATTCACAAACCTTGTTACATACGGATCTTTATATTTTGGATCCGGCAACAGAATCCTCTTCTTTGGTCTTGACTTTCTCATTATCTTATACCTTTAACTGTTACTTCTTAGGCCTTTTGGCACCATATTTTGATCTTCTCTGAGTACGACCATCAACTCCTGATGTATCGAGCGCACCACGTACAAGGTGGTAACGAACGCCCGGAAGGTCTTTAACCCTGCCACCTCTAATCAGTACGATAGAGTGCTCCTGAAGATTATGACCCTCACCAGGAATATAAGCATTAACTTCCTTCTGGTTGGTAAGCCTTACCCTGGCTACCTTCCTCATCGCTGAATTAGGTTTCTTTGGAGTTGTGGTATAAACACGCACGCATACTCCCCTTCTTTGTGGGCATGAATCCAATGCAGGTGCTTTACTCTTATCTACCAGTTTTTTCCTGCCTTTTCTTACTAATTGCTGAATTGTCGGCATATATCCAATTTATTTTAGTATTAATTTTACTCAAAAAAATGGTTTGCAAAGGTATTGTTTTATTTCTTAATTCACAAACAAGTCTGGAATTTTTTTTAAAACAATCCGTTACACATGTTTCATACACCTTAGTATAGCCAATACTCAGGTATTAAAGCATGTTTAAAAACAAGATATCTTACTTAAAAATGTAAGTTATTAACAGGTTACTTCCCGACCCTTCCCTGCGAAAAACGTTTTGTAAACTTACGATGAAAGAAAAACCGTTACTCCTGTATTTCAAAAAACTGGTGCAAAGAAAACAAAAAAAATCGAATTATCATCTCTTTCCTATGCTGTTTTTAAAAAATTATTATTTTTGTCCCTCCTCACTTTGGTATATAATAAATAAGTATAACATATAATCTACAGAAAAAGATGAAAACATATCAGGCGGACCAGGTTAAAAACATCGCCCTTCTGGGTAACTCGGGATCAGGTAAGACAAATCTCGCAGAAGCAATGCTTTTTAATGGAGGTGTCATTGAAAGAAGAGGTACTATCGAAGGAAAAAACACAGTTTCCGATTATCGTCCCATTGAACATGAAAACGGAAACTCATTATTCTCAACTGTACTTTATACTGAATATCTGAATACTAAGATTAACATTTTAGACACACCTGGCCTGGATGATTTTAGCGGCGGAGTTATTTCTTCACTCTTCGCTTCAGATTGTGCTGTTATGACAATAAATGTTCAGAACGGTGTTGAAGTTGGAACCGAGATTCATTTCAGACATACTGAGAAAGAGAATAAACCGGTTATTCTGGTAGTGAATGGCCTCGATCACGAAAAAGCCAACTATGAGAAGACAATCGAGATGCTCAAAGAACGATTAAGCTCAGATATTGTAATTGTGCAATATCCTGTTAATGAAGGAACAGGCTTTAACTCTGTAATCGATGTCCATAAAATGAAAATGCTGCGTTATTCGAAAGACGGTGGCAAAGCTGAAGTAGTCGATATCCCTGCAGATCATGCTGAAAAAGCCGCTGAATTGCATTCATCGCTTGTTGAAAAGGCAGCCGAGAGTGACGAATCGCTTATGGAGCTTTTCTTTGCCAATGATACTCTTACCGAGGATGAAATAAAGAAAGGTATCTCTAAAGGTATTGCAAAAAGAGGTCTGTTTCCTGTTCTTTGCATCTCGGCGAAACAAAATATTGGTGTTGATCGTCTGATGGAGTTTATAATAAATGAAGCACCTTCAATATCAGATTTGAAAGCTCCGATAAATAACAATGGAACCGAAATAAAACCAAATTCTGCCGGGGCAGCATCAGTATATGTTTTCAAATCCTCTATTGAAGAGCATATAGGTGAGATAAATTATTTCAGAGTATTCTCAGGTAAGATAACTGAAAATCTTGATGTTGTAAACTCAAACAATGGAACAAAGGAAAGACTTTCTCAGCTATACGTAAGTGCTGGTAAGAACAGGACAAGGGTTCCAGAGCTTAATGTTGGTGATATTGGAGCTTTTGTAAAACTGAAAAACACTAAAACCGGACATACTTTAAGTGTTCCGGGAAATGACTGGAGATTTGAGGGTGTTAAGTTTCCAGAACCAAAATTCCGTACAGCTATCAAAGCACAGAGTGAGAGTGATGATGAGAAACTAGGGGAAGCTCTTAATAAGATTCATCTGGAAGATCCTACAATAATTATTGAATACTCAAAAGAACTTAAGCAGATTATAGTTCATGGCCAGGGTGAATACCATTTAAATATTATGAAATGGCACTTAGATAACATATATAAGATCCCTACTAACTTCAATGCTCCCAAAATACCTTATCGTGAGACAATTACAAAATCAGCAGCAGCTGATTACCGTCACAGGAAACAATCAGGAGGTGCTGGCCAGTTTGGAGAAGTGCATATAATTATTGAACCATTTGAAGAGGGTTCAAAAGAGGTTACAATGCAGAAGATCAATGGTAAGGAAGTAAAGATATCGGTACGCGACAAAGAGGAAATAACACTACCCTGGGGTGGAAAACTTGTTTATGTCAACAGTATTGTAGGTGGAGCTATTGATGCGCGGTTTATGCCTGCTATACTTAAAGGCATAATGGAAAAAATGGAAATTGGTCCTCTTACAGGTTCATATGCCCGTGATATAAGGGTGTACGTATACGACGGTAAGATGCATCCGGTTGACTCAAATGAAATAT
>Ga0172368_10004766_pt1 | contig 15533 bp, 15 predicted proteins | sample Lak11m_FD_114540 | JGI IMG/M metagenome (GOLD analysis project Ga0172368, IMG submission 114540) | Freshwater microbial communities from Kabuno Bay, South-Kivu, Congo - kab_022012_11m | ecosystem: Environmental > Aquatic > Freshwater > Lake | place: Democratic Republic of the Congo: South-Kivu...
CACGATTAACATAAGAAAACATTTCGCTCATCGTTTTGGGGCTATTTAGGTTGATCGGCGTCTCTTGGTTTGAGCGAATCATGATCATTGCATATGATGAGTAACCTATCATTATAACAGTAAGAATGGTCAGAGTGTAATTCAGAATTACCCTGTTGCTCTTTAATGAATAATAAATACCATAAGTGAGTCCCGCAAAGACTATTATAACATAGAATAGTAGACCACTGTTATAGGGCAATCCAATTACATTTACAAATACAAGCTCAAACCATCCTGCCACTTCAAATACTCCTGGTATTAAAACGAACACCATTATAAATAAAAGAATAACAGCAGAAAAGAATGCTTTGAGAAGCCCTTTGGTAGTTATCTCATATTTCTTAAAATAATAAACAAAAACAAAAACAGGAATTATCAGAAGGTTGAGCCTGTGAATTCCCAGTCCCAGACCCATAACATAAGCAATAAGTATAATCCATCTTCCGGCATATGGTTCTTCAGCCTCCTCTTCCCACTTAAGCATTCCCCAGAATACAAGGGCAATTACGAGAGAAGACAAGGAATATAGTTCGCCTTCAACAGCAGAGAACCAGAATGTATCTGAGAATGTATATGCAAGTGCACCTATAACCCCGCTTCCGATAATTGCAGGTATATGTTTTGGATCTGGTTCTTTTTCATCTGAATGGACTCTTCTGACAAGATGAGTGATAGTCCAGAAGAGGAACATAATAGCAAATCCGCTACAGATAGCTGAAAGGCCATTAATCATGGAGGCAACTTTTGAAGTATCACTACCTGCAAACAGTGTGGCGATTCTGCCCATCATCAGAAATAAGGGGGCTCCCGGAGGATGTCCTACCTGAAGCTTAAATGCAGAAAGGATGAATTCACCGCAATCCCAGAAACTGACAGTCGGTTCGAGAGTCAGAATGTATACTAAAGAAGAAACTGCAAAGAGAAGCCAACCGGTAAGGTTGTTCCAGCGGCGGTAACTGCCCTGTAATAAATCCATAAACTATTGGTTTTTTATATTTTCAGAGATCAAAGAACGCAAAAAAATATAATATGTCCTCAACAGCTATTCTATTTAACATCATTTTAACTTGAAAGAAAAAAGCTATTTTTGTCTAAATCCTGAATGATGAAGAGATTTCTTGCACCTGTTATATTCTTTCTTGCACTTTCTTCAGGTAACATGTCAGGCCAGACTGGTCAGGAGAATGTTATTGGTGATGGGGATTTGTCTTTAAGGATAAAGAGTCTGACTTTTTTTAAGGATAACGAATATTTCAATAATATCGGAGCATCTAAGTTCAGGCTGATCTCCAGTCTGCCGGCATTTGCTGACAAATCTCAATGGCTTGAAGGGTATACACTTGTAGGATTCTTTTTCCAGCCTGAACTGGTTTACACACCATCCAAAACAGTTACCCTCAGGGCCGGAGCACATTTATTAAAATATTCTGGTTTAAATAAGTTTTCTCGGGCTAAACCTCTTTTATCGGCTACAGTTAAGTTAATGGATAACACATCCCTTACAGTTGGATCTCTTTCAGGAAGTGACCGACACCGGCTTTTTGATCCGTTGCATAACAGTGAACGCCTCTACAGTGACTATTCCGAAGACGGATTTCAGGTTACTACAAGCACCGGACATATCTTCAGCGACAACTGGCTAAGCTGGGAGAATTTCATAATTAAAGGTGACTCAATACGAGAAATCTTTACAACAGGCGAATCATTTAATTATACCTCATCTCAACTGGCTGGGTTTCTTCAGTTCGAACTACCTGTGCAGCTACAATTAAAACATTTCGGCGGACAGATAAGTAATTTCCCGGAACATGTTGAAACCTACTTCAATATTGCAACAGGGTTAAGAGTAAATGCCGATCTGGCAAATCAGAGATATGGCAAGGCAGGGTTTGAGTATATTCAGTTTGTTAACGGAGAATTTCCGAGTGTACCGGTTTCAGGCATTACACATGGGTCTGCATCATGGTACAGACTTCATTACGATTATAAATCACTTTATTTCGGTATGTATTACTGGCAGTCGCATAACTACTTCTCCCCTAATGGCAATCAGATATACGGCAGTGTGAAGGATAACTTGTCCACGTTTGTTATCCCCGATCGTAAAATTGTAACAAATGCTATCTTTCTTAAAATGCTTCCTGAAAGCTATATCGAACTTCTGGGAGGTCTTGAGACTTATTATGACGTCTGTTTAAAAAGGATGGATTTTTCAATTACCCTACATTTGAATTTTGACAGGCTTTTCAGGCTGGCGACAATAAAAAACTGAGAATTATACAAAATACCTCCAGGGTCTCTCCTTCCAGTACTCTCCTGCATAGTCAATACCTATCCTTGAACTCGTCTTAACGGGTCGTACTATTCCAGCATCCTCAAACCATAATCTTTCTGATGTAACTATATCCTCGCTGTTATATGATTTGTCAATTCCCAGCGACTTTGTCAGGACTCCCGGTCCTTTAAGTGTTTCCAATCCACGGATAAGCACTGCCTGAGGATTATCTTTTTCACCGGTTACAATATTCAGCATCCAGTACATACCATATATAAGATAGATGTAAAGCCGGCCCCCTTCCTGAAACATTATTTCGGTTCTTGAAGTTCTTCCTTTTGATGCATGGCAGGCTTTATCTTCAGTTCCCCTGTAGGCTTCTACTTCTGTAATCTCATACCTTGCTGTCCCTCCATCCGTCATTTTAATACAAATGATTTTGCCCGGCATATCCGGAGCCACATCCAGAACATCACGGGTAAAGAATTCCCTTTTTAATCTGATTCCCGGAGTCATAATATTTAATATGGAACTTTATTTTCCATCCCGTTCCACTTTTTGAAAACCTCTTTACCTCCAATCTCTTTCATCCTGATAAAGGTAATTTTTCTCTCAACAGGATCAAGTGCAATTTCCTCATAAATAAGTCTGTCGCTGAAGCCGGCTTCTTCTGCATCATTTCTGTCGCAGGCATATATTACTTTTTTTATCCCTGCCCAGTAGATGGCCCCCAGGCACATCGGGCATGGTTCGCAGGAAGAGTAAAGAGTACAGCCGTCCAGGTCGTGAGTTTCCAGGAAGGAGGCTGCATTTCTGATTGCAACAACTTCAGCATGTGCTGTGGGGTCAGCAGATTGAACAACTTTGTTATTTCCTTCTGATAATAACTTCCCGTTTTTGACTATTACAGCACCAAAGGGTCCACCACCCGAATCAATGCTTTTCGATGCAATTTCAATTGCACGCATAAGAAATATTTTATCGCTTCCCATTCTAAAGAATTGTTAGTCAGATTGCCATTTACAGACCATAAAAATAGTTTAGATTTGCGTAACAAAAATAAAATCTGTTCAATATTCTTTTTTTTTATGAAATATATTGTATTTTTGCAGTCCCCAAATTATAGGGTGAATTACATTATATAAGTGTATCAATTAAAAAAAAGTACAAGTGAATACCTTAAGTTTTAAAACGGTATCAGCAAATAAAGCTACTGTAAACAAGGAGTGGGTTATTATTGATGCTGAAGGCAAAGTTCTTGGAAGACTTGCATCGGTTGTGGCCTCAATGCTCAGAGGAAAACACAAAACCAACTTTACACCTCATGTCGATTGCGGTGATAATGTTATAGTAATAAATGCTGAAAAAATTGAGCTCACTGGAAAGAAATGGTCAGATAAGATCTATACCAGGCACACAGGATTTCCCGGAGGCCAGAGGTTTACCACTGCCGAAGCTCTTCTGAAAAAGAATCCTATTGGGCTTATTGAGAAAGCGGTTCAGGGTATGCTTCCGAAAAACAGGCTGGGAAGTGCGCTTTACAGAAATTTGTATGTTTATACCGGAATAAAGCATCCGCATGAGGCTCAGAAACCAAAACAAATTGAACTTTAATATATTTTAAGCAAAAGATATGGAATCAATCAATGCTCTTGGAAGAAGGAAAGCAGCTGTAGCTCGTGTATATTTAAGTGATGGTAAAGGAAAAATCACTGTCAACGGCAGGGATTTTAAAGAATATTTCGGTGCAGAAACACTTCAGTATGTAGTAACTCAGCCACTCGTTCTTTTGAATGTTGCTGACAAATATGATATTAATGCAAATCTCGATGGTGGTGGTGTTAAAGGACAGGCCGAAGCACTTCGTCTTGGTATCTCCAGAGCCCTTATCCAGATTGATGCTGAAAGCAAATCATCACTTAAGACAGAGGGATTTGTAACCCGCGATCCTCGTGAGGTTGAAAGAAAAAAACCTGGACAGCCAAAAGCCCGCAGAAGATTCCAGTTCAGTAAGCGTTAGAAATTAACAGAATAGTACTATAGATGCAGGTTTAGTATCTAAATTGTGAAGACTCCCGCCAGTTGGCAGGGCTACTTTGCAATTGATTAAAGGAATGTAAACTTAAAAACCAAAAAAATGCCAAGAACAAATTTTAAAGAACTACTTGATGCAGGTGTTCATTTCGGTCACCTTAAAAGAAAATGGAATCCCGCCATGGCTCCCTATATATTCATGGAGCGTAACGGTATTCACATCATTGACCTTGAGAAAACAGCGCTAAAAATTGATGAGGCAGCTACAGCAATGAAACATATTGCCAAATCAGGTAAAAAAGTTTTATTTGTAGCTACAAAAAAACAGGCAAAAGAGATTGTTGCCGAGAAAGTAAAGGCTGTTAACATGCCTTATGTTACTGAACGCTGGCCCGGTGGTATGCTTACCAACTTCCCAACTATCCGTAAAGCCGTAAAGAAAATGTCATCGATTGACAAAATGTCTACTGATGGCACCTTCCTTAACCTTTCTAAACGTGAAAGACTCCAGGTTACAAGACAGAGAGCAAAACTTGAAAAAACTCTTGGTAGTATAATTGACCTTACAAGACTGCCGTCGGCACTTTTCATCGTTGATGTCAGCAAAGAACATATTGCAGTTAAAGAGGCAAAAAGACTTGGTATCCCTGTTTTTGCAATGGTTGACACCAATTCAGACCCTTCTAATATAGAATTCCCGATACCTGCAAATGACGATGCTTCAAAGTCAATCTCATTAATAGTTGGCATCCTCTGCCAGGCTATCGAAGAAGGTTTGAGCGAAAGAAAACTTGAAAAAGATAAAGAACCTCAGCAGAAAGACAAGAAGGCAACCAGAAAAGAGCTCGAAACAAAAGATATTCCTGCTGCAATAATTGAAGCTCTTGTTGAAGAAGACGAAGAAGAGGAAGAAACAGATGTTGAAGAGGAAACAGAAGAGGATGATGACGATGTAATCAAAATCTCTGAAGAAACCAAAGAATAAAAAAATTTACTGATTATAAATTTAAAGATATAATTATGGCTGAAATTAGTGCTGCTGATGTTGCAAAATTAAGAAGAGTGACTTTAGCCGGAATGATGGACTGCAAAAAAGCTCTTGAAGAATCAGAAGGTAACTTCGACAAGGCTATTGAAATAATTCGTAAGAAAGGTCAGGCTGTAGCTAATAAACGTGCTGACAGGGAAGCTACTGAAGGTGCTGTTTTATCTAAAGTGACTGCAGATGGGAAATTCGGAGCAATAATAACACTTAACAGCGAAACAGATTTTGTTGCTAAAAATGCTGATTTCCTTGCTCTGGCAAATAAGATTCTTGAGATAGCAATTACCAAAAAACCAGCTGATCTAGACGCACTGAAATCACTTTCTATGGATGGTGGAAAGATTGGTGATAAGATCATTGAATATGTTGGAATCATAGGTGAAAAAATTGAACTGGCATATTACGAAAAAATTGAAGCTGCACATGTTCACGCTTATATTCATCCGGGTAGCAAACTTGCAACACTGGTAGGATTCACAAAAGATGGAATTGACATACAGGTATATAAAGATATTGCAATGCAGATTGCTGCTATGAATCCCGTTGCAATTGATAAAGATTTCGTTTCTCCTGCAATGATTGCACAGGAGATCGAAATTGGTAAAGAACAAGCTCGTCGCGATGGCAAACCTGAAGATATGCTTGAAAAAATTGCACAAGGTAAACTAACAAAATTCTTTAAAGAGAGCACTCTTCTCAACCAGGAATTTATTAAGGATAATAAAATGACAATCAGACAGTACCTCCAGTCTTTCAGCAAAGACCTAACTGTTACTGATTTCAAACGTTTTTCTCTTAATCTCTAGTACGTAGGTTCATATTTCAATATTCTTGTGGCGCTCCAGGGCGCCACTTTTTTTTTATCTTTACGTAACAGAAAACAAAGAAATGAAATACAAAAGGATATTACTCAAACTAAGCGGCGAATCTCTTGCCGGTAATGGCAATAACAGTATCAGTGATTCGATACTTGAACAATACTCCAAAGAGGTTATTGATGTTGTAAAGACCGGTAGCCAGGTCTCAATTGTTATCGGAGGAGGTAATATCTTCAGGGGTATAAGCGGAACAGAATTTGGATTTGACAGGGTAAAAGGCGATCAGATGGGTATGCTGGCCACTATAATTAATAGTCTGGCTATTGAAAGTGCAATCACAAGACTTGGAGGGAAAGCAAGAGTCTTCACATCAATCAACATGGAGCCGGTTGGAGAGTTTTATAACCGCGACAAGGTTGTCGAAGCTATGGATAATGGCTTTGTATGCATACTTGCAGGTGGGACAGGAAATCCATTCTTTACCACTGACACAGCTGCCGCATTAAGAGCCGTCGAAATTGGTGCTGATGTTCTTCTAAAAGGCACACGAGTTGATGGAGTCTACACATCTGATCCGGAAAAGAATCCTGAAGCTAAAAAATATGACACTATCACTTTTGAAGAGGTAATTGCAAAAAGACTTAAAGTAATGGACTCTACTGCTTTTACTATGTGCAGGGACAATGAGATGCCTCTGATAGTATTTGATATGAATAAAAAGGGAAATCTCAAAAAACTTACCGAAGGTAAAAAAACAGGCACTCTTGTATCAAATTAATTGAGGCTTTGAATTTCCGTCTATTTTACTATTTTTGTTATGCCTGTCATAAAAACAGGTGATTAACAAGGTGCTGTGAAATATTTAACAGTAAAAATTATCTAACCTTCAACATATGAACGAGGAAATTGAACTGATTACAGATGAGACTAATGACAGGATGAAAAATGCATTGGATCACCTTGAGCATGAACTCGCAAGACTACGCGCCGGAAGATCGAATCCGGCACTTCTTGATGGCATAACAGTTGACTATTACGGTGTCAACTCACCGCTTACCCAGGTTTCTAATATAAATACACCTGATGCAAAAACAATTCTTATTCAGCCCTGGGAAAAAAATATGCTGGGCACTATTGAGAAAGCTATTATGGCAGCAAATATCGGACTCACACCTGTAAACAATGGTGAAGTAATCCGTATTAACATACCCCCGCTTACTGAAGAGAGAAGACATCAGCTTGTTAAACAGGTCAGGAATGAAGGTGAAACAGCTAAAATTAGCATCCGTAATGCACGCAAATGGGCTAACGATGAGCTGAAAGAGCTACTTAAAGATGGACTCCCCGAAGATTTGGAAAAAGATGCTGTTGAAAAAATACAGGAAATGACACACTCATACAATTCAAAAGTCGATAAGGTTACGGCAGCCAAGGAGAAGGATGTGATGACGGTATAATCTCCATGATGAGTCTGGTCTACAGTATTAATCTTTGCTTCAAAATGATTCCGGCAAGGTTAGTATCTGACACCAATTAAGCCTGATGTGCAATTTCTGCAGATCTCAATCATGTGCCGCCCAGAGAGGATGCTTTTTCTGAATATCCTGTATTTTGGTCCACTCCATATATCCCTGAAAGAATCCTGGCTAAGGTCTCCCATAACATGCTCAGCATCCTTATCGAAACAGCAGGGTATTACTTTACCGTCCCAGGTTATTACAGGATTAAAAAATAGCCTTGCACAACGATTAGGAAGAGAATTCTTTAAGGTATACTCCCCATCCTTAAGTCTATATCTGCTCAGTCTGCCATTTTGTGGCAACCACTTGTCAATATCCTTTTTATCATTTATCTGCATCGATTTCAGTCTCAGAACTGCTTTATTCTTTTTCGCGAATTCCTTTGCCTTTTGAATCTGATGCTCATTCAACCTGCTAACCAGAAATTGAATTTCAACTTTTAATTTCGATCTATTTCTGTGGCGCGCCTCTGCTATTCTTTCAATTCCACTTTTGACGATGTCAATCTTACCATTTACTCTGTATTTCGAATATATATCCTGGTCCATTCCATCTAACGAAATAATAAGCTTATCTAACCCCGCCTTAACAATTTTATCACAATTTTCAGTAGATAAGAAATGTCCGTTAGTTGATACTGTGGTATGGGTGTTCTGACAGCTTTCCAGGAACGAGAAGAAACCGGGATGAAGCATTGGTTCTCCCTGAAAATAGAGGTTTGTGTTTAAAAGGTAGGGATGTAGTTCGTTCATTACCCTCTTGAAAAGTTCAATCTCCATATAACCCCTTTTTCTTGTCATGCGCCCTGATCCTGAGGAACATTCAGGACAATTCAAATTGCAGATATTTGTCAGCTCAGCACCAATTGCGAGGGGCATTCCTTTCATATCAGGTCTCCCTGTAACTGAGCCTGCTAGATATGAGTATGCAGCAAGAACAAGATTTGATGACTTAATGAAAGGCCTGATCATAGGTATCGAAAAATTGAGAAGTAAGATAAGAAAATATTTTCCACAACAATCATAGGGTAAAACATCATATAAATGGTCTTAGACTTGAAACGTGAATACCGGGTATCAGCAAAAAAATTAAATCTTAATTTAAATAACTTAACGCCATGAAAACATTTAAACACATTTCGTTAATCTCTGCAGTGCTTCTGCTAGCCATTACGGCACAGAGCCTTTCTGCAGCAGATCTGCTTGGTAAAAAGAAAGCTGACCAGCAGAACTACATTACAATAAAAGGTAAAGTAGTAGATGGTGAAAACGGAACGCCGCTTGTCTTTGCAACAGTAGCAGTAAAAGAATCAAATGTTGCAATAGTAACCAATATCGACGGAGAGTTTACGCTTAAAATCGGGGAACCGGTTACTGCAAAGAATCTTGAAGTCTCCTTCCTGGGTTATAAAAATAAAACTATCCCATTAGGCGATATGAGAGACAATGGTTACAAGAATATAATCTCACTTGAAACAGCACCAATTCCAATAAAAGAGATAGTGGTAAAACCTCTTGATCCAATTGATATTGTAGAAAAAGCAATAGGGCGAATTAGTAAAAACTATTCATCAGAACCAAACCTTATGACAGCCTTTTACAGGGAGACAATAAGAAAGAATCGCACATATGTTTCTATCGGAGAGGCAGTTGTAGAGATCTTCAAAGCACCTTATGCCAACGATGTACGATTCGATGGTACACGTATCTATAAGGGAAGAAAAAGCTCTGATGTAGAGAAAATGGATACAGTGCTTTTCAAACTCCAGGCCGGACCGGTAAGTGTAATGCAGCTTGATATTGCAAAAAACACAGAATCTATTCTTACACAGGATGCTATGCAGTATTATAACTACTCACTTACAGGAGTTATTGAAATTGACGGCAAACCTCATTATGTTGTTGACTTCCTCCAGAAACCATCTGTTGACATGCCTTTGTTTATGGGAAGCCTCTATATTGAAATGGACACCTATGCAATTACTGAAATTGAGTTTGGATTCAACCTCTCTGACAAAACTGCTGCTTCCTCGATATTTATCAGGAAAAAACCCCTTGGAATGGAAGTTACTCCTGAACTTGCAACTTACAGAACAAAATACCGTGAACAGGATGGCAAATATTACTTTGCTTACTCAAGAGCTGAAGTAAAATTTAAAGTAGACTGGAAGAAAAAACTCTTCAATACATACTATACTACAATGTCAGAAATAGCTGTGACCGACAGGACTACCGAAGAAGTTATTAAATTTGCAAACAAGGAAAAGATAAGGTATACTGATGTATTTTCTGAAAAAGTTAAAGACTTCACCGATCCTGAATTCTGGGGCGAATACAATGTGATTGAACCAGACCAGAGTATTGAATCTGCAATACGTAAACTGAGCAGAAAACTCAAATTCAGCGACAGAAACGATCTTGACAAATAATTCAATGACCGGGGATACAGAAATTATAACGAGGATCAGAAATGGCGACAAAGGACAGTTTGAGTTGCTTTTCCGATCCTCCTATGTTTCCCTGGTTCGCTACGCAAAAACTCTGATTAAGGATCACGATACCGCAGAAGAAATAGTACAGGATCTCTTTTTCAGAGTCTGGCAGGACAGAGAAAAACTAAATATAGAAAGTTCTTTAAATGGATATCTTTTCAGATCGGTTCACAACAGATGCATGCATTTCATAGAACACAAGAAAGTTGTGGATCGTCATACAGTTGAGATGTTGCTGAATCAACACGAAGATCAGGAGAGCCCTTCAGACATATTGCTTTATAAAGAGCTTCAGGCTGAGATAGCAGAGATACTTGAGAGACTGCCTGAAAGATGCGGACAGATCTTTTACATGAGCAGATTTGAAGGATTAAAGTATTCTGAGATCGCACAAAAATTATCCATATCAATAAAAACGGTGGAATCAAATATGGGTAAAGCCCTGAAAGAATTCCGCAAAGAATTAACAGAATAATGAAAGAGATGAATAACACAGAGAGATTTACAGAAACGGAGTGGGAAGAGCTAGCCTCCATTCTCTCAGGCGAGAAATATGAAAACAATGAGCTCTTCAACCGATTTAAGGCTGAGGATATTCACAATATCGGGGACAAATGGAGGGATCTTGGTGCAATGAGCAGTGCAAAAGAAATAGATATAGACAAAGCCTGGAATAAGGTGTTCTCAAGGATGAATGAAAACAAATTTCGTATAACTCGATACTCTCTTATCAGGGTTGCTGCCCTGGCACTTATTATCTTGGGAATAGGTTCTGTCACATTTTATTTGAATAATTCAGGCTATTTCAGCAAAAAAATAACAGCGGCAACAAGTATCAACGAAAAGAATATAATTGTTAACCTGCCTGATGGAAGTAAAATATCTCTTAACAGGAATTCTGTACTGACCTATCGTGAGTATTTTGGTAAAAAGAACAGAAATGTAAAACTTACAGGTGAAGCCTTTTTTGAAATAGCACCGGATGCCTCCAGACCTTTTATTATAGATGCTGGAAGGGCTGACGTAAGGGTTGTGGGTACCTCTTTCAATGTTATTACAAACAATAAAGAATCGGCCGTTGAGGTATATGTGAAAACAGGAAAAGTAATCTTGTCTGATAAATCAGGATCACAGTCTATAGCACTTGAACCCGGTTTTGTTGGGAAAATGGATCCAAAAAAATCAGGAAAAACACTTAATGAAGATCCTAATTATCTCTCTTGGAACACAGGACTGCTTTCCTATACCGGACAAAAACTTAATGTTGTTTTCAGCGATCTTAAAAGAGTCTATAACATTGATATAGTGGTCGATGACTCATCTATACTTGAAAATCCGTGGAGTTCCCCAATTGAGAATGAGTCACAAGAGACAATTATTCGGCTGATTTGTGCTAGCTTTAACCTGAGTTATACCCGAGATGGCAATGTTTACCATCTATCTAAAAAATAACTCATTATCAGGAAATGCCATCATTCAATGGCTATATAATTGTAAGAATTCAGGCTATTGCACTCTTCATTCTGCTTGTTTTGCCTGAAGACGCAAGATGCCAGAGAGGAATTCTTGATTCCACATTCACATTCAGAGCGGGAACAGTAAAAACAGGTAATGCACTTAACATAATTACCAGGCAGACGGGATTCAATTTTACCTACGACAGCCGTTTGATTAATCCTGAGAAAAAAACTGAACTTACCTTCATCAATAAGAAACTGGGGCTGGTGCTTGACAGTATCCTTAATAATGACACTCTTGTTTACTCAGTAATAGATAAATATATCATAATATCGAGACAGGAGAAAAAAACTGACAGCACTGATATAATTAAGACTCAGTTGGCCGTTAATAAAATAACAGGAGTCGTCATTGATGAGGAAACATCAGAGCCACTTCCATTTGCAACAATCGGACTAAAAAATAAAGGAAAAGGTACTGTAACTAATTTTAACGGAGAGTTTGGACTAAACATCTCATCCGGTTACTATTCCGATACTCTTTCAGTTTCATATCTGGGTTATATAAAAAGGGAAATTCCTGTTAAAAATGCACTCGGGAGCGATATGTTCATATCGATGAAAAGAGAATTCATCTCTATTCCAGAAATTATAATACGAAATCAGATCCCATATGATATTCTATCAAAAGCACGACATGCAATTGCAGAAAACTATGGCACCACTCCCGCTTCAATGACTGCTTTTTACAGGGAAGGGGTGCTAAAGAAAACTGAAGTGCAGACCTATTCTGCGGCAGTTCTTCAGATCTATAAAAGTGCATACTCAGGATCACTTTTAGGCGACCAGATAAAAGTTTTCAGAAGCAGAAAAATTGAAAATGTCAACCGGAGTGATACTCTTGCTATCAGGCTTAAGGCCGGACTAAGTACATGTCTCGATCTTGACGGTGTAAGAAACATGTTCGATTTTATAACTTTAGCCAGTATGTCAGACTATACTTACAGAATGACAGACATCGTAACGTACGACGATGAGGCTGCATATGCTATTGAATTTCAGCAACTCGAGAGTGTCGATCTTCCTCTTTTTAAAGGTACTATCTATATAAATACTGTAGATTATGCCATACTTTATGCTGAATTTGAAATAAATCCTCTGTTGATACATAAGATGAAAGATTCTTTTATATCCACATCATCACGAGGATTTAATACATGGCCGGTATCAGTAAAGTACACTGTCAGTTACCGGAAGGTTAATGAAAGATATTTTTTAAGTCACGTACGAGGCGATCTGATTTTCGCATCAAAACAGAAGAAAAAACTTTTCAGCACACAATTCAAAGTCTTCTTTGAGCTTGCAGTTACTGAAACCAGCCTCAACAATGTCACAAGATTTGAAAGGGAAGAACTAGCTCCCATCCACTCGGTATTTTCAAGAACAATAAACAATTACGACCCTCTGTTCTGGGGTAATCAGGATTTTCTCCTGCCTGAAGACAATCTTCTTCAGTCGCTTAAAAACATGAATGTTAAGCTGAAGGAATTTTCAAAATAAAAGAAAGAAATAACTATCAATGGTCCTTTATGTTCCTTCATGTCTGCCTTCGTGTACTTTGTAGTTACTTTTTTTACCACAAAGGGGCACAAAGGAATCCTCTAAGGAACACAAAGGAAATCCTTAAATCAGGAAGGAAACAAAATTCCAGTATTAGTATTTGTCAATAAGTCTGTACAGTTCCGTCAGATCCGGAGTAAGAATAATTTCGGTTCTTCTGTTTTTAGTACGGGCATCCGTTGTACTGCGCGGATCAACAGGAAGATATTCGCTTCTGCCTGATGCAGTTAATCTCTTGGCATCTATGCTTGTGCCTTCCAGTAGGGTTCTGACAACAGTAGTAGCCCTCTTTACGCTAAGGTCCCAGTTGTCTTTTAACTGACCGCTTCCAGGGTTGTATGGAACATTATCGGTATGGCCCTCGATCATTATTTGAATATCTGGATTTTTCTCAAGTACTCCTGCAAGTTTCTTAAGCGCATTTCTACCATTTGCATCTATATCCCAGCTGGCAGATTTAAATAACAGTTTCTCATCAAGAGATACATATACTTTACCGTTTTTCATTGTAACCGTAAGCCCGTTATTCTCAAAACCCAACAGGGCTTCGGAGACTTTAGATTTCAAATCCTGAACAATCTGCTTCTGTGCGTAGAGTATTTTCTCAAGTTCTGCCAGACGGGCATTCCTTTTTTCAAGCTCGAATGTCAGTTCATCGAGTGATGATTTTTTTGAATCCAGATTCTGTTCGAGCTGTCGCAAAAGATCCTCTTTTTTCTGAAGGTTTTCCTGGGCTGTCTGAAGTTCGGTAAGCAATTTCTGAGTCTCTTTTACATTGCCACGTATAAGATCTTCCTGTGCATTCTGAAGATCATTATATTTCGAAGATATTTTGTTATAGTCCTCAACTGCCTTGTCGCGCGAGCTTTGGGCAGTGACAATCTCCTGTTTCACTAAACCCATCTCTTTCTCAAGTGTGACAAGCTTAGCCTCCAGTTCCTTATTCTGCATTCCCAGACTTATATTATCTGACTTGAATTCATCTCTTTCATTCATGAATTGCTTGCTGGTATCCTGTAAACTGCTGAATTTTTTACCTGATACACAAGATGACAGAAACAATACGATGAATGAAATCGTTAGAATATAAGTGAATGGCCTTTTCATAATTTCAATATGCTTTATTGTATAACACATGTCTTGCTCTAAAAATTGCACGAGAGCCGATATTTTCGAAACAAAAATAAGAAAATCCCGAAGATGCTTCGTTAAACAAGAGGGAATAATATTTGTTATATTTGCTGGCTTTTTGATTTAACAGTTCTTCAAATGGACAAAGCAGAAAACTTACTCAATAAAATAACTACCCCGGAGGATCTCCGTAAGCTCGATCCTGCTGATCTTGTTCAGGTCAGCGCTGAGCTCCGACAGTTTATTATTGATGTAGTCTGCAATAATCCCGGACATTTTGGCGCCAGTCTTGGTGTGGTTGAATTAACAGTGGCTCTGCATTATGTATTTAATACACCCTATGATAAAATAATCTGGGATGTAGGTCATCAGGCATATGGCCATAAGATACTAACTGGTCGCAGAGAAAGTTTTTCAACCAACAGAAGATACAAAGGAATTTCCGGTTTCCCGAAAATGGCCGAGAGTGAATATGATGCTTTTGGAACGGGTCATTCATCAACTTCAATTTCTGCAGCTCTTGGAATGGCTGTGGCAGCAAAAAAGAAGGGAGAAAACAGGCAGGTTGTAGCAATAATCGGTGATGGTGCCATGACAGCCGGTCAGGCGTTTGAAGGACTTAACAATGCAGGGATTGCAAAATCGAATCTTCTGGTGATACTCAACGATAATAACATGGCTATTGATGCCAATGTAGGGGCGCTAAAAGAATATCTGCTTGACATCACAACAAGTAAAACTTACAATAAATTTAAGGACAAAGTCTGGAAAGGACTTGGGATATTCGGTAAATATGGTCCAAAGGCAAGAACCCTTGCTGCCCAGCTTGAAGCAGGTGCCAAAAGCACCTTTCTCGACCGAAGTAACCTATTTGAGGGACTAAACTTCAGGTATTTCGGACCTATTGATGGGCATGATGTTACGTATCTTACTAAAGTACTGGAAGATATGAAGAGAATTCCAGGACCTAAACTGCTACATTGTATTACTGTAAAAGGTAAAGGATTCAAACGTGCCGAGGAGAATCAGACAACCTTTCATGCCCCTGGGAAATTCAACAAGGTTACAGGGGAAATCCTTGATAGTCACCATGGTGAATC
>Ga0172368_10004768_pt1 | contig 15522 bp, 17 predicted proteins | sample Lak11m_FD_114540 | JGI IMG/M metagenome (GOLD analysis project Ga0172368, IMG submission 114540) | Freshwater microbial communities from Kabuno Bay, South-Kivu, Congo - kab_022012_11m | ecosystem: Environmental > Aquatic > Freshwater > Lake | place: Democratic Republic of the Congo: South-Kivu...
CGGGAGGTTGTCGTCTCCGCAGGCGCGACCGGTGCGATGTACTGCGCGTTTCAGGCGCTGCTTGATCGCGGCGACGAGGTGATTGTCTTCGAGCCATTTTACGGCCAACACGTCTCGACTGCCTGGAGCGTAGAGACGTGATAGCCGTAAAATGGCTCGAAGACAATCACCTCGTCGCCGCGATCAAGCAGCGCCTGAAACGCGCAGTACATCGCACCGGTCGCGCCTGCGGAGACGACAACCTCCCGGTCGGGATCGAATTCCAGACCGGAGAATCGCTTCTGTTTTTCAGCTATCGCCTCTCGAAGCTCCCGGTTTCCCGTATGATGGGTATAAATATTCACGCCCTGCATGACGGCATCCGCCGCGCTCTGCAACACCACCGGCGGCACCGGCGTATCGCAAATCCCCTGCGACAGGTTGATCCCGCCCATCCGGGCGCACTCGATCGACATGGCCCGAATATCGGACTGCATGACCAGCCCGCAACGTTTGCCGAGATTGAGACTCATGAGATGGATACTTCAGAATGGAGAAACAGGCAATCGGCGACGCGTCGGCAGAATACCGGAACCAGCAGCGCCATCGACATCACGCAACATTTTAATCAGGTAAATGCCGGAACAGCTCGGAAAAAGGCGCGACTCCGAACAGAAGCATCAGAATCAGGACAAAAACTGCCATGACGACATAGATGATCAGAAGCGCCGGAATACTTGCCAACGCAAGCTTGACCAGAAAAACCACCATGGAGCCAAACGGCATTTTGATGTCGGTAACGACGATGTTTCTGTTTTGACCGGTATTATCAGTCATGGCACTGGATTTTGTTTCGATGATGGTAATATGCCCCGTAACCAGGATGCTGCCCCACAAAACACATTCCCCCGGCTCAAAGACCGGGGGAAGAGAGTAAAAAGCAAAAAAGCGGAACAGCGATCAATCCTTTGCCGGGGGCTGGACAGTGATCGTCACCTTTTCGAGGGTAGACTGCGTCTGGGCCTGCTGAGGCAGGAACGGCAGTGAAAAAGGAAGCTGCGGCAAGGAGAATGGTAATTGCGGCAAAGAGATCGACGGAAGCTGCGGCAGCGAGAACGATGGCAGAGAAATCTGCGGCAACGAAATCGACGGGAGCGAAATCGAGGGCAACTGAAGCTGCGGAAGAGCGGGAAGCTGTGGCAACGGAAGCTTGGAGATCACGCCCGCAATCTGATCCTTGAAAGGAATCGGCAGTCCCATCGGCCCCTGCTGAATCGCCTCGACGACCAGACCGGCAGCGCCCTGGATGGACTCCATCATGTCGCCAAGTGCCTCTTTGCCGCCCATTTCGCCGCGCTGGATGCGACCAACGAGGTTCTGCACGCCCGGCACGATCTGCTGCGCGGTGTCCTTGCCCATATCGGCGGCATAAGCGAAGAGCTGGAAAGGATTGCTGAGCACCATGCGACGCACCTCTTCGGGGCGAGACAGCACCTTCACGTCGCCCTCTTTTGCGATGGTCGCCTGGCAGGCCATGCGACCGCCAGCGGCGATCTGGCGGGGAGAGAGGAATGCTTTCTCGACATCGGTGAGTGGCGCGAGGCAGTCGGCACCCTCCTGAACAGTGATGTAGCAGGCCTGGCAGAGACCGTGGCCTCCGCAGACATAGCCGACATGGCTGTGATTGAGCCGTGCGGCCTTGCCGATCGTCTGGCCGACAGACGACTGGACCGGTTTGTCATTGATAATGAGATTCATGGCAGTAAAGGTTTTTCGTTTGCACAGGCTCCATGCATCGCCGTCAACGAAAAGCTGAACGGCGCAGGGAACTACGATGCAGGGATTTTATGAGGATAATTTAGTAAAAATATTCAATCCCCTATGCAAAGTTCCTGTGCCAAACAGCCGGGGGGTTTCAGTACGAAAGCGAAATCGTTATCGCAACCGATTCCTCCTCTTCTCCAGCTATAGAGAATTTTTAACAACGGATCAACTACTCACCCATAGTCTCGTCTACAGCGGCTGAACGCCCATGCTTTCAAGGAAACCCTTCAATGTATTCCAGGCCACAGTTCATGGGTATAATTCAAAAGCCTGAATCAAACCCTGCTCTTCAAGCTCGCTCAACGCCCACTCCCGCGCCAGTTCGACTGCCCGGTCAAGCTGCCCAAACGCCTGAATGAAAAGGCTAAACCGCTAAATCCAGCGAATATCCTGATTGGTCATCGCGCAAGCTTTTTTTTATTGGTCACATCGTGTATCGGCGTTTGAATGGCGGACTGGAAAGTCCGCCCTCCTTTCACCATCGCCAGATAATCGTCCTCCCGCCGACTCATCGCCGCCCTGAGTTCGTCGGTTTCGTCATTGTGGCCCATGAGGTGCAACGCGGAGTGAATCGTTACACGGAGAAGTTCGTCGTCAAAGCTCACGCCAAAGCGTTTGGCGTTGGATTCGATCACGTCGAGCGATATGTAGAATTCGCCTTCGACATCCGAGCCTTCGTTGTAGCCGAAGGTGATGGTGTCGGTGACGTAGTCGTGGCCGAGAAAGTCGCGGTTGATGCGGCGGATCATCCTGTTGCCGCAGTAGATCGCTTCGATGGAGCAGACCGCGCCGCCCTCCTCGCCGACGACCATCCGTATGGCTTCGGCGAGACGCGCTTCGTCAATCGTGCGCCTGGTTGTGTTAAAGATGTGCAGCGGCATGATTTTTCGATGCCGACGCCTTCAGCATTGCGTCGATCTGCTTGAGGTTGTTGCGGTGCACGCGGATGGTGAGCTGCACCTCTTCATCGATATGCTTCTTGTCGATCACCTCGGCGTGGTCGTAGAGGTAACCGATCAGCTTGTAGTTCGAAACGTGAGTCCTCACCTTGCGCGTCTTGTAATCGCGGGCGACGTGATTGGCGATGCTCTCCTTCAGTGCAGAGAGGTTCAGGCCACGCGCGGCGGAGATGAAGACCGCATCGGGATACTTGCCTCGCAGGCCGGTCAGGATCGCCGGATCGTCGAGCGCATCGATCTTGTTGAACACCTCGATGATATGGTTGTGCTTCACACCGATCTCCTTGAGCGTCTCGCGCACCACCTGCATCTGCTCCTCGAAGGCCGGGTGGCTGATATCAATGACGTGCAGTAAAAAATCAGCCTGCAACACCTCTTCGAGCGTTGATTTGAAGCTCTCGACCAGGGTATGCGGCAATTTGCGGATGAAGCCGACCGTGTCGGAGAGCAGCACGAGTTTGTTGATCCTGAGTTCCAGGCGCCGGGTCTTGGTATCGAGCGTGGCGAACAGGCGGTTCTCGGCGTAGGCTTCCGCCTCCGGGCAGAGCACGTTCATCAGCGTCGATTTGCCCGCGTTGGTGTAGCCCACCAGCGCCACGCGAGGCACGGTTGCGCGACCTCGGGTCTGCGTGTCATGCTGGAGCGAGACGGCGCGAAGTTTCTTCTTGAGCGAGGCGATGCGGTTGCGCACAAGGCGGCGGTCGGTCTCGATCTGCGTTTCGCCGGGGCCTTTGGTGCCGATGCCGCCTTTCTGCTTCGACAGATGCGTCCATGCGCCGGAGAGCCGCGGCAGAAGATATTCGAGCTGCGCGAGTTCGACCTGCATTTTGGCCTGCGATGATTTGGCCCGAATGGCGAATATCTGCAAAATGAGGCCGGTACGATCGATCACTTTGCACTTGAGAATGCGTTCGAGGTTTCTCACCTGCACCGGTGTCAGGTCGTCGTCGAAGATGACAATGTCGATCGAGTCCGCCTCGATGAGTCCGGCCAGATCTTCAGCCTTGCCGCTGCCGATGCAGGTGGCCGGATCAGGCTGCTTCTTTTCCTGGATGATGGAGGTGATAACGTCGGCTCCGGCCGTATCGGCAAGGAACTTCAGTTCGTCGAGATACTCTTCGACAAGGTGCCGGGGAATGTCAGGCGTGGAGGTGATGCCGACAAGTACGGCACGCTCGCGGGGTTCCGGTGATGGAATTGTTGTCAAATGGATTGCCTGTGATAGATTCTTGCTGCAACAGCGATCCGTAATCCGGAATAACGGCGAACGCCATTGCTATTGCTATATTATCGCCTTTATTATTATTTTGCCGTCACGTTCATCTTAACGTAATCCGGCCTCAGAAAGTTACATATTTTTGACACTCCGGCACACAAAATCAGACCGGCAGCGGCAAAACGCTTTCCGGTAATCAGGCAGGCAAAACCAGCAGCGAGAGTTTCATGAACTACAGCTACAACGGACAGACCATACACCACGATGCCGGCCAGAAGCTGTCGCTCCCGAACGCTTACGACTACTGCCGCCAGATTGCCAGACACCACGCCAAGACATTTTACCTTGCCACGAAGTTCCTGCCCAAACGCCAGCAGAACCCCATTTTCGCGATGTACGCCCTTCTGCGCACAGTGGATGACCTGGTCGATCTGGCACAGGACAAACTCAGCAATGGCCAGTTGACGCGCGAGGAGATCAACGCATCGATCACTGACTGGAAAGTACGCCTGCAGGCCTGTTACGAATGGAATCCGGGCAACGACCCGATCCTGATGGCCTGGCAGGACACCCTGCGGCACTATTCGATCCCTATCGAACTTCCACTCGACCTGATCGACGGCGTCGCCATGGACATCGACTTCAAGACTTTCGAGACTTTCGACGAACTTTACGTTTACTGTTACAAAGTCGCCTCCGTGGTTGGCCTCATGACGGTCGAGATATTCGGTTACAGCGACAAAAAAGCGCTCCAGCACGCCATCGACCTCGGCATCGCCATGCAGCTCACCAACATACTCCGGGACATCGGCGAGGATGTCGATCGCGGACGCATCTACCTGCCACTCGAAGACCTCAGGAGATTCGACTACAGCCGGGAAGAGTTCATGAACAAAACGATGAACAGCCGCTTCATCGATCTCATGAAATTCCAGATCGAACGCGCCCGCCGCTACTACGACTCCGCCGACCTCGGCATTCCGATGCTCGAAAAGAACAGCCGCCTGGCTGTCGGCATCAGCAGCCGCAACTACAGCGACATCCTCAAGGCGATCGAAGAAAACGGCTATGACGTTTTTTCGCGTCGGGCCTACCGATCCTTCTACCAGAAAATAAGCACCCTGCCGTCCATCTGGCTCAAAACCAGAATCTCGGCATGAATTATCAAGTCCCCCGACAACCGTTTTTCTATCATCACAGACTATCAGCATGTCCACAGCACCAGATCAGAATCCCCAGCAGAACGATCCTTCACCAGCAGTGTCGCTCAACGACCAGATGAAGCGCCGCTTTGAGGAGCGCTTGCACCTCGCCGAAGCGGGCATCAATCCCTATCCTTATAAATTCGACGTCACCACCACTTCGCAAGCGATCATCAAAAGCTTCAGCGACGACAACCCCGCAGACGTTTCGGTCGCCGGGCGCATCATGGCCATCCGCAAGATGGGCAAAGCCTCGTTCCTTCACATCCAGGACTCAGTAGGCCGCATCCAGATTTACCTCAAGAAGGACGACGTCGGCGAGGCTTCGTACAACACCTTCAAGCTGCTTGACATCGGCGACATCGTGGGGGTCAGCGGCTTCACATTCCGGACGAAAACCGGAGAAATTTCGGTGCACGCCCGCCAGTTCGAGCTGCTCTCCAAGTCTCTCCGCCCGATTCCGATCGCCAAGGAGAAAGAGGTTGATGGCCAGAAGGTGATCTATGACGCATTCAGCGACCGCGAGCTGCGTTACCGCCAGCGCTACGTCGATCTGATCGTCAATCCTGAAGTGCGCGACACCTTCATCAAGCGCACGAAAATCGTCGCCCTGATGCGCAACTACTTCACTTCGAACGGCTGGCTCGAAGTGGAAACGCCGATCCTCCAGCCGATCTACGGCGGCGCGGCGGCACGCCCCTTCACCACGCACCACAACGCGCTCGACATGGAGCTGTACCTGCGCATCGCCAACGAGCTGTACCTCAAGCGCCTGATCGTCGGCGGTTTCGACGGCGTGTATGAGTTCGCCAAAGATTTCCGCAACGAAGGTATCGACCGTTTTCACAACCCTGAATTCACGCAGGTCGAGCTGTACGTCGCCTACAAGGACTACGTCTGGATGATGGAGCTGGTCGAAGATCTGCTGCACAAGGCGTGTCTGGAGGTCAATGGCAAGGATTCGACGATCTTCCTCGGCAACGAGATCAGTCTCAAGCCCCCCTTCCGCCGCCTCACCATCGCCGACTCGATCAGAGAGTTCACCGGTATGGAGATTCGCGGCAAATCGGAGGTGCAGCTCCGCGACATCGCCAAAGACCTCGGACTTGAACTCGATCCGAAAATCAGCAGTGGCAAGATCATCGATGAAATTTTCGGCGAGTTCGTCGAGCCGAAGCTCATCCAGCCAACCTTCATCACCGACTACCCGGAGGAGATGTCGCCACTCGCCAAAAAGCACCGCTCTGAGCCGGGCCTCGTCGAGCGCTTCGAGCTGATCGTCGGCGGCAAAGAGGTGTGCAACTCCTTCTCCGAGCTGAACGACCCGGTCATCCAGCGCGAACGCCTCGAAGAGCAGGCCAAACTCCGCGCCCGCGGCGACGACGAAGCGATGATTGTCGATGAAGACTTCCTCCGCGCCCTCGAATACGGCATGCCACCCTGCGCCGGTCTCGGCATCGGCATCGACCGCATGGTGATGCTCCTCACCGGCGAAGACTCCATCCGCGACGTCATCTTCTTCCCGCACATGAAGCCGGAGTGAGGCGAGGATTGACGGATTGAAATGCAAACGCCCCGGCGCTGATGAAGTGCCGGGGCTTTTTGGCTTCTGTCGTTGACGTGCTGACCTTCTCAATAAGTTGCATTGTTGGCGGCTTTCCGTATATTTGAACAATATACAGCCATCATGAATCGTTTTACCGAAATCACCGGATTCCAATGGGATGAAGGCAACCTGCTCAAGAACCCGGAAAAGCATGGAGTCTCGAACTCTGAATCCGAGGAGATTTTCTTCAATGAACCGTTGATCGTCACCAATGACCAGAAGCACTCGGAAATCGAACCACGATGGTATGCTCTTGGCAAAACGAACGAAAGCAGATTGCTGTTTACAGTATTTACCATCAGGCATGACAAGATCAGAATCATCTCATCCCGAGAGATGAACAACAAGGAACGAGGCATTTATGAAAACACAGAAAAAAACAGTGCCCGAATTTAAAAGTGAGCAGGAAGAACGGGAGTTCTGGGCGTCGCACGATTCAAGTAAGTATATCGACTGGGAAAATGCCAGCAAAGCTGTTTTCCCTAATCTGAAGCCGACCATGAAAACCATATCGCTTCGTCTCCCCGAAACAATGCTCAACCGCCTCAAAGTGCTGGCCAATGAACGGGATGTGCCTTATCAGTCCTTGATGAAAATGTTTCTGAAGGAACGAATCGACCGGGAATACGAACCGAAATAGAGGAAAACAGGTTTTACTCAAAGTGAAAATGCATAAATTGAATTAACTTTCAAGTGTTTTCTTTATTGATACTTCTTGTCGGCAAAGACTCCATCCGCGACGTCATCTTCTTCCCGCACATGAAGCCTGATTGAGGCGAGGATTGACGGATTGAAAAGCAAAAGCCCCGGCGCTGACGAAGTGCCGGGGCGTTTTTGGGTTTGATTGTCATTCTGAACGAAGTGAAGAATCCAGTTTTTCGTGCGAAGTAAACATTAACGAAAACTTCTTGCCTGTCCTTCTGATGTTGTCACAGAACATTGTAATAGTAAAGCGTCATGCTAACACAAAAATAGCTTATTTTCTTACAAAATATCTCTAACCATAAAATCATTTATTGATAACCCTCATTCTCACTGGAATTCTATTTTCCCCAGGCGTTTTATCATACAGTATATACGCATCACTATATTCAAACTTCTCAAAAATCGCTTCAATTAAAACACTAACTACCTTTGTGTGGTTTTTCGAAGCGACTAAAACTTCAATCATATACTCACCAATACCTTTCTGATGACCACCATTATTGGGCGGATCAATTGAACAAAACAGAAACCAATAATGCTTACTAAATATTTCAGTAAAATCACAATGCTTCCCCATACCAACAGGTAGGTTTTATAAATAAATACCGCCAATATTAGACCATATCAAGTTCATTGGCTGCCAAGATTCATCCTCAACAAAAATTCCTTGGTCATTTTTTTTCTTAAGAGCTTTTACATAGACCTCTACATTTTCTGCCGAGGTTCTACCATTATTTTCTATCCAGAGCCTTGAAAAATATGAATAATATCCATTATCTTTTTTTATCATAACATTATCAGGTGGCCCATCTTTTATTGTAACCTTTAAAGCAGGGTGATATATCCACTTCTTGAATATATCACCATATAAAGCAACCAAAACGGCAGCCACAGTCCCCATCGCAGCGATCCAAGCTGGGATATCTCCTATATCATACGACAAAAACACAATTTTAAAATCCATAATATTCGACTTAATTTTTCAACCTTTTGTAAGCAGCACATCTGCGTTCAGATTCCGCTACCCAGGCCGCCTCGATTTCCGGATCGGGCTTGTCGAGGCTTTCGAGAAGCATCTCGACCAGACGAATCTTATCGATGGGATTCAGGCTCAACGTTTTAACCTGTAACCCTTTAGCGATCACATTGCCTCCTTTTTCAGGCTATTCTTTTCTGAGAAAAACATCTCCAGGCACTGATGAATCGTGAAAACGAGCCTCATCCGGCACACCAATATGAGACAGATACGGAAAAGAGACAAACTCATAACGATTCTCACTCACAACTTCTTTTCACGCGTCATCTCCTTATCGATCATCCGTTTCCTGATCAATGATGCTCCGGTAAACACAAGCACGTCCATGCCGTAAATAACAGGTCGATCCCCCATCCGGCCAGAGGCCAGATGAACCACAGGTATCCGGGCTAACTTCTCAGATTGATGACAAAGAGCACCGTATTGACGAGAATATAAACCACCAGAAAAAAGGCAAATCCGATCTCCGCATCCACCCGTTTCCGGGCTCTTTCATATGAATCCTGAAGTTCCGTTCTGCTGCCCTCCTCACTTCTTTCTTGGCTCTAAAACGAGACTGGTGCAATTCCAAAAACAACACTCAGGAATACAAAAGGAAGCTATCGCTAATAACTTTTTCCCGGTGCTCTTGGACCTCTGGCCCTGGCTTAACAGGTTTTGCATCCCACGAGTCTCTTACAGCAGGCTTCCGAATATCCTTCGTTTTGCTGCCAGGCATATCCACATGAGTCGAATCTCCCGGCTTCAACCCCGGAAGATTCCAGGGGTCAACAGGCTTTTTTTTCTTTTTATCTGACTCCGCCTCTTCGCTTTTATTGAGCAATTTCCTGATAATTTCTGAGAAAAGGATCCCGGATTCATCTGCCATTTTAACCTCCCTTTCAGATAATTTTAGCTGCAATAGCACTAAGAACCAAAACAATAAAACCAACAACAATAAATATTCCACTTTTGGAAAGCATATCTGCTCTATGGTCATTAATTTGTGCATTCCGCTCCCTGGCCTCCAGATACATTTTGGCAACCATTATTTTAGCGGCATCATCATCTATAGTATTCGGACGCAGCTCCTGTATCAAGCTGTCGCCACGAGGATATGAAAGATAGTCCCAAACCCGACGGCTCACCAAAGCAAAAACAAGGCCGACACCGAAAAGCAGAAATGAGACAAGTGAAAGCCATGAGGAAAGTGAGTGATCAGAAAAGTCAATCGATTCAAGCGCCTCGAGATTCACAATCTTGAAACCTGTAATAACGACAATTGCGCCGATATAGGCCTCCGCCTTGGTTGTCAACCGATCTTCTCGCTCACACTCGGCATTGAACGCTTTCTCGCTCTCCTGAAACACCAGGTCAATCTTGCTCATAGAGATTCTCCCATGTCAAGATTTGTTATTGAAACCATCCTGTATGTCAAAAACATGAGGAACGGAAATTACCTCTGAAAATCCGGCTGTACAGGAGAAATTCCTGGGCCGCAACAGATTTCCACTCCAGTACGATTAATAAGAAAATTTTCACTCACGCACTCCCGTTACACAATCGCACGATTGAGGAGTGCGCAACAAAAATTTTCATGTCGGAAAACAGCGTGCTGAACCGAGCGATAATCAAGACTGGTTATATGAATATGGGCTTGACGTGCTCAGCCATCCTGATCGGACGTATCGGGCTGAGATTCCGGCGCTTGGGATGGATGAGACTGATAACCGCCAGGCCAGGAGAGTGACCAGACAAAAGCTCCGATCCATCCCAGTCCTGTCCAGCCGAGAAGGATATTCAAAGCGATTATCGCTGGCAGACTTCTGTGCTTGCGCGACCAGGCAATGAGTGAGGGCACGAAGTAAAACGCCCAGAGAAAAACGTTCAAAAGGATGATCGGTACCGGAGACGAGGTTGACCAGACCCATGAGCGTATCAATTCCTGTTCCATGATTGAGTTTCGTTGTGTTGTTTTCTTTTATCATCATCCCCCTTTTTGACGTCACTCCTGCCGGATTTCTTCGCCCGATCAGAATTTTTTCGATACCTGACCTGAAACACGGAATACAGACGTTTCAAGACTCCAGTTTCCATACACCGGCAAGAATGTCGTGCATTCAGGCCGTTCTGAAGCCTGAATGGCGGCAGAATGGCCTCGTATCGTTTGGTATACATACAGAGAAAAAATACATTGAAAGATTGACACGACTGGCAACCCTGTAATTCGTCTCGATGAAACGGTTTTTTGCAAATAATCGCCTTAAACGACGAATCATTGCATTAGCTTACATAATCTTACGCAAAAGCCGTTATTTCAGGGGTACATCTCAGCAGTTTGTCCGGCTTACCTGGGCCTCGTTTCTTGCCCAGCTCAACCTCAATCAGGATCTGCCATTTCTTCTCGTCGCTGTTTTCGTCGGACTTGTAACAGGATTTGTCGCCATCATTTTCCATGATGCCATCAAGATCATCAGCTCTTATCTGTTTTATGGCACAACCGCTCTGGGGTTACCGACATTCAACAACTATCTGCGCATTATCCTGCTGCCTCTCATCCCGGCACTTGGCGGTCTGATCGTCGGTCTTTACAATACCTTCATCGTCAAGACCAGACCAGAGCATGGGCTGCCGTCAGTCATCAAGGCTGTCGCACAGAAGAATGGCAAAATCCCCCTGAAAAACTGGATTCACAAAACCATCACTTCGGTTGTCAGCATCGGCACCGGCGGTGGCGGTGGCAGAGAAGCTCCGATTGCCCAGGTTGGCGCTTCGATCGGTTCAGCGATCGCACAGCTGCTCAGATTTTCTCCTTCCAGAACCAGAACCTTGCTCGGTTGTGGTGCGGCAGCAGGCCTTTCCGCCGTGTTCAATGCTCCTATCGGCGGTGTGATGTTCGCCGTCGAGGTCATTCTCGGAGACTTCAGCGTCCGGACATTCAGCCCGATCGTGGTTGCCGCCGTGGTCGGCACCGTCCTGTCGAGAAGCTACCTTGGCAATTATCCGACCTTTCATGTAACCAAATACAGTCTCGTCTCGAATACCGAACTGCTCTTTTATTTTGTACTCGGCGTGCTTGCAGGCCTTACAGCGGTACTCTTCATCAGGACCTTCTACACTATAGAAGAGCTGCTGCACAAAATGGAAAACCGCTTCCATATCCCCGTATGGTCGATGCCGGCTTTCGGCGGACTGTTGTGCGGTCTTATCAGCATGTGGGTGCCAGAATTGTACGGATTCAGTTATGATGCCATCAACCGGGCACTGACAGGACAGGAAACCTGGGATAATATGATCGCTGTCTATCTGCTCAAGCCGGTGGTTGCAGCGCTTACTGTCGGCTCAGGTGGGTCGGGCGGCATGTTCGCACCAACCATGAAAATGGGCGCCATGCTGGGTGGCATGTTCGGAAAGCTCATGAATGAACTCTTTCCGTCCATCACCGCAGCATCGGGTGCTTATGCTCTGGTCGGTATGGGGGCTGTAACGGCAGGCATCATGAGGGCTCCGCTGACAGTCATTCTCATCCTGTTCGAAGTTACGGGACAATACGAAATCGTATTGCCCATCATGTTCGCAGCTGTCACCTCGGCACTTGTCGCCCGGCTTGCCTATCCCTACACGATGGAAACCTATGTTCTTGAAAAGGAAAACGTACGTGTCGGATTCGGCATCGCGCTGACAATTGCCGGAAACATCAGTGTACTCGACGTCATGCAGCAGAAATTCGTCAGGTTTCTCAACGTAACCAAAGTCGAAAACATCATCGATGCATTTCACAACACCCGAGAATCGAATTTTTTCATCACGACTCATGACGGCGTCTTTATCGGCATGATCGGACTCGACGAAATGAGCATCATACTGAAGGAAGGCAGCTTTCCGGGAATGATCGCCGACGATCTGGTAAAAAAGAATATCACCGTACTCGACGATACTTCAAAACTGGACGAAGCTCTCAAGATTTTTGAAATCTCAGATTATTCGGTTTTGCCGGTGGTTGATCACAATACCGGCAAGCTCCTCGGTATTCTCAGGCAGTATGAAGCATTCACCTGGTATCGGAAGCAGATGAACCTGATCGGCGAGGATGCCGGAGAGCTTTCCGGTCAAAGAGCCGTCTGATAATGGGGCAATGCGAACTCATTTGCCTTTTTTTACACAACATGACACCCGATTGTGACAAGCAGGAAAAGCGGCTTGGATTTACGGCCGTTCATGCTTATGGTTAATGAATATCCTCTCTGAACCGGTATCATGACAAGGAAACTGCGTCGATCCAGGCGGCAACAAGAACGGCAGGCCTGCCCCTGAAATCCTGCCGAACGCATCGGCCTTCATTAACCATAATGGAGAAGCCCCATGACCTGCTTTATTCCAAAATCTTCTGCGCCCATCCTGCTCGACCTTGTGAGTCAGGGTGAAGGATTACGCATAGAGTTCAAGCGTCTCGTTCATTCCGCACCCAAAATCGCCCGGTCGATTACGGCATTCGCCAACACTTCCGGAGGCGTGATTCTGATCGGGGTTGATGATGACCGGCGAATCGTCGGCATCCAGAGCGAAAAAGAGACTCTTCAGATCATCGACGAAGCACTGAGATATCATATCGAGCCGAAACCTCAGGTAAAAATACACGTCGAGGAGTTCAAACGCCGGATGGTGTTGCTGATCGACATTCCTGAAAGCCTCGAAAGACCTCATTTTCACATCGAACCGGTCATCCGCCGGGACACTGCAAAAAAACCGGTCGAACGACGTGTATTCATCCGCGAAGGCAGCCAGAACAAAGCCGCCAGTGAAGACCGGATCGCCCTGATGCTCTCGTCTAAAAAACCACTCAGAGTATCGTTCACGGATCGTGAGCGAAGACTGCTCGCCTACCTTCAGGAACATGACCGGATCACAGCAGAACAGTTTGCTGATAACGCCTGTATTCCAATGCAGGAAGCGCTACGCATACTGGTTTCGCTGGTACGATCGGGTGCACTGCAACTCGTCACAGAAGGCAACCGCAGCTCCTACATGCTGACAACCTCCTGACCGATACTTCTCCTCACAATACCCCTATATCATTCTACATATTTGTATTATTTTTTTAGGAATTCTCATTAGATTACCATATTTTTTTAAGTAATCAAAGCGAATGACTGAAGCAGTCCACTCAATATCATCTTCCGGCCATGACCCGATTATTCGATCTTTATGAATCAGAGCCTGAGCGCTTTTTCGATGAGGTAATCGCGCGGAATGGTTCACCAAAGCCTCATTATGAAATCATGATGCGCCGGTTCAACCTGTTCTCGACTGCCGATATACGGGCAAGGCGCGAAATGGCAAACATCTTTTTTCGTAATCAGGGCATCACGTTCACCGTCTACGGAGTTGAGGCGGGTATCGAACGGATATTTCCCTTCGACCTGATTCCGAGAATCATACCCGCCCCTGAATGGGACATCATCGAACGCGGTCTTACCCAGCGCATCACCGCCCTGAACGAGTTTCTGTCCGATATCTATATGGAGCAGAAAATTCTCAGGGACAAGGTCATCCCGGCGGATCTGGTGCTCGGAAGCAAGCATTTCCGTCGCGAATTTGTCGGCATCAGGCCGCCGCTCGGTGTCTATATCCACATCACCGGAAGCGATATCATCCGAGATATTGAGGGGCGCTATATGGTGCTCGAAGACAATCTGCGAACACCGAGCGGTGTCTCATACATGCTCCAGAACCGAAATGCCATGAAACGCGCTTTCCCGGTGCTTTTCGATCGCTATACCGTACGCCCGGTAGAAAATTATCCTCAGATACTTCTCAGAACGCTTCAGGAGATCAGTCCGACCCCGAAAGCTGATCCCAAGGTAGTGGTGCTCACACCCGGAGTGTACAACTCGGCATACTTCGAGCACAGTTTCCTGGCCCAGCAGATGGGTGTGCAGTTGACCGAAGGGCGCGATCTGGTGGTCAACAACAACAAGGTATATACCCGCACGACCAGAGGATTGCAAAGGGTCGATGTGATCTACCGCAGGGTTGACGATGATTTTCTTGATCCGCTGGTCTTCAGACCGGATTCAATGCTCGGCGTCGCCGGGCTCGTCAATGCATACCGCAAAGGCAATGTCACGCTCGCCAATGCCATCGGCACGGGAGTGGCTGATGATAAAGTGATCTACAGCTTTGTCCCCGATATCATCAGGTACTACCTGGGCGAAGAGCCGATACTCGACAATGTGGAGACCTGGCTTGCCAGCAATCCGAAACATCTGAAGCATATCCTCGAAAACCTTGAAACGCTGGTCGTCAAGGCCGCCAATGAATCGGGCGGATATGGTATGCTGGTAGGCCCCGAATCGACGCTTGAAGAGCGGGAACAGTTCGCTGAAAAGATTGTTGCAAATCCCCGGAACTACATCGCCCAGCCAACCATTTCACTGTCGCGCCATCCGAGCTTTTACAACGATACGGAAATCGCCCCGTGCCATATCGACCTGCGTCCCTATGTCCTGTATGGCAAGTCGCTCTCCATCGTACCTGGCGGCCTTACCAGGGTGGCCCTAAAACGCGGCTCACTGGTAGTCAACTCATCGCAGGGGGGTGGAAGCAAAGACACCTGGGTCATCGATATCTGAACCATTAACGAAAGAATCAAATGCTGAGTCGTGTCGCCGAATCGCTCTTCTGGATGAGCCGTTACTTCGAACGCGCCGAAAACACCGCCAGGTTTCTCGACGTGAATTTCAACCTTCTGCTCGACCTGAACAGCATAACCTCCGTAGATCATCCGAACTACTGGAAACCGCTGATCATGGTCATGTCAGATCCTGAGCATTTTACCACTCTCTATCAGGAGTACGATGCCCATTCGGTAACCGATTACCTGGTATTCAACCGCCAGAACAGCAACTCGATCGTCTCCTCGATCAGCATGGCCAGAGAAAACGCCAGAAGCATCATCGAAAGCATATCGAGCGAGATGTGGGAACAGCTCAACAACCTGTACCACGTCCTGCATA
>Ga0172368_10004771_pt1 | contig 15514 bp, 9 predicted proteins | sample Lak11m_FD_114540 | JGI IMG/M metagenome (GOLD analysis project Ga0172368, IMG submission 114540) | Freshwater microbial communities from Kabuno Bay, South-Kivu, Congo - kab_022012_11m | ecosystem: Environmental > Aquatic > Freshwater > Lake | place: Democratic Republic of the Congo: South-Kivu...
ACCAACTCCAGGTTATGGGTGACCGCGATGCGCTGAAACAGGTATTCATCGTCGCGTTGGATAACGCCATGAAGCATTCATCCGGCGCAATCGAAGTCACATCCAAAAAACTTGGCAGGCAGGTGGAAGTTCGCGTGCAAGATCATGGCGATGGAATTCCGTCCGAAAAATTGGAACACGTCTTCGACCGCTTCTATCGCGGGGAAGAATCCGCCTCTGTCTCTGGCTTTGGGCTGGGTCTCTCCATTGCAAAGACTCTCACCGAGAGTCTGGATGGCGAGATCGAAATGCAAAGCGAAGTGAGAAAAGGTAGTACAGTGATATTGAGATTGCCGATTGCAGGTTAGATTTTAATTAAAACTACCCAACAGGATTTTTCGCCTTACAACCGCAATCGGATCTGTCCGGCGGGGCATATATCATGTATATGGGTATGAATTTCGCAGGCGAGCGTAGGCGGCACGTAGACGGTAAAAGATGGAAAGTTAGGATGACAACTGTAACGAAAACACCCCTAGTTGTAGGGTGTTTTCGTTTCAGTATTTCGATATACAACAATGCTCTGACTGGGATTTCTTCCATCAATTCTCAATCGAAGTGGCAGAGTTTTGTACGTGCGGGGATGAGTCAGCTAAATTTGTCAGCATGCGCTTATCATCTAACCCTAAAGTTGGCACGCACAATTGTATATCTGGCCGGGAGCGATGAAACCCAATCTCCGCATTTGGCCATCCAAAATTAATGATGGGTGTTTAATCAAGCTGGCAAATTATGTTGCATGAATTTGCACAAAATCAGATATTCAGCGTGAGACCAAAGAAGCGGGTCGGCAATTGGTCCCCATTTTTGCACCCACGGAATATACATCGCTTCTTCGTTCAGACCAACCGGTACCTGCTCGGGCAACCAGCCATTTTCATTCGCTTGAGCCTCTATCCACTGGCGAAGCTGCTCGGCTTTTTCATTTTCTCCCACCTCACACCAATACCAACCCAGCCAGGCAGCCAATAAAATCCATTGCCCGCCCCCGTAATAGGTGTCTGTGGCATATCGTTTGACGCCACCCAGGCATAAATCTGTTTCAATCTTTTCGGCGGTACGGCGCATGATCGAGTCATCAGGCGTTACCAATCGATAGGGAGTGCTGAGTGCCAGCAGACTCGCATCCACTTGGGAGTTTCCAAGGAATTTTTGCCAGTGACCATCTACCTGTGCGTTTTCAAGAATGAATGAGCGAATGGCTGAAGTTGCAGTTTCACGCTGGTCGCCTGTCAAATCTCCGTAGGCCTTTAATCCGCCATAGATAGCAGCAAGGGTGTGTGGGTGAATCTTTTCGTTGAATTCCTCCCAACAATCATAACAAGGGTGACGCCATAGCCCCTCAATGTAATCTGCAGTTATATGTGCTGCCTGCAACCACTCAACAGGGAGTGGATTGGAGGTGGTCCGTTGGTGTTCAGCCAACGCCCACAGCCATGTACCAAAACCATCCAATTGGAAGTTTTCCCAGGCTGTGGTGATATTTTCTTCGCCATCAAGAGTGTAACGAGTGTGCAGAATATCCGCGTCAGTCAGGGGTCGTCCGTCAGCAGCTTTTTGGAGAGCACGTTGAACAATATCGGCACGGTGGTTGATGGCGGATGCTGTCCATGCATGGAAGCGCGCGGAGGCTTCATTCTCTCCATACAGATCGAGAGCGTACGCAATGTAGGAGCTATCCCGAAACCAGCAAAATGCGTATGTGGGAAAGTTTGGGCTGGCGATAAAAGCTCCAGATGGAGCTTGATTTTCCAGAATTATTTGTAAACTTCGTTCAACGAGGCGGTCTGAAGGAAATCTCATGGGAGAGGTAGCGGCCATGCTTGATCCAACCTTTGGAAAACGGGAATGCTCTCAAGTGGTGTGGGAATAGTTATCCATTGCTGTCCGGCGATTTTTTCACCTGTCCAGAAATCCTGCCACTGCCCTTCCGGGAGATACAAACGGCGCTCGGTCATTCCAGGTTCAAGCACAGGAGCAATCATCAATGCGCGGCCAAAACAATATTGATCGGCAATCTGCCAGGCTTGTGAATCTGTGGGCCAATCCAGGAAAAGTGGACGCATGAGCGGCTCCCCTGTTTCGGCGCAATGCCGCGCTTCTGCCATGATGTAAGGCAACAGGCGCATTCGGGTTTTGGTAAAGTGACGATAAATATCAATAACCTCTGGACGGCCTGTGCGTTCAGCAATGTTCCATGGTGTACGGTCTCGTAGTGGGATGCGATGATCGTTGAATTCTGAATGGTATTGCATGATCGGGCAGAAGGCAGCCATGGCAGCCGCACGCAAATATAACTCAGCAGTGGGGATTTCACCGCTGAACCCAGCGATGTCCCAACCCCAGAAGGGGACACCGGAAATCCCAATATTCAGACCTGCTGTTAAGGAAGCGCGGAATGCTTCCCATGTGGAGTTTTCATCGCCGGCCCAATGAGCAGGGAATGCCTGTGCTCCGGTGAAACCTGCACGACTGAAAGTCAGCGCATCGCCATTTCTTTTTTGATTCGAATAATGATGATAGGTGCCGACATACAAATTTGGATAGAGATTCAAACCTTCATCACCGCGTAAACCGTTGGCGAAGACAACATCCCTGCCCCACAAATGCTCACCGCCATCTGTCTTGAAACCGTCTATGCCCAATTCATCCAACAGGTAGGCGCGCTTGGACATCCACCAATCTGCAGCTTCAGGGTTGTTAAAATCAGGCATCAATGAATCATGGAACCAGAATGGACGAACGCGATACGGCGAGCCGTCCGGCCATTTCAGGTGATATCCTTTTTCCAACATATAGGCTTCATCAATTTCCTGCTGAGGATGGCGCTCTCCGCCCAGATATTTGAGTACAGGAACCTGCCAGAGCAAGAGGCGAACACCTTGGCGATGTAATTCATCGATCATTCCTTTGGGGTCGGGCCACAAGCCGTCAGCAGGGAATGTGAAATCTGACAGTTTAAAAGGCTGGTCGGCGGGCTTTGGGGAATATTGCGCGTCGTTCCAGATGTAGAATGTCTTTTCATCCGCCCAGGCTTCGATGACCAAGACAGTGACAGGAATATCGTGCAATTGACTTAGCCGCAACTGCTCCAGCACTGTCTTCTGACTGTTCCATTCATTGCTGCTGATCCAGTGACCAAATGCCCAATCAGGAGGTAATTGAGGCAACCCAACTTGACGGCTGAATAATTGCAGATTTTGTTTTGGCTCGGCACCTGCAAAGATATGGAAGTTAATGGACGCCTGCGGTCCGACCTCCGCCTGAAACTGCCACTGTTTCGAGAGGCTTGAGGCGAAATCGAAGGCTGAATGACGGGCGGTGTCCAAATGGAAAGCATAGCCTTGCGAGGATAGAAAAAATGGGACGGGCAGGTAGGTGTGAATATCCTGATTCTTGTATTGTTCGTAGACGGATGCATCCAGCTTCGAACCGCGTAAATTGAAAGCGTTGTAGCGTTCGCCCAAGCCGTGAAAACTTTCGGTCTCTGGAGATTCAAATGTCATACGCACGGTTTGCGGGGATTGACTCTCGTCTCCTGTTCGCCAGGCGGGGGGTGTGTCCGCAGCCAGGAGAATGTTTTCGTCACGGCTGATCTGTAAATGAAAAGGATGAAGGGTCAACTCAACACGCAGCCGACCAGTTGTCAGCGCGGCATGATCGTGTTCCTGTTCAAGAATCTGCCAGGAGGGTAAAGAGTCGCCTGAATTAATGGAAACGCTTTTTGCGTTCAAACAAAAGCTAAGTTGATCTGCGTTTGTCAGGGACATCTGCAAAGATGTTTCAAGTTGATGCTGTGGTGCGGAGAAAAAAATAATAAGTCCATTGGAATTAACTTGATAGCCGGTGATCTGATCGGTGGATATCCATTCCTGCACAGTGAAAGAATATTTGGGGCTGTCGATTTGGGAATTTTCTCCATCACTACTTGCATGAAGTTGATACGTGACCTGCTGACCGCGCGAAAAAGATGGCAGTGTTGCCCGCCATGTATCCCCAGCCCGCGTGCCGCCCAAACGAATGGTGGAGATTGCGAACTGCATCGTCTCAGCTTCGGTACCGCCTTGCGCAGTTAGGACTGCATCCGATTCTCCTTTGGCATCTGTGGTTGCCCATGTCGCCCAGACGCGCGTTGCTGATGAAGGAGGGAAGGTACGCGCTCCCAATTCAACGGACTGCCCGGCAATGGGTTGACGGGGAAAACGTTCATCTGGATCCTGATGGTGAGGATGCTCAATCCCCAGGGGAGTATGGGTTAAGGCTTCAAGGATTGTCATATTGCGGCTCTTTGCGAAACGGAGATGTGGTGCAACAGAATACTATATTTGATCTCTTGCATAAGTGGACAATTGAAAACCATTTTGAACCACTGAGACACGGAGTTCTAATTGGTTTTCTCAGTGTTTCCGTGTCTCAGTGGTTAAGATTTTAGACTTTTGCAAAAGATCTATTCAGAGCGGATTGAACAGACTCTCTTGCGCTCCGTTCAATCCGCTTTTACAGATCGATGTTTACTTGATCAACTCTTCGAGAAGAGTTTTTGCCTGATCGAGAGCTTCCTGCGGGGTCAATTGGTCGAGCATTACCTGCTCAAGTAACTTATTGATGCCATCCTGCATTTCGCTCTGGCGAACAATGACTGGCGGCACAACAGCGAATTCCAATGAGTCGATGACAGCCTGACGGTTGGCGGGAGGAGTCTGGGAAAGATAATCCTGGAAGAGAGCTGGATCCTTCAACGCGGGCAGTTCCCAGCCTGAAGCAATACGGATCTTGGCCATCTCGGGATCAGAGGTAAAGAACTTGACCCATTCGTAGGATTCCTGAGGATGCTTGGAGGCGGCAAAGACACTGACGCCATTGGCAAAGAAGTGGGTCGCCTTGTTGGTCATGCCGGGTTCCACTGTGATATCCCACTGGAATGGAGCATCTTTATAGGCAGAGAACATCCAAATGCCGGTTACATCCATGGCGAGCTTACCAGATGTAAACATATCACCATCGGACTGTCCGCCCATATCAGCAGCGCTGGGTACAACCTTGTCAACCTTGACCATATCGGCCATGGTCTGCAAAGCTTGAACGCACTCTGGTGAATTGATCAATACTTCGGTCTGGTCATCGTTGAAAAATTTACAATTGTTCTGGGCGGCTTTCTTGTAGAACTCCCAGAATTGAACACCGGAATACAGGCCCCAAACACCATTAGCAGGGTCATTCAACTTTTTGCCTGCTTCAACAGCATCTGCCCAGGTCCAGTCGGCGGTGGGGTAAGCTACGCCGGCTTTATCGAACAGGTCTTTGTTGTAGTACAACATAACGGTGGAGAAGGTTGCGGGAAGACCCAACTGCATTCCATTGTAGCTGAAGGCTGAATTTGCGCGCTCAGAGTAGACACTCGCATCGAGAGCGGTATCAGCAGACATCAGCGGTGAAAGGTCGAGCAAGAGACCCTTGTCAGCATAGGTCACAAAGTTTTCATAGTTAAGTTCAAACACATCGGGAGCGGTACCGCCGGCGATAAGAGTCTGAAGTTTGGTGAAGTAATCATCGAAAGACGCAGTCTCAACCTTCACGTTGATGTTCGGGTGAGCGGCTTCGAAGATCTGCACCATCTGATCGATTTCAGCCAGATGATCGGGGGCGGCTGAGAAGGTGTAATAGGTAATTTCGACAGGCTCTACCGGCGCAACTGGTCCAGGTGTAGCGGTGACAACTACGGTGTTAGTGATGACCTGCGGTTCAGCAGTGGCCGCGGGAGCGCAAGCAGCCAACAGCACAGATATAACCATTAACAGGCTTGCAAGACGAACAAAAACAGACTTTGTAAACATGGCTTTCTCCTCTTTATGAAATATGGATACGATTCTTGACTTTATTGAATGATAATTTTTGTAAGCAAGTGACGTGGTTCGTAAAAAATACCTCCTTATCCTTTCAAACCGCTCATGACATACCCTTGCACCAGGTATTTCTGAGCGAAGAGATATAACAACAACATTGGCAGCACCGTGATCACTGCTCCTGCCATGACCAAATTCCACTCGGTCAACCAGCGCCCTTGCAGGGTAGCCAGACCGACAGGCAGAGTCATCAACGTTTCTTCGCGGACGATGAACAACGGCCACATAAATGAGTTCCACGATCCCATAAAAGCGAATACAGATAAAGTTGCCAAGGCTGGCTTGGATAGTGGCAGGATGATTTTCAAAAAGATGGTGAGTGGAGAAGCGCCATCCATATAAGCGGCTTCTTCATATTCAGTGGGAATGGTCATGAAGGCCTGACGCAGCATGAATGTGCCAAAGGCGCTGAACACTCCAGGCAAAATCAACCCCTGGTAGGTGTTTATCCAGCCAAAAATACGCATCAGGATAAAGAGCGGAGTAATGGTCACCTGGAATGGCACCATCAAGGTTGCCAGATAAAGAAGAAAGACAAAATTATGTCCGCGGAATTTTAGGCGGGCAAAGGCATACGCCGCCATCGAACAAGTGACAAGCTGACCGATAGTCGTCAGTACGGCTACGAATAAGCTGTTAAAAAGCATTCTACCGATGGGATAAAGTTCGAATATGCGGCGATAGCTATCCAAAGTGGCTGGGTTTGGAATTAATTGAGGCGGCATACTCAACACATATTGGCCGCTTTTGAGAGAAGTGGAGATCATCCACGCGAAGGGTACGATCATCACCAATCCGCCCGCAATTAAGAGGACATAAAGCAATCCCCTACTCAAACATTTGCCAATGCGCCGAAGCCTGGAATTATTCATAGGCCACCCAGTTCTTTTGCATTCGCGTCTGAAAGATTGTCACTGCAAAAACGATCAGGAACAAGACCCAGGATAATGTGGCGGCATACCCCATCCGTCCGTATCGAAAAGAGTTGTTGACGATTTGCTGCACCAACACAGTTGTCGCCCCAGCCGGGCCGCCTTCGGTCATGATCCAAACCTGATCGAACACCTGAAAAGAATTGATCAATGAAATGATCAGCGTAAAGAAAACTGTGGGAGAAAGAAGCGGCAATGTGATATATTGAAACTTCGCCCAGTTATTGGCGCCATCCAATGCAGCCGCTTCATAGTATTCATTCGGGATGCTCTGCAAACTGGAAAGGAATAAGATCATAATAAAACCCGTATCCTTCCAAACACTGGTCAGGATGATGGCAGGCATGGCCCAGTTGGGGTCATATAACCAGGCCGGCCCGGTGATGCCGGTCAGCCCGAGCAGGTAATTGATGATGCCGAATTTTGGGTTGAAGATCCATGTCCACATCAGCGCCACAGCGACCCAGGCCGAAATGACCGGCATAAAAAAAGCGCCGCGGAAAAAGGTGCGCCCGATCAATTTCTGGTTCATCAACAAAGCCACCCCCAAGCCAGAAACCAAAACCAAAGGAATGTAGCCAACAATAAAAAATAAAGTGTGGCGCAATGCGTCCCAAAAATCTCCATCTTTTATCAGGGTTTGATAATTTTCAAATCCGAGAAAAATAAAACGGGTCGGGATGAGCGGATCCCATTCATAAAATGTCAGCACCAATGATGACAACATTGGGATGATCAAAAAGACCAACAAGCCAGCCAGACTGGGAAACAAAAAGAATGCCACCCATAAATATTTTTGGATAACGCTCCGCTGCAAAGCCATGACTGATTCCTAAGCCGCTTCTACTTCGCGCTGACGTTTGATCGGTGATTCGAAAAGTTCGTGCAAGACCAGGCTGGCAGCTCCCCGTGCCCAGGCATCATCACCCAGCGGCTCGACGAGGATGGAAACATCCTGACGCAGACCGGGCATAGTGTGCTCATCAATGGCGGCGCGCATAGAGTCAAAAAGCAAATTTCCGGCACGCACGCCTTCACCGTTGATCAGAACACGTTGAGGATTGAAAATATTTACCAGATTGGCGATACTTTGCCCAAGCAACTCTCCGGCTCGCGCAAAAATTTCCTGTGCGGTTTTCTCGCCCGAGGCGGCAAGTGCGATCAGTTCTTCAGGAGTATTCGGCAGGGAAGAAAGTTCGCCCAATTCGAAAGCTTTTGCAGCCTGACGCAGCAAGGCCGGTTCACTTGCATACATTTCCAGGCAGCCACGCTTTCCACACGCACATAATTCCCCGCCCGGCTGGATGACTGTATGTCCAATTTCACCCGCGCCGCCGCGCGCACCATGATTGAACTGCCCATTGGAAACAATCCCCAAACCGATACCACGCCCGACCGTGACAACAAGGAAATTATCAACACCTCTGCCTGCACCAAACCATTTCTCGGCAAAGGCAAGTGTATTGACATCGTTGTCCACATACACCGGCACATTCACACGGCTCTGAATCATCTCGCGTAATGGAACATCATTCCATCCCAAGAAAGGAGATTGCCGGACAAGACCCTGTCCAGCATCAACGATACCCGCCAAGCCGACTCCGACTCCCATCAAGTTGGGAGCGGGGTTTTCTGACATTTTCAACAACTCTGCAACCAGTTCACTCAAAGATTGGGAAATCCCTTCCGGGGATATATCAGTCAGTGGATAGGACTGCTTTCCCAACAAAGAGGCTTCTAAATCTGTTAAAGCGCCCAAGGCATGATCTTCCATTACCTTGATGCCAACTACACAGCCACCATTAGGGTTGATTGCCAGCATAATTGGTCGCCGTCCCCCACTCGAATCGCCTGACTCTTTTTCAAAGATCAGATTATCCTGAATCAATTCAGCAGTAATGCCAGTGACGGTTGCCGGAGAAAGGCCGGTAAGGCGGGCAATCTCTGCGCGGGGAATGGCTCCATGTGTTTTGATGCTGTTTAAAATCGTCGAGCGGTTGATGGCACGTATTAGTTCACGATTTCCAAGAGGAGAATTGTTCATTTTTCAAAACTTTCTTTATTTAGTGAATGAAGTTAGTTGCATTATAGCAAGAAAAACGAGGGTGTCAAGAGGGATTTATCCAAAAAGATGTATTTGTGTACATAAAAGTAGATTGACCATCTGAGTAGAAGCATTGATCAAAATAAAATAATGCCAACGTAGTAAAGTTTGGCTAAGGTTTTAGAAAAATAATCAACTACCGCCCACTTGCTTTCATAAATTCTGTATAAACCGGGTAATTAGTCTGCCCAGAGTTTATACAGAATTTTCGCTCACTGGCAGTTTATGACCGCCTGGATTTGCCAGTAGCGACAGTCACGAGCAATCTAAGCGAAAGTCAGTTAGCACCAAATTTATGCCCAAATTGCATATTTTTATTTTCAAAGCTGAACGCAGAGTTGTCCAGTGCGGCATATATCATGTATACGGGTATAAATTCCGTCCTGCTCCACTACATACCACAGCCTGACCCCAGATATGGGATGAAACTTCAAAAACAAGAATACATTTCTCTGTATTGCGGAATACTTGTTTACGGGTATTCGACTCAAATCCCATAAACGATTATGCCCCACTCCCCTGCTTTTCAGTGCTGGGGAGTGAGTTTTTAATGCAACAAGGCGACTCAAAATTGAGTCGCCTTGTTGTTATTTTCTGAATTGACCTATTGAGGATTTATTCAGGTTGTAAAGTCTGAACGGAGCTTCATGTGTATCTATCGGTTCTGATCAATTCGTGCTTCCTTCAAAATGGTGTCTGTACCCTCGATAGTAAGTATAGTTGAACTTAAAACATTACCCCATTTCTTCATCACTCAAACGCCAAAAACAACCCAGTATGCGCCTTTCTGATTCTCTCGGCATCCATCTTTTCCACTTTGCGGTCATAGGTCAGATAACCATTGATCTCGATCTCGACATCGGTCGTTTGGGTGTAGATGGCAGCCGTCAAACCTTTGGGGATGAGCGGCTTCAACTCGTTCTCCAACAGTGCAAGATACGCATCGGTCAATTCTACGCTCGAAGCATAATGACGATAGCCAAACTTTTTGTCTGCATCCCACACATGATCTGATATTTTCAAACTATACCCGCCAAACTCTGAAATCACAAAAGCGCGATGGTCTGGCTTGGGTCGTTTCAATTTTTTGAAATACACATGTCTGCTCTGGAAATCTCCGCCGCCCTGATCGAACCAACCTGAAACATGGTCCACCAAGCGGGTCGGGTCATAAACCCTGATCCAATTCGCCGCATTCACAGAATAGAATTGTCCCCAACTTTCATTGAATGGAACCCACACCGCAATGCAAGCCGCGTTGTAAAGATGATCGATCATGCCTTGCAACTCGGCGCGATACTCGGCGCGGTTTGCTTCGTCCGCGCGACCGAAGCGATGCAGGCGGCGCGTGTCGTTGCGATGAAAACCGAATAACAAAGCCAGCGGCGCGATCACCTCTCCATCGATCAAACCGCCATTGGGCATATCCTGCCAGACGATCATGCCCAATCTGTCGCAGTGATAATACCAACGCAGCGGCTCCACCTTGATGTGCTTGCGAATCATGTTGCAGCCGATCTGCTTTGTATATTCAATATCGAACAACATCACCTCTTCCGAAGGCGGCGTGTACAACCCATCCGGAAAATATCCCTGATCGAGCGGTCCATACAAAAACAGAGGCTCGTTATTGAGCGCAAAGCGCAAATGTCCATCCTTATCATTCACCAAACCAAACTTGCGCATCGCAAAGTAACTGCCCACTTCATCCAAAACCTGACTTTCGCGAATCAGTTGGACTCGCAAATCATAAAGATATGGATCGGATAGACTCCACATTCTTGGATTTGGAATCGCGATTCGCGCCGCGCCTTGCGCCTGCTCACCCACCGAGACAATTTTCTCCCCGCTGTGACTTGTCTCTGCCGCCACGCGGAGGCCTTCTGCCGCGCCCCGAAGTGTGACCTCCACTGTCAGCGATTCGGAATCCAAGTCGGGTGTGAGTTTCAATGAAGCGATGCTAATCTCTGGCACAACTTCCAACCAGACCGTTTGCCAGATGCCAGACACAGGCGTGTACCAAATTCCTTTTGGTTTGAGCACTTGTTTGCCGCGCTGCTGTAACTCCGTGTCCGTTGGGTCCCAAACAGATACGATCAATTCGTTTTCACCATCCACCAATGCATCAGTGACATCGAACGTGAACGGCAGATACCCGCCGCGATGATTGCCGATTTCTTTTTCATTGACCCAAACGTGACATTCATAGTCCACCGCGCCGAAGTGGAGAGAGACTCGGTCTGTTTTGTTGAAAGCGGGGGCGGTAAAACTTCGCCGATACCATAACCGTTGCTCAGGCAAAAGCGGCTTTTGCACGCCCGAAAGCAATGACTCGACTGCATACGGCACAAGGATTTTCCCGTCAAACCTTTGCGGCGCGGGGTTCTCTTTGGGTTGAATGGCGTAGTCCCATTTTCCATTGAGGTTGACCCAATTTGGGCGGGTCATCTGCGGGCGTGGGTATTCGGGAAGCGGAATTGGCGAAGCTGGAGACCAAAGCGTTCTCATCGAATTACCACTTGGCATGATGTTCTTCCGCGAAGCCGATCAGGTCTTTGATCTCTATTTTCTCGCCGTCATCTGCGATGACAAAGCCGTTATAGCGCCCGAACATTTGGTGGACCTGACTGGTGATGATGCCGAGATTGGTTTGAGCAAGGCGGTCTTTAAAGGGTGTGAAGGTCAGGTCGAGGCGGTTTTCGGTGTCGGTGAACTTCCACGGTTTCATGTAATCGCCGGAGATGTAATCAAATTTGATCTGTTCCAGTTTGTGAATATGGTTGTTCAGGATAAAGGCGTTCTCACCCGCTTTGGAGAGATCGCCAAAACCCATGCCCATGTTCAAGCCGATGGTGCGTCCGTCGGGTAGGAAGCCTGAGGCGCTTGCCCAATTCCAGAAGGATTGATATTCCCAGACGCCGCGTCCCCAGTCGAGTGAGCCGAGCGAGGTGGTTGGTGTGAGCGTTTCAACATCGTCACCATATTTGATCGTTCCGCTGGCGGGCAGGCAGTTGATCTTGCGATTCCAGTAGAAACGTTTTTCACCGATGGGAATCACGATGTTCATGGATTCGTAGCCTGACGGAGTTTGCAAGTCTATTTCGGCTTGGATGCCACGCCCATTGTGGAAGGAGTCCCACGAGACAGATAAATGCCGATGATCGGGATGCAGGCTAAAGTCCAGTTTGAGGCGGGTGTCTTCGAAATGGCTATCCCCTTTATCGGAGTTACGGGGCAAAGTCACGCCTTTCCCAAATGGCACGACGATTCCTTCTTCGTGCAGTTCGCCGGTTTCAAAATCCAAGGTATAGACAAAGAGGTTTCCTGCGTAGCCGAGGTCGGCGATGGTGGCGGAGAAGAAACGTTTGGGCGTGAAGACGGCGTAGTAATCCCAGCGTTTGATGCGGAAACGTTGGAAGGGTTTGGTGGCATAGAAGTTGGCAGCTTCGAGATTGCAGTCGAGGATGGGGTGACGCGCCCAGCCGACTTGCGCGAGTTTGCCATTTGGCTGAAGAAGTGGTCCGGGTTGTGTGAGTTCGGTTTGCATGATGTCTCCTTTATTCGTTGACCCAAACGGTCATGGTCGATGCGCCGCGATTGCCCCACAGGTGATAGGGAATGAAAGTGAGCGGCTCGCCTTTTTGGGATTTGCCTTCAAGTTTCATCACACCGTCAAGAATGGAAATATCAAAGATGGGTTTCAGGGAAGTTGTATCCACGGCGACATTGAAAATGTCCACTTGCGGGTTGTCTGTGCTTTCGAGGCAGTAGACCAACGGTCCGCGTGTGATGGCGACTTTGCCGCGATGATCTTTGACTTTGGGATGGGCGCGTTGAAATTGCGGAAGCATGTAAAAGTTCAATTCGAGCACATCGCCAGAATTCCACATCCGCTTGAGGTTGAGCCACTTGCTTTTGCGCGGATCAAAACCCGAAGCCGTGATTTCGTTTTGCTGAATAGCGGGCGATACGGAAAGCAGGTCACCATTGCAGGTGATACGGGAGGTTTGTGTTTCAAACCAACTGGGCAGGCGGAGATTGAGCGTAAACTCCGCAGGCATGGATGGGTCAACGGTGATGCACACCATGCCTTTCCACGGCAATTCTGATTCGACGCGGATCTTCACAGGAATATCCGAATCAATATTCGCTTCACTGCTGATGTATTGATGGATGAAGATTTCATCTTTGTTGGATGAATAAATATATTTGCCCAAGTCTGCCCAGGTGCGCGAGAGGTTGGACGGGCAACAAGGCACGGCGTACCAAGGTTTGCGCGTCACGCCGCCTTTGCAGGTGAGCGGATTGTTGTAGAGGTAGGTCGTGCCGTCCAAGCCCATGCCAACGGCGGCGGCGTTGTAGAGTTGCCACTCAAACAGGTCACTGTATTTGGCTTCGTTTGTCAGTCCCGCCATTTCCCAGTTCCAGAACATGCTGGCGAGGGCGGCGCAGGTTTCGGTGTAGGCATATTCGGGGTCGAGTTCGTAGTCGTTGCCGAAGCCTTCCATGCTGGGCAGGGAACCAATTCCGCCAGTGACGTACATACGGCGCGTGACCATGTGCTCCCATGCCTGTTTCAATGCGGGGGTCAAGGTCTTGTCGCCGCTTTCTCGGGCGAGCATGGCGATGGCGGTTTCAAGATACGCAAAACGGACGGAGTGCCCAACGGGTACAGTCTGCTTGCGAATAGGGGCGTGCTGCTGAAAATATTTTCCGCTCAGGGCGTTGATGTTCCAGCGCAGTGTGGCATTCCACGGTTTTTTGGCGGCGTTGCCGGGCGGCAGTAGGAAGGGCTTGAATTCAGGATGCGCGGCAAGGTATTCCTCTTTTTTCTGCTTTACGAATTTGCCACGCGCTTCTACACTGGAATTTTGCTTGAGGAGTGAAAACCCAAACAGTGGATTTCGTCCGCGCTGTTCGATGAATTGACGCGCCATGTTGAGATATGGTTCGTGACCTGTCACTTGATACAGGCGCAACAAGGCGATCTCGATCTCTTCGTGACCTGGAGTATAGTCTGCGCCTTTGCCGCTGAAATCTTCCACGATGCGGTCAGCGGCGCGTCGGGCGATGGTCAATGCTTCGGTGCGGGATGTGGCTTGGTAATGCGAAACGCCTGCTTCGATGAGATGTCCGTGACAATAGAGTTCGTGTTCGATCTGGAGATTCTTCCAGCGGTCATTTGGAAAGTGAATTTGATTGTAGGTGAAGAGATAACCGTCGGGGTGTTGCGCGCGCGCTATCAGCGAGATGTAGGAATCCATAACGGAAGCAAGTTCGGGCGTGGGAAAAGAGGCGCAGATGCGGGACGCGGCATCCAGCCATTTGTGAGAATCCGAATCTGCGAAGAACCAGCCTTCGCGGAAGCCATCCACATCCCTTGCGGCAATGCGAAAATTTTCGATGCAGCCCGAGGCTTCGAGTTGTTCCCACTGATGAAAGATGGCTCGCTGCGCGTTGACCTTGAGACGGTCATGCCAGAAACCGGATGTGATTTGCGGTATCATTTTTTGTCATTGATGAAAAATAGCGGGATGAGCGCGAGCAGACTGATAGCGGAGCCGACCCGGAAGATGATCGGCGCGGGCACGAATCCTGCCTGACCGTTGAGCGTGGTCGGCGCGCCGAAGTTTTGAATCAGCGTTGAGCCGACCCACGGACCGATGACCATAGGGATGGCGATCCAAAAGATCATGCGAATGCCAAGAAATTTCCCGCGGCTTTGTTCGGGCAGCAGGTCTTTGAGCCATGCCACAGATGCAATGCTCATGGCAACCGAGAATGCCTGCCAGAACAAACCAGTGAGCGCGAGCAAAGGCAGGGTGTTGACAAGCGACAGCAAAATGCCACCAAGGCTGCTGACGATGGTGGCAAAGAAAAGCATGTTGCGTTTGTTCCATTTATCGGCAAGGATGCCGAAGGGAATGGCAAAGACTGCGCTGCCCACCATGACCGCGCCGCCAATGATGCTAAACTCGGTTTTTGTGACGCCGATGTAATTTTCGAGATAGATGATGAGGTATGGAAGCGAAACCTGCATACCGATGCTGCTCACCATAATGAAGAGCAGGATGATGAACAGCGTGCGATTTTCTTTGAGCAGGTTGGTATCGAATAGTTCTGTGAATTCAGAAAGGAAGGAGCGCTTGGGTTTGTCTGCTTGTTCGGGGAGGGGAACATCCTGCAAAAGGCTGCCCGCAACCAGACCCACCAAAATAACAATGCCGCCCAACGTGTAGAAAAATGTGAAGTAGCCCACACTGTCGATCAACATACCTGCGGCGACCATCGCTACGATCTGTGCGAGAAAAACGCTGAGGTTGAGCACGCCTTCCACACGCCCGCGGGTTTCGGTGGTGGCGATGTCAGTGGTCCAGGCGTTGAAGGCGGCGTCGTTGGCGGTGGAACCGAAGAAGGTCATGAGCGAATCAGCAATGACCACCATGACGATGGCAATGCTCGTCGTTTGAATGTACGCCACGGTTGGGAAGAGTACGGTGGAAAGCCCCCATAGAATGTAACCGATCAAAATGAAT
>Ga0172368_10004772_pt1 | contig 15512 bp, 12 predicted proteins | sample Lak11m_FD_114540 | JGI IMG/M metagenome (GOLD analysis project Ga0172368, IMG submission 114540) | Freshwater microbial communities from Kabuno Bay, South-Kivu, Congo - kab_022012_11m | ecosystem: Environmental > Aquatic > Freshwater > Lake | place: Democratic Republic of the Congo: South-Kivu...
AAAGTCAGCGTAGGTCATTCCGGTCATATCATAGGTCTCATAAGAGAAAAGATTCAGTCCCTTCATGTAATCCAGCAGTTCACACCATCCCTTGTTCCTGAAGGTGCCACGGTAAAGAGTCTGTGTTTCCGGAATGCAATATACCTCTTTGTAGGCAAGAGAATCCCTGTTCGGATAGACTTCAAGCATCCCCGTTGGCGGAAAATCCACGAGAATCGGATTCCTGAACAGATCTTGTGTAGGAATTTCAATGATTTTTCCATGACGCAGATACACCCCGTCATTGTTTCCCGCCATCAGAACACCTTTGGGACTCCACGAAAACCTGTACTTAAACGGATTGTCTGCTGCCTCAGGAGCCGGCAGGGCACCACAGAAAGAGTAAAATTCCAGCACGGCCCCCTCCTGGTTGTGGATGTGATCAATGATGCGCATCGCCGACATATGGTCGATCCCAGGATCCAGTCCCAGTTCATTGAGCAGGATTACGCCGGCCTCCCTGGCTGATGCATCCAATGCTTTCATCTCAGGCTTAACGTAGGATGAGGTGACCAAACTCTTTCTGTGTTTCAGACACACTTTGGCTACACCGGCGTGGAATCCAAACGGAAGAAGACTTACGGTTATATCATGTTCCGCGATCATGGAATCCAGTTTGATTTCATCCGAAGCGTCCCAGTTGACCGCGTTCCCATTTGGTTCCCCGTCAATCATCTCCAGCGCACGGTCAGGTGTGTTGGAAGCAACCGTTACATAGAAATCCTTTTTTAAAAGGTAGCGGATAATAGGGCGGGCAACAAGCCCGGAGCCAAGGATCAGGATCTTTTTCATCAGGGATCAGTGATTTGGGATTAGGAATTAGTGTAGATATTCTGCATTTCACATTTCACATTTCACATTTCACATTTTACATCCGGCTCTTGAATTATCTGAGAAATTTTTCAAGGTAACCGTAATCCGGTGTCAGTTCGCCGTTATGCAGGATCAATGCTTTTTTAATGGCCCTGGGAAGGTCGAGGTCTTCAAAGGGTTCATCAAAATCGGCATCGGCGATGGGTTTGATGAAATTGATCAGCACATCGCCAAAGCTCTCTGAGGCATCGCGCGGTAACTCGGCCGGAAGAATATCCACCGCCATGATCAGCAGTCCTTCCGTGTCGTGGCCATCTGTGACCGTGTCCGTATCAGGATGATAAACGTAGATCGGTTTCTCGATGGTTGCCGTTTTCATTGTACATTCGACCGATCCCTCCACATCAACACTGATATCTCCAACGACCGTCAGCTTTGGCCTTCCTTGTGCAAACAACTTTTTCACTGCCTCTTTGGTAACCAGGCGGGGGTATCTCGAGTCCCAGTAAACACAATTGATCAGCATGGAAATACACGGGAGATACTGTTCGAATTTGCTGCGGTATGACTCAGGATGAGAGTAATAGTCCTGAAGATCAAACGGTTTTCCATCGATTCTATCCACTAAATCAGCCTCTTTGAATACGACTTTGTAGATCAGGTTATCGGGGAGTTTTTTCCGCTGATGGAGCGTAAGTAGCGTTTCCGGTGCGATCTCTTTTACCGGAAGCAATCCCAGGATCTCCTGGGCTCCGTTTGATACATTCCCATAGCCTGTAAATGCCACCACGTAAGGACGCAAGTCAGAGGCAATTCCCTCTTCGGCAATCTGCTGTCCAACTTTTGATATCGCTTCTTTGGCCTCTGCCAGAGAGTGGTATTCGTGTGCCTGTTTCAGTTTTGAGAGTCTGCTCCCCAATCCGTAATCTTTCAGCCTCAGACCCAATGCCCATAAGGAGTTGATCATACCGGCCAGCCCGGCATAATGGCCAAAAAAGATCAGCCGTTTCCCCTGTTCATCCACCACCTTTTCGTACTCGATCAGGTTGCATTTCATCTCCATCATGCGTTTGAGCATCGGCATATTGTAAGGCTGTCCCTTGATCACGTGGGAAAAAAAGACATAGGTTTTCACCTTTTCAAACACATCCAGGGGGATCTCTTTGACACCGAAGATAATGGAACACTCCTTAAGATCTTTGGAAACCCTCGCTCCGGCCTGCAGGTACTCCTCATCCGTAAACACCCGTTTGTCGGAAGACTGAACAATAAAATCCAGTTTTTTCTGCTTCACCAGTTTCTCAACCTGTTTAGGCGTAAGCGGCGCCCTGCGCTCCATTACGTACTTATCTTCGTATCGGATCCCGATGAATTTGGTCATAGGTCATGTGTTAGTATATTCACAGCAAAGTTAGAAAAAGATCCTGGATCCTGGATCCTGGAATTTGGAGACCACTTTATAACACACGTAAATAAGTTATTTTATTTGTTGCTCGTATCCCTGCTTTCCCGGAATAAGCTTTGAAGTTAATCCTGCAGGATGACCTTGTCGAGAAGGAACGTGTTGTCTGATCGTATCTTAACCAGGTAGATTCCGGAGGGCAGGCTGGTTCCTTGGGTGTTCCGTGCCTCCCATACAACCCGCTGTTTTCCAGACCCCATGGCTTCTCCTTCGATAGCGTACACGAGATTTCCGGTAGAAGTGAAAATTTCCAACCTGTATGGTTCTCCTTTGGGTAATTCAAATTCAAGCGTTGTTTTACCGGAGGAAGGATTTGGATAAGCCTGAATCTCATCTGACCGGTTTCCGGTATCCTGGTCAGAGATGCCGATCGGAATATCCTGATGGGTGATCCAGATCTGCCAGTGATCGTTCCTGAAGGATTCCCAGGTAAGATAGATCCTGATGGTGTAACCGTAGACAGAAAAAAGGCGTGGGTTCAGGTCATCCAGAGGATGATCCGAAATATTAAAAAAGGAAGGATCCCAGAGTGTCTCATTTACGTAAACTTCCATATTGCCAGTACTGTCTGATGCCCAGGTCAGGAAAGTAAAGGGGAATGGATTGGATAGCCCGACAGGGATCGCAACAGTGAGGAACCAGGGATCTTCATTGTTAAATCCAGGGAAATCAGGCACTTCAAGAATTTCATTGTAATCCAGGTTCATCCCTTTGAGCCTAAAGAGATTATCTGCTTTTTCCTGCCAGAGAAGGTTACCGGAAGTAATGAAATCTTCCAGAAAAAGATGTGTATTTTGCGAGGCTGAGTCAATCATCACCGGAGATGACCACACCCATTGACCTGAAAAATATTCCCTCGATGCAAACCAGGCCTGGGAGTCATTGTTAACTACCTTCTCCCAGGCACAGAAATAACCGGAGAACGCTGGATTCCTGCAACCTCCTGAATCCAGGACTTCAGGTTGCGAACCCGGAGGGAATCCGCTGAAGAGATCATATTCCTGGGCGACTATTCCATCGTTCCGCTGCCACACAACAACTCCTTCCGTATATTGAAAATTTCGTTCGTCAGCTGGAGTGACACACACCGGTGCCGGATCAGAAACAGTCCCATCCATCAGGTATTCAACACGATAAATGTCCCAATTTCCATTCATGTCTGTCTCGAAAAAAAGAGTAAACAGGATACTTCCTCCCCAGGCAGGTACACGTTTCGGGTTCCTGAAGTGGACTCCCTGTTGGGATAAAATCTCAAAAGGATCTTCCATGGTAGTGAGGTTCCTGCCATAGATAGCTGTGGAGACGGTGTCGGACCACAGTTCCCATACAACATAGGCAGGGTCAGAGGAGGTAATCGGATCTCCTTCCTGAAGAGAGCAATTCGTGTTGTTGTGCAGTGAATCCGTGAGTGGAACCGGTTGGGTCCAGGTGAAAAATTGTGCGCTACATGTTTGGATAAACAGAAACAAACTGCAGTAAATGACAAAGTATTTCATGATGAACTTATTTTTGTTTTAATGGTTTCAGTTACCTATTGATAGTCACCACTCCGTGAAAGAATCCGGATCCATCAGAAGCAGTGACTAGATAGATCCCGTTAGGGCAAATGACCCCATGATCGTTGTGCCCATCCCATTTTATTTCCAGGGGTCCTGATTGATTCGATAGACCGGAGAATGACTTTACGGTCTGACCGGAAACCGACACCACAGAGAGTCGATAGGGTCCAGACCGGTCAATCGGGATTAAGAACGTTGTTGAAGTTGTCATCGGATTCGGTATCACCTGGATTCCTGATCCTTTTTTGATAGCATGTTCATCAGGATCAGCTGCATAGATATCCTGGTTTCTCATCCATATCTGCCAGTTCCCATTTCGGTTCGATTCCCATGTAAGGATGAGGTTCCCATGTCCGGGCTCCAGATTGAATACCACAAATATCGACGGATTCAGGTCGGTTAAAGGGAACTGGGATAGGTTTACAAAGTAAGGATACCAGTATTCCTCAAACGCATAAATCTCGTAATTTCCTGAACTATCTGAAGCAAAAGTCAGCATGCCTGGAATAAAAGGATAGTCTTTTTCATCCCCTATGATCATATATGAATATTCCGGTAGAATATTGTTATACCCGTCCAATCCCGGTATTTCAAGGGGATTGTTCCCGGGTAGCGTGGTACCTGAAATTTCCCAGATGCCATTGCTCAGAGATTGCCAGAGCAGTTCATTCCCCTGCAAACCTGCTCCCAGGGTCAGATGCTCATTTAAACCCTGTTCAGCGATCGGTTCGGGTGTGGAAAATCCGCTAATCTGGTAATAGCTGGCCCAAATACGGACATCATTTCCATCAGTCTTTTCCCATGCAATGATGTTGCCGTTAAAGGCAGGATTCCGGCATCCACCAGTGTCAATAACATAAACCTGGCATCCAGAAGTAAATCCTCCCGGAATCTGGTATGGAGCCTCAAAGATGTCTCCGCCGCTCACCCAAACGGCCCTGTTGTTTTCATAAATAAAGGAGCCATCATCATTGGGAGTAGAACAAAAAGGGATTGGATCGGAAAAATTCCCGTTTCCCAGGTATCCAACATACATGATATCCCAACTCCCGGCCTGATAAGTCTCATAATAGAGATAAAATAGCGTGTCGCCGGAAAGAACCTGGTATACTTTCGGATTCCTGTAATGGATGCCAGGGGATCCCAGAGCCAGGAACGGATCCGTCATGGTTTGAATATTACGACACCAGATAGCTGTTGAAAGAGTGTCGTCAGATTCCTCCCAGGCCGCATAGAGGCCTTCTCCCGAGATATTCCATCCTGTAGCTATGGACAGGTTTCTGTTGAAATGAAGAGAATCGGTAATCGGCACAGCGTCAGACCATCCCCATTGAGCGGGAGCGAATACTGCTGAGGAAAGGATACCAAACAACACGAGGATACGTTTCATGGCAGAAATTTTGCTTAAATATAGACAATAAACCCATGTGTGAGTTGCCTGGTTCAAAATAAAGTTTGAGCACTTCCTCTGCTGTGACTATCTTTGCTTAATACGGGATACGGGATATATGATATAGGATATGATGAAAAATATTTTTTTAGGGATTTTAGTTTGCGTATCGGTGACAGTCAGAGCCGGGTTGTTAATTGTGGATAACCACAGGAGTACCTATAAGATCATCATTCCTGCCAACCCGGCTTCACAGGAAATAAGGGCGGCTGAAATCCTTCAAAAATACATCCATCGCACTGCCAACTGTTTGCTGCCTATCAGTGAGCAGACAATATCCCAGCCTAGTGGGATAGCTACCCCGGATAAAAGCGCCGGGGAAGATGCTGTCATCATCAGATTTTCACCGCTGATAACTGATCCTGACGGTTTTATGATCCAAACTTCCGGCAACCAGCTTTTCATCACCGGGGGGAGCCATAAAGGATGCATCTACGGAGTTATTGACCTGCTGGAGAAATACATTGGATGCCGGAGGTACAGTCCGGATTATGTAGTTGCACCAAAAAACGACATGGTGTATCTGCCCGACCTGGATTACAGCGACGCACCGGTCAACCAGGTAAGGATCATCAACGGGACATTCTGCAAGGATGAAGATTACCTTGACTTTCAGAGACTTAACACGATTGAAGAACTCTATCCGCAAGGGTATTATGTTCATACCTTTCAAAGGTTAATGCCCTGGGAGCAATATTTTGAAGAACATCCCGATTATTTTGCCCTGATGAACGGAAAGCGCATCATTGATCAGCCTTGTCTTTCTAATCCTGAAGTATTGACGATCACGTTGGATAAACTCCGCGAAGAGATGAAGAAGCAACCGGATAAGCAGTTATGGTCGGTCAGCCAGAACGACAACTTCTCTTATTGTACCTGTGATGCCTGCATGAAGGTCATACGGGAGGAAGGTAGTGCGGCCGGGCCGGTCATACGGTTCGTGAACAACGTGGCAAAAAAATTCCCTGATAAGACAATCTCCACCCTGGCCTACCAGTACAGCCGGAAAGCGCCGGTCAGGACCAAACCGGCGGATAACGTTCAGGTGATGCTGTGTACCATTGAACTGAACAGAAGCCTGCCTATCCGTGATGATGCCACGAGTGCCTCTTTCGTAACGGACATGAAAGACTGGGGGAAGATCTGCAACCACATTTATCTGTGGGATTACACCGTGAATTTTTCGCACCATGTCTCCCCGTTCCCAAATATGCATGTCCTTCAATCGAATATCAGGCTGTTTACGGAGAACAACATCCACGAGCACTTTCAGCAATCCAACACCGGGAATGGCCACGAATTCTCCGAGTTGAAATCTTATCTGATAGCCAGGCTGTTATGGAACCCCGATGTGAATGCCGACTCGGTCATGACTGAATTTCTCAACGGATATTACGGATCTGCGGCGCCTTTCATCAACCAGTACCTCCACAGGCTGAGCAATGAGATGGGAAGAAGCGGGGAGCGGCTGGACATTTATGAGCATCCCACGGCGCACCAGAACAGCGTACTCTCGCTGCGTAATGTAAATGAATACACCCGTTTGTTCGAGCAGGCCGAGACAGCGGTGGGCAATGATCCGGTTGTCCTGCTGCATGTGCAGACAGCCCGGTTGCCTCTCCACTATGCGATGATGGAGATTGGCAAGAGTGATATGTTCGGCCCTCGGGGATGGTACATTAAACAAGGGGAGGATTTCGTCCTCAAGGAAGAGATGAACCGGATGCTGGAACAGTTTACGGAGACCTGCACCGAAGCAAAGGTTGAAACCCTGAATGAATCGGGGCTGACTCCCGAGGCTTATTATGAAACCACAAAACGGTTTATTGATGTGCAGGTGAAAGGGAATATCGCTTTCCGGAAACCGGTCACCGCTTCTCCCCTTCCGGCGGCCAAATACAGCGGCGGCGGCCTCTCCATACTGACCAACGGTGTTTTCGGGGCAAATGATTTCAAAGCTCATTGGCTTGGATGGGAGGGTGAGAGTTTCACCCTGGATCTTGACCTCGGAACTATCCAGGAGGTGGATACTGTTCAGATCAGCACATTATGGGACCAGAGAAGCTGGATCTTCCATCCGGCGAAAGTGGTATGCGAGGTTTCGGAAGATGGAACTGAATACCAGGTAATCGGCGAGCAGCAGGTGACCGGGAATCAGCGGGACGAACCCGTGACACGTACATTTCAGTTCACTGATATGGGATATGGAACGCACCTCACCCCCAACCCCTCTCCTCAAGGAGAGGGGAGCAAGTCCCTTTTAGGGGATTTAGGGGCATCCAACATCCGGTTTATCCGGTTCCGGGTATCCGGCCTGCTGCAGAACCCCGACTGGCATCCTTCGGCCGGGGGAGCGTGCTGGGTGTTTGTGGATGAGGTGGTTGTGAGGTAGCAAGAAGCGAGGTAGCGAGGTAGCGAAATGTGAAATGTGAAGTGTGAACTGTGAACGGCGGACTGAAGACTGAGGACTGCGGACTGAAGACTGAGGACTGAGGACTGCGGACTGGCTATAACAGCCCCGCGTTTTTCAGGATCTCCATAAGCTTCGGTTGGGTTTTTGAATAGTCCACCAGCACGGAAAGAATCTTCTGGTCCTGTTTTTTCAATGGCGCCAGGGAGAGTTTCCGATCCCAAAAAGCGAATCCGAAGACGCTGATCATCAAGGTTGTAAAAATGCCAATAATCGCCCAGAGAAAATTGAAGAGTTGGTCGAAGCGTTTGTCAAAAGCCTCAAACCGATGATCTATGGCATCGAATTTGGCATTCATTTCCGTTTGCAAGGACTCAACCTTCTGTTCGGTCCGAATAATCCTGTTACGGTCGTCGAGGGTAAAAGGGATCTCTTTCGCTTCTGCCTTCACCATCACAGGGAGTAGAAGTACAACGATCCAGAATAATGTTTTAAGTGCCTTCATTTTTTCACGGATTAAAGTTTTCCATTAATCCGGTTTGTGACACAAAGGTAATACAGATCAGGTGAAAAGTTTTGAACAAAAAAACTTTTCACCTGATTACATCATCTCATCACCTCATCACCTCATGACCCCATTTCCAATGACCAATGACTAATTTTTCAACAGCTTCACTGTTGTTATTTCCTGCCCAATGGTGGTTTTGATAAAATAGAGTTCGCTGACAGGCAGGTGTCCGATCTTGAAGGAATAGGTTTGGGTTCCGGCAGGCACGGTGGATTCAAACAATACTTCGTGTATCGATCCACTTTTACTGAAGAGTTCGACTTTTACAGGTTGGGCCGTTTCATTTTTAAATTGAACATTTACCATGTCGCTTGCGGGATTGGGGTAAATGAATACCGGCTGATTATCCTTATTCATGCCTGTTTGTGCTTTGGCGGGGTCAAGCAGCAGAAAACGGACAGCGCCCCGCGTTGCATGCTCACCTGCGGGGCCCATCTGCATCCTGTCTTCATGACCGTTGCCTCCTTCGTGACGACCTTCCCCTTCGGGTCTCATCTCTTGGAAAATCGATTGCAGACTCTGCTTGTGATTTTTTGCAATCTCCATCAACGGCTCCATCTCTTCAGGGGTAAAAGGTCTCATCCCCGGCTCCCTGCCGCGACCTTCTCCACGATCGTGAAAATCGCTGTTGCCCTCTCCGTTTTCCGGACAAGTCTCGCGAAAAGTTTCAAGTATAGTCCTGTATTCGGCAATAACATCTTTCTCACTCAGCGTCAATTCAGCGTCGAAGGTAGTTCTGGCTTCTATCATCTTATTCATCATCTGGTTCCTATCTCCTCTCCCATTCCGTCCCGGGTTATCCCCTCTCTGAGCATTTCCTCTTTCCGGTCTCCCTCCCATTCCGGGACCCGTCGGCCTGTTTGCCATCAGTTCATCGAGTTTCACAACTTGTTCTTCCGTTAAGATCTTCCGCAACTCAGCCTGATGCATTTGCCTGTATTCCGTCATCTTCTCCTGTTTCTGCTCACGGGAGATCGATTCATCCAGCATGACCGGTTTCATCTCTTCCCGAAAGCTGGCCATGAGGGTTTGTAGTTGTTGTTCCTGCTGATCCGATAGGTTCAGCGCCTTTTTCAATTGTTCTGCCCGTTTTTCACCATCAAAATTTCGTGTGGGCGATTGTGCGAATCCAATTGTGACGGTAACCAGTGCGACAATCACAGTCAGTATGAATGCTGTTTTCTTCATGATTTCTTGGTTTTAAGTGAACGGTTAAATTAGGGTCAAAACTACACCGGGAAGGATCTGCCGACAACTTTTTTCAACCACAATGGCCAGAATACCCGTGAACGACACCATCTCATCAACCGGGAGCATCAGAGTCCGCTCGTGGATAAATTTATTCTGATTATGGAAGGTTAGCCCATATTGGTTGAAAAATGGTTCAGATTAAGCCTGTTATCATCTATCTTTGAATGGAATTTCACGCCATGATCAGTACCAACTATTTTCGAACACCCCTGATTCATATCCTTGGATGGATCATTTACCTGCTGTTACTCACCTGGATGCTGTCGGATTTCAGAACCTTTGAAGAAGCTTTTACCCGAAGCTTGTATATTGTTAGCATCCAATGCGTTATTTTTTACATCAACTATCTGGTGTTGTTGCCTAAACTTCTTGAACAACGGCAATACGTTCTTTATTTTATAAGCATTGCAGGTGTTGCCATTGTTGCACTGACGATCTTATATTTTATCGATCGGTACCTGTTCCCAATCGAAATCCGCTCTATGATAAACCGTGGCTTCCCTGGAGATTTTCCTAAGGAGATGAGGCAACGGGAACTATTGGGCATGGCCCGGAGGGAAGGATTGCGGGGAGCAGGAATGGCTCAAAGAGCAATGATTTTCAATGGATTTCATATTCTTTTTGTCCTGTTCATCAGCACAATTTACAGGAACCTGGTTGTAGGCAGAAAACGTGACAGGGAGGCGCTCCAGTTGAAGAACCAGGTACTTGAAGCCGAGTCCAAACTATTGAAATGGCAGGTCAATCCCCATTTTCTGTTCAATACGCTGAACAATATCTATTCGATGTCGCAGTTGAAACTGGACAAAACACCGGATGCCATTCACCGCCTGTCCAACATGCTTCGGTATGTCCTGTATGATTGCAATGAAAAAACTGTTCTGCTGGAACAGGAGATCAATTACCTGAAAAGTTATATCGAATTGCAGCTGTTAAAGGATAACGAGATACGCAATGTAACATACGATTTGCTGAAGGCAAATCCCAAACTTCGGGTGGCTCCGCTCCTTTTCATCGCCTTTGTTGAAAACAGTTTTAAGCACTGTCGTATTGAAGACACAGCGCATTCATGGATCAGGGTTTCATTAAACTCAGATGGTAACCGCATCATTTTCCGGTGCGAAAACTCCATTCAGGAAGACCAGTCGGCGAAAGATGTCACGCCCGGCATAGGGCTGGAGAACGTCAAACGCCGGTTGGATTTACTTTATCCTGCCAGGCATCAACTGATCATTGATAAAGGCGGTGAGTTCTTTTCGGTCACACTCATTCTGGAAACTGATGAAAATTAATTGCCTGATTGTCGATGATGAACAGTATGCCCGCAAACTCCTGTCGGGGTATATTGAGAAGATCCCGCATCTTCATCTTTCAGGGGAGGCAAAAAATGCCATGGAAGCGCTGCAGCTCCTTCAGGAGTCACATGTTGACCTGATGTTCCTTGATATCCAGATGCCTGACCTCACCGGACTAGAACTGATAAAGAGCCTCCATTCAAAACCAGTTGTCATCTTTACTACGGCATATAAAGAGTACGCCGTTGACGGGTACCAGCTGTATGTGGTAGATTATATGATGAAACCGATCTCGTTTGAACGTTTCGTTCAGGGAATCAATAAAGCAGCTGAGATGATCCGTCTGAGATCTGGGAATGGTGTACCAGCAGCATCACCCTCATCACAGGAGGGAAAAGAGTCCAGATTTATTACACTTAAAGCTGATTATAAGATTTACAAAGTTAAACTGGATGAGATCTTCTATATCGAAGGATTAAAGGAGTATGTAACCTATTATACCACCCATCGTAAATATATAGTTCTGGAATCGCTTCAGAAGCTCGATGAAAAACTTCCTGCGAATTTTATCAGGGTGCACAGATCCTATATTGTCAATACTGATCACATCACGGCACTCAACGGAAACCAGATCGAACTGGAAAAAACCCGTATCCCTATCGGCAAAATGTACGCTGACAAAGTGAAGGGAAAGCTGTTCAGATGAAACGAGGGACAAAGGAAGAAGAAGGCAAGTTAAAGACTGTAAACTGCCGACTGCCTGCTGATTATAACAGTCCCGCGTTTTTCAGGATCTCCAGAAGTTTTAGCTGGGTTTTAGAGTAATCCACCAGTACGGCGAGGATCTTCTGATGCTGGATGCTGTTGCCGCGTCACTTCGTTCCTCGCAATGACAATGATGCTGGATGCTGGATAACTGGATCATGAATTGCCGTTTGCTTTAGCGAACGGTATGGAGGGGAAGGGGAAACCGGACTTTAGTCCAAAACCGCGAACTAATCTTCTGAGTTCCGCCTGTATCCAATCTGTCGCCTGGTTTCCTTTGGAGGATTCAGCAATTGCTTCAGTGTCCTGAATATCAGCCTGTCGTCTTCACTGTTTTGATTAACCTGTTTTTCAATTTGTTCCAACTTCAAAAGAAAGTCTTTATGAGACATCAACATTTCTCTCATTTTTACAAATACTCTGATAATTCGAATGTTGGTCTCGATTGCCTGAGTACAATGTAAAACACAGGAAAGCATAGTAACACCCTGTTCAGTAAAACAATATGGAGAATATCGCAATCCAATTTTATCAGAATTGGAGGTCGCAAATTGCGTCCTCCAATTTTGAAACTCAATTTCTGTCATCTCAAACATAAAGTCATAAGGAAATCGATCAATATTTCGTCTAACGGCTAACTTTAATCGTTTTGTTTCAACTCTGAATAGTTCAGCCAAGTCACGATCTATCATGACCTTGTGTCCCCTTATCTCGTAGATTTTATTGATAATCATTTCTTCGGGAATAATTAATAAATCTTGCTTTTTCATAATTGAGTTTTTTTCCTATTAATCCGGTTTAATGGGAAAAGGTTAAACAGGTATGAGGGTATGAGGGTGAGAGAGTATGAGAGTATGAGAGTATGAGGGTAGGGTTTGACTGAAGACTGGGAACTGTTGACTGAAGACTGAGGACTGCGGACTGTGAACTGCAGACTTCCTATAACAGTCCCGCGTTTTTCAGGATTTTGGAGTGTCCTGAGGTCTTAGCCGGAGGAACTCAAAAAAGCTATTCCTGTTTATCGTGTGGAATTCAGCCGTCTGGTAATGTTCCATAAAAGCTTTTGGTGCTTTTACTTCCTTGTCACCCCATTTGAATTCAAAAGCGCTTATTCGCTCATCGGTTACTTCTACCAAATCTATTTCCTGCTGATCATATGTACGCCAGAAATAAAAGTTAGAAAATGAATCAAGATATGATTGTTTCTTCATCCTTTCTGAAATACAATAATTTTCCCATAGTTTACCGGTATCATCCCGCAACTCAATAGGATTGAAATTCGATATAATGGCATTCCTTATACCATTGTCCCAGAAAAAGAACCGGGGAGTTTTGGTGATCTCTTTCCTAAGGTTCCGGCTGAAACCATAAAGTCGAAAGATAATAAATGCCTTCTCAAGTAGTTCCAGATAACGCTGGACTGTTTTTACTGTTGTTGAAAGATTGCCAGCTAATTCATTATATGAAACATCATTTCCGGTTTGAAAAGCAATCAGTCGCAACAGATTTATTACGAACAAGCTATCCTTGATGTTATCCAATTGCAGGATATCCTTAAGTAAATATCCATTACGAATATTCTCGAGGATATTCCGTTTTTCTTTAAGGTTGGACGCCAACACCACCTGCGGATAGGAACCATACACCAGCTGGGTAGGAATTAGCTGAATTGCCTCCATATATCCAACGTTCAACTCTCCCAGGGTCAGGGAGTAAAGCATGAAAAAACGTGAGCGTCCGGTCAGGGGCTCCCCAATCTGGTCTTTCAGGTCAAAAGAGGCAGACCCTGTGGCAAATACAGCGACCCGGGGGTATGTATCAACAAGCAATTTCAAGTTTTTTCCGATGTTCGGAATACTCTGAGCTTCGTCTATAAAAATATAGCTGTACCCTGCAACCAGGTTCCGGAGCGTTTCCTGTCGTTGTGAGGATAAAACCTGTGCTACATCAAAATCCTCTCCGTTTAAGACAAGAACCTCTTTCCCTGGCAAAGATTGGCTGATCTGTTGCATCAGGGTTGTCTTTCCTGTTCGACGCGCACCGAATAGCGCAGTAACATGCCCCTTTTTCAAATCCATGGTAAGGGATTCGGTAAGAAATCTTTTTATCATAATCCTTATCCTATGGTCAACAAAATTACGTTAATTTATTGACCAATGTATAGTTTCTTCTATTTTTCACTGAATTATTTCATGGAAATATCCTGTGCGGGTCTTCTTTGCAGTAAGCGGAAAACACTACGGACAGAAGACTGAAGACTGAGGACTGAGGACTGAGGACTGCGGACTTCCTATAACAGCCCCGCGTTTTTCAGGATCTCCAGAAGCTTCGGCTGGGTTTTGGAATAATCAACCAGTACGGCAAGGATCTTCTGATCCTGTTTCTTCAGCGGAGCAAGGGATAACTTACGATCCCAGAAGGCAAAACCGAACACACTGATCATCATCGTGGTGAAGATACCAATGATAGCCCAGAGGAAATTGAAGAGCTGGTCGAATCGTTTGTCTATCGCTTCGAAACGAGCATTCATTTCTACACGTACTCCATCAACTTTCGAATCAATCTTTAAATCCAATCCTTCAATCTTGGACTCCAACAATTCGATCTTCTGTTCGGTCCGAATAATCCTGTCACGGTCATCCAGGGTGAAAGGGATCTCTTTCACTTCTGCTTTTACTAAAACCGGAAGCAGAAAAAGAACGATCCAGAATAATTTTTTAAGTGCTTTCATATTTTCACGGATTAACGTTTGCATATTAATCCGGATTCATCCACAAAGGTAATACAGTTCCGCTGAAAAGTTATGAACAGAGTGGAAAATAAACGGTTGCTGGATCCTGGATCCTGGATCCTGGAGAACAGATTACTGCCTACTGAACCACTACCATCTTCTTCGTCTGACTGAATGTCTCTGTCTCCAGTCTGTAGAAGTAGATCCCCGGAGAAAACGTCGAGGCGTCCAGAACCGCTTCATGCGTCCCAGCATTCTCCGTTTTATCCAACAACACTGTCAGTTGAATCCCATGAAGGTCGAACACTAGCAACCTGTCCCTCCCTTTTTCAGGTTAAACTGCCAGTGCCACCCTGCAGAAGTTTCGGTGGCATCGCTTTCAGCCATTGCCTGGTACCGGAGTGGCGGGAACAGTGGCAGGAACGGTTTCAGAAAAGAAATATAAAGTCTTAGGACCTTAAGAAAAGATCAAGGCTTCAGCCGTATATTGAACTGATTGAAGGTATCATCTGCCGGTTCGAAATAATACTTACCGTCAGGAGTTACAACTGCATCTCCGAACGGAGAACTCCAGGCAGTCCATCCCGGACCTCCTACCCACCAGTTGTTGTGAACCCCGTCGGAGCCTTGTCCCAGGGTAATGGAATAGTTGGTTCCGTTGATAGTAATCGTCCCGGTGAAAGCGAAATTCAGATCCGAAGGCCAGGGATTGCAACCGCTTGGCCAGTTGCAGCAGGTGGCATTCGAGCAATTGGAATGGAACCAGTTGGCGGGACCGCTTGAATTGTGACGGCCGGCTTGTACATCGATTCCGAAGACACCTCCTGACATTCCTGAGCTGATCCCGCCCCAGGGCTGGCCGCTGGTGATGTCATGGGCTGTCTCTGAATACGAGATCGCGGGATTATCCACAAAAGGATTCAGATAGACCCAATTATCATGCTGAGTGGTATCAACAGGCGGATCATCTGTTGTGTCGTCATCTTTGCTGCAACCAGCCATAAAGGCAGCCATTGAGATGGCTAACATTGCAAAAAACATTTTCTTAATCATAGGAACCTCCTTTTTAAGTGAAATTAGCATTATTGTCTTTGTTTAAAAATATTTACTTAATAAACTACTGTTATTCATTATTTTAATCCCCTTTCATATCAATGAAATATCGAATA
>Ga0172368_10004775_pt1 | contig 15507 bp, 10 predicted proteins | sample Lak11m_FD_114540 | JGI IMG/M metagenome (GOLD analysis project Ga0172368, IMG submission 114540) | Freshwater microbial communities from Kabuno Bay, South-Kivu, Congo - kab_022012_11m | ecosystem: Environmental > Aquatic > Freshwater > Lake | place: Democratic Republic of the Congo: South-Kivu...
CAGACACAAATCACTCTGACACCTTTATTCAAAGGTTCAGTAAGATGGATGGATTATGATAATGATGGTGATCTGGATATTGCCATGACAGGCGCAATTGATAACCTGACGTACCTCGAAGGTGTAATAAGAATCTACAAAAATAACGGAGACAATACATTTACAGAACAGACCATTGCAGGTTTCTATGGAGCGGCTTACTCAGCAACACAATGGGGGGATTTTGACAACGACGGAGACCTTGATATGATATTTACCCGGCATGGGGGAATGACATTGTATCAGAATAATGGAAATAATTCATTTGTGGAACACATGTTCATCTACCTGCCTTACCAGGGAGCTTGTTATGCAGCCTGGGGCGATTATGATAACGATGGCTATCTCGATATAGTTTTATCAAACCCCGGTCTTGATACCAAGATCTATAGAAACACTCATGGATTAACTGTCGCAGGAGCTGTAACACAATGGTTTAATAAACAGGATGATGATGCAGTAAAAAGTATAGGATATAGCTTTGTAAACTGGGTTGATTACGATAATGATGGTGATCTTGACTTTCTAATGTCGAAAGACAGTGGACTCCCAACTAAGATTTTCAGGAACAACCTGATAATGAGATCGGGTCAGTTTAAGACCAATACAAGTCCGTCTGCACCAACTGGTCTTAAAGCTGTTAACTCTCCAACCGGAGTTAGATTATCCTGGAAACCTGTTCTGAACGACGAGACTCCTTCGAAGAGTATGACATATAATGTCAGAATAGGAACAACAAAGACAACATTTAATATCTCACCTCCTCAGTCATCTTCTGCCGGTTACAGAGAGATCTCAGCAGTTGGTAATGCCCAACTCGACACCACATTCCTTATGCTTAATATGCCTGCTATAAAATATTACTGGAGCGTTCAGGCTGTTGACCAGGGACTAAAAGGCGGTGCATGGTCGGTTACAGATTCAGTTGATGTCAAAAATGTACTCTCATTTTTCTCTGCCGACACAGTTTGTGTTGGTCTATCCACAAAATTTACAAACCAGTCTGTAGCTTTCGGAGATGTTATACAGAGTTACAAATGGGTATTTGGTGATGGAACAATCTCTACAATAGCCAATCCGTCTCACCTATTCAGTTCATCTGGTGTGAAAGATGTAACACTGATCACATACTCTGCTACAACAAGTGACACCCTTATAAAACAGGTACTTGTAAAGGCAAAGCCTGCTTTAAACTTTAATGCATCTGTTGCCTGCCAGGGCTCTGAAACTATATTGCAAAACCTTTCAAATGTTACCGGATTAACTATAACATCATGGTCATGGGACTATGGTGACGGGAAAGGTTCAACATCCCAGAATCCGGGGACACATGGGTACCTGAGTGCAGGTGATTATCAGATTTCTCTGACAGCAACGGCTGACAATCTCTGTTCTTCAACTTTTGCTAAAACGGTAAGTGTTGGAGCCTATCCCGCAGTTTCAATTTCAGCCAGCACTCCTTTATCATTCTGCTCAGGAGACAGTGTGTCACTTTCTGTCGCTAAGAACTCAAGTTATACTTATAAATGGCTAGCTGGTGGCGTGTATTTAACTGGACAGGATTCCTCAAAATTCATTGCCAAAACTTCAGGAACCTATACAGCAGAGGTAGTCAATCCAACAGGTAACTGCAAAACAACATCGACTCCCGCCACTGTAACAGTTCTGAATGCTCCTTCAGCTCCTGGTATAATCTCAGCCTGGACACCTGCTGTTTTTTGTCAGGGAGACTCGGTTAACCTGTCGGTTACAAACACATCCGGGTACACCTACAGATGGAAGCTAAACGGAGGAGCTGTTGGGTCAAATAGTAATGAGTATTTTGCCAGGAACTCCGGCAGATACACTCTTAATGTTGCTAATAGTACCGGTTGCATGGTATCTTCATCAAATTTTATAGATGTAACAGTTAATCCGCTGCCATCGGTAAGTGCTGTTACACCAAGCGGGGCAACAACTTTTTGTGATGGAGGAAACGTTATTTTGAGCGTGACATTAAATGCAGGTTATTCATATTCATGGAGCAATGAGGCAAGTCCAATCTCCTATGCTAATACCAACACTTACACTGCAACATCAACAGGTAAATATGAGCTTGCTGCAACTAATTCATACGGTTGTGTAACAAAAACCCCCATTGTAAATGTCACTGTAAAACCAATGCCATCTATACCTGTTGTTACTTCCTCAAATTATGTTACCGGTCAGTGCCCACCAATTGACATTAAAGTAAAACTGGCTACACAGGAGATAGCAGGTTATACATATCAATGGCTAAAAAATGGTGTTGCATATGCTAACAAAACTCTTTCATATTTAGAAGAAAACCTTCCGCAGGGGGCTTACGCAGTTGAAACTACTCTAAACGGATGTAAAACTGTATCTGACAATTTTAGCATTAGTTATGCTAATGCACCGGAAATACCTGTTTTGAATGCTAAGGGGCCCAATGTCTGGTATCTGGCTACACAGTTCAAATCTTACAAATACTACAAATGGTATTATAATGACCAGATAATTACAGGGGCCAACAAATACATCTATGTTGCAAACAAAAAACTAGGAACTTACAGAGTGGAAGTCGCAAATGAGAATCTTTGTTATACCTCAAGCGCAAATAAAGTTATTCCGACTACAAAGTCAGGGATGTCCAATTTCAGCATACCTTCTGAGTATCTCATTTCCGGTGAAAATGATCAGGTATCCGGGGTGACGGTTTATCCAAATCCGGGAGCCGGATTATTTAATATAGAGATTTACAATGATCAGCGAGGCGAATTGACAATCAGTGCTTTCCGTATTGATGGAAAGGAATTGATCAAAATCAGATCTGTTAAAGAATCTGATAATTTCAGATATCAGATTAACCTGACAGGTCAGCCGGGAGGTAACTACCTTATTAAAATTGATTTGAATGATATTTCAACTGTTAAGAAAATAATTATTGAATAAAAATAAGCCTATGAAAAGGTACCTGGTGGTTTTAGTTTCGCTATTCGTTTTAATATCCTTTGCAGGAGCAATTGAATTCTCTCCAAAGGAAAAGGCTGTTATTTGTACAAACTCTATTAAATTACTCTCTGATTATCAGAAAATTATAAATCAAATAGGAGAGTCAGTCGTTACTGATGTTGAAAAAGCCAGAAGCGGTTCAGAAAGTTTCCTTGAGCTTTTTGCAAACAGACAAGTACTTATCTTCAATGACCTTGACCCTTCTCATAAACTTAGCGAATTCTATGAAGCTGAAACATATTCTAATAATATTGTGTTGTGGTATCCCGATGGTATCTCAATCGAACTGGATCTTGAAAATGCAAAAGTAAGCGATATCCTCACACACGAAGAAAATGTCTATTCTATCGATTTACTGGTAAAAAAATCTATTAATGGTAACTACCTTAACCAGACACTGAATAAAAATACCGAAGAGCTTACATTCAGGATTGCTTTCAATTTTGAGAACAAATCACCGGGAAAATTCAGGATTGTAGGAATACTTAGCTCCGAATCAAATGCAGTAATAGACTATTCAAAGGCACTTAAAGAGGTTAGCGGTGAGACTTTTAGCACTGAAGATCTTGTAAAAGTACATAGTGGAATCAAAACGATATTGCAGGACTATACAAATTTCCTTTCACTCATAGGAGATCCGCAGGAAGAAGCCGGTGATAAAGCCTTTTACAAAGAAAGCTTTCTAAAACTTTTTCCTGAAACTGAAACCAGAGTCTACAATGACATTATGCCTGAAGCTGAAACAATGCTAATTCCGGCTACTGATTACCTTGCTTCATTTATTGCAGACTATCCTAACGGAATAAAGAATCTTTCGATAAATGCCGACTCAGCAAAATTCGGAAGAGTAATGAAATCTGAAGATGGTAATTACTATATATATGCAGATGTAAATAAATTCTTTTCCGGAAATTACAAAGGGAAAGATATTTTCAGAGAAATGTTTCCTCTGAGATTTAAAATAATCTTTACTTCTGCAGATAATACTTTTGCAGGCTTCAGGATAGTTAGCATAGATATTTCATCAGCAGTTAACTTTTATGAATCAACTCCCGGATCTGGTGGCAACAAAAAACCGGAAATAGCAATCAGACCCGTATCCCGAAAAGGCTTGAGTATTTCTCTGTCCGGTTCATTTGGACAAACAAGCATCAACGATAAAAATATCGAAACCATGACAATAGCTAAAAACTCCCATTCATGGAATGTTTCTCCTATGACCGGTTTCTTAAGTGCAATGGGGATTCAATATAACTTCACCGAAAACATCTATGCCCGAAGTGGCCTTGAATTATTAAAATATTCGGAAAAGTTTAATCTTACCGGGACATTTACAGATAAGGTTGCTTCAACTGATATAAATGGCGACTCATTTTACAGGATTGTTGAAGCTGACTACGATTCTATAGTTAATGCCAGTTTTATTACACTTCCTTTGCTTGCCGGTTATACAAGCGGGAAACCGGGAGAGCTCGGATTTTATATTGAGGGTGGAGTTAAAATATCATTGCCACAAAAAACGATCTACAGAGATTCCGGAAATTATCAATTTTATGCCAGCCCATATTCTTTTTTTATTGATTCAAAAGATGCACTGCTGGCTCCTGAGGTAGGTTTCTATAGCAGGGAAAATATTGATATTAAAGGAAATACAAAGTTAAAAGGTCTTTATCTTTCACTATATGCATCTGCAGGGGTAAATATTCCACTGGGGTATTATTCAAACATCACTGTTGGTCCCGAGATAAGTCTGGGATTATCTGACCTGTTAAGGCAGGAAGAATCGTACAAAGATATTTTTGAAAGAACATATTCGCATCAGCCAGTTAAGATCAGATATTTCGGATTACGTGTGAGTTTTACGTACAAACTCTAATAATGCAGCCCGACTTATTTAAGTAAAATTGTTGCTTCAACAGGCCAATGGTCTGAGATAAATACTCCTCCTTCTTTCTTAATCATTGTCCTGTGCTCCAGTGCTCTCATGCCATTTTTCACGAAGATATAATCTATTCTTCCTGTCCCGGGTTTGTCAGAGAAACCGTTGAAGGTATAAGTCGGGCCCCATGGCCTTTTTTCTGAAATAGTGTAAGTATCCTTTAGGGCAGGCACACTCTCAGCCGGACCAATGAGGATTGAGTAACCTGTACTAGTTGGCGGCATATTGAAATCACCGGTAATAATGAATGGAGATCCATCTGATATTTTAGCAACCTGGTCCAGAAGAATCCTTGAGCTCATTATTCTGGCAGAGTCTGAATCATGAGCAAAATGTGTGTTGAAATAGAAAAAATGTTCATGAGTATTCTTGTCGGCAAGTTCCATCCATGTAACAATTCTTGGCAATGAAGCACCCCATCCTTTTGAACCGGGAACGTCAGGTGTGTCAGATAACCAGAAGGTTATTGTCCTTATCATATCAAACCGTTCTTTTTTGAAAAAAACCGGATTCATCTCCCCTCCTCTGGCACCATCATCCCTGCCAACACCAACAGAAATATAATCGGTAAGTGCTGAATCAAGAACAACATACTGTCGCAGAAGTACTTCCTGCATTCCGATAAGATCCGGCTTTTCATTATTAATGAAATCGCAAACCTGGGCAGCCCTGTAGGGCCATGCATTCATACTGTCGCGCGGATTATCGTACCTGATGTTGAAAGTCATAACCTTAACTACATCTTTATCAGTCTTCTTCGAACAACCTGTAAAGATGAAACTGAAGAGCACAAAAGAATATATTAATAGTTTTCTCATAATAATAATTGTTTAAACCTTAGTCCATGAACATGGCAATAGTTTTCCCCATTTTATTACAAATATAATCATCCCCTGATTAATATCCACCATCCTGTGTATATTGGGATACAGAATGCACTCTGAAAGGTGTTGTGGCAATTATTTATATATTTGCAAAGTTGTAATAAAACTCTTTTAATGCCTGATATTATTAAGCTTTTACCAGACTCCGTAGCCAATCAGATTGCAGCCGGAGAGGTCATCCAACGACCCGCTTCGGTGGTTAAAGAGCTTGTGGAAAATTCTGTTGATGCAGGTGCAAAAAATATCCGGGTAATAATAAAGGATTCAGGTAAAACTCTTATTCAGATTGTCGATGATGGAAGTGGAATGTCTGAGACAGATGCCCGCTTATCATTTGAGAGGCATGCTACATCGAAAATCACCTCAGCCCAGGATTTGTTTGCTATAACAACCAAGGGTTTCAGAGGAGAAGCTCTTGCTTCTATTGCGGCCGTTGCAATGGTCGAATTAAAAACCCGGAGAGTAGAAGATGAAACCGGTATCCTGATTGAAATAAGCGGTTCAAAAGTTATAACTCATGAGCCCTGCAGCTGTCCTGTCGGATCGAGCTTTGCCGTAAAGAACCTATTCTTTAATATCCCTGCACGACGAAAATTCCTGAAATCAGATAATACTGAGATCAGACATATTGTAAATGAATTTCAAAAGATAGTAATTGCTCATCCTGATATCAGATTTTCACTATATCATAATGATACTGAGATTTATAATCTCTCTTCAGGAAATACCCGCCAGCGGATCATAGGTGTATTCGGCAAGCAGATCAACCAGGATCTGATTACTCTTGAAACCGAGACCAGTCTGATCACAATCGGAGGGTATATAGGCAAACCTGAAAACGCAAGAAGAACTTACGGGGAACAATTTTTCTTTGTAAATAACCGCTTTATGAAGCACCCCTACTTCCATAAAGCAGTAGTTGAAGCCTATCAGAATATTCTTCCGGTTGAAGCAATACCCTCGTACTTTATCTTTTTAGAAGCCGATCCTGCTTCAATAGATATAAATATTCATCCAACGAAAACAGAGATTAAGTTTGAGGATGAAAGAGCTATCTGGCAAATTCTAATGGCTTCTGTTAGAGAAGCTTTGGGAAGGTTTAATATTGTGCCGTCGCTCGACTTCGAAAATGAAGCTCTTATCGATATACCTGTTATGAGTCAGACAGACAGGATGCCGGAACAACCGGGAATTGAGATAAATACCAGTTATAATCCTTTTGATAAAGAGGATAAAATGCCTGACAGACAGGGATCTATTGACAGGTTCGAAAAGGAGAATGTGGCAAACTGGGAAAAACTATATGCAGCTCTTGAAAAAGAGAATGAGAATCCGGAACAGTTTGAGAAGATAAGAGAATCGCAAAGGAAGTTTTTCCAGATAAAAAATAAATATATTGTCTGCCCTGTTAAATCAGGACTTATGCTCATTGACCAGAGGCGGGCTCATGAAAGAGTACTCTACGAGGGATTCATCGATTGCCTTAGCAATAGCATAGCAGTAAGCCAGGTTGATATGTTCCCCTTAATTGTAGAAGTTAATCCTTCCGATATCTTTATTATTAAAGAAATTGAAACAGAACTGGCATTATTGGGATTCACCATTCACCATAAAGGGAAGAATAAAATCACTATAAAAGGTAAGCCTGCGGGAAGTGAATCATTAAACCCGATTGAGATGCTTGAAATAATTCTTGAAGATTACAAAACGACTCAGGAAGCCCCTACATCAGGTGCAAAAGAGAAAGTTGCCTCAGCTATGGCTGCCGCCTCATCTATCCCTTATGGAAAGGTACTGAACCAGAATGAAATGGAAAATCTTTTCGACAACCTTTTTGCCTGCCAGTCTCCAAACTACTCTCCGAAAGGGAAACCGGTGATCAGCATTTTAACACTTGAGGATATTGATAAGAGATTCAAACAGTAATGACAATATGTCGGATAAAAATGTAGAATGAACTTTGGCCCGACAATTGAGGTGAAAATGTTTTTAATAAATATTAGATGAACAGATACGGCAGAGGTTTCTTTGATTTACCCCCGGTGGTAAAAAACATTATAATGCTCAATATACTGATGCTTTTGGCAACCTTCGCTGCCAAACAGGTTTTGGGAATTGATCTTAACGGTGTTCTCGGTATCTATTTTCCAAAATCGGAGCAGTTCATGCCAATTCAGATTATTACTCATATATTCATGCATGGTGGTTTCTGGCACCTCTTCTTCAATATGTATGCATTATATATTTTCGGTCAGGTACTCGAAAATGTCTGGGGGCCAAAACGTTTTTTTATATATTATATGGTCACAGGCCTTGGTGCTGCTCTTATTCATGAATCAGTTATTGCTTATCAGTATGCTCAGCTGGCTCAGAATCTAAGTCCTGAGAGTCTTCAAACAGTTCTTGAGGAAGGTACAAAACTTTTCAAACAGGGTCAGGGATTTGCTGATGCTGATATGCTTGACCTTCAAATACTTCTGAATACACCAACTGTAGGTGCCTCTGGTGCAGTATTCGGGGTACTTTTGGCTTTTGGAGTGCTCTTCCCAAATACCCAGCTGATGTTGCTTTTCCCTCCAATTCCGGTTAAAGCAAAATATCTTGTTACTTTCTACGGTGCCCTTGAGCTTTATCTGGCATTCTCCCAGCCCGGAAGTAACATTGCACATTTTGCCCATCTCGGAGGAATGTTGTTTGGCTACCTGATGATAAGATACTGGAGAAAAACAACTAACACATTATATTAATGGGGATCTGGGACGATATTAGGAAAACCTTCAGGAACGGGAGTAGCCTGACAAAATTGATATATATCAATATTGCTGTTTTTATTCTTTTTACAATCGTTGGAGTAATTGGCTTCTTACTTAATAATCAGACCATTACTGAGTCGACCATTAATATCTTTTCTGTCCCTTCAGCTCTTAATAGTCTGTTGCTGAGACCCTGGACATTAGCCACATATATGTTTGTTCATAAAGATATCTGGCATATACTTTTCAATATGCTCTGGCTCTACTGGTTTGGCAAGATCTTTCTTGAATATCTCGACCAGAGAAAGCTTGTAGCCGTATATCTTCTGGGAGGATTGAGCGGTGCAGTACTATATATTTTTTCTTTCAACGTATTTCCCGCCTTCGAAGGAGTAGTTGCAGAATCGATAGCCATAGGTGCCTCTGCATCAGTTATGTCAGTAGTAATTGCAATAGCTGCTTATGTGCCCGATTATAGTGTACAATTGTTCTTATTTGGCAGAGTGAAAATCAAATATATGGCTCTCGCAATCTTTGTTTTTACCTCTATAATGGATTTTTCAGTAAATTCAGGAGGAAAACTGGCACATATCGGAGGAGCATTCTTTGGTTACTTTTATACACTGAACTTAAGGCAGGGTAAAGATATGGGACGCAGCTTCAATAAAATGCTTGACTTTTTCGTGACACTTTTCAAACCGCGGAAGAAGATGAAAGTAACTCATAAAAAGGCTGCAAATGAATATGAATATAACAAAACTAAGGCTGAACATCAGACCAGAATAAATACAATACTCGACAAAATTTCAAAAGGAGGTTACGACAGCCTGACAAAAGAAGAGAAAGAGACCCTTTTTAAGGAGAGTCAAAAGAAAAACTGAATTGAGAAAAGTACTTTATAAGATTCTTCTGGCTGTAAATGCATTTTTTGCTTTTACACTTCTGATGTCATATCTGGCAGTTCACATAAATCCTGACGATTTTGCGTTTCCGGCTTTCTTTGGACTCTCATACCCCTATCTGCTTCTTATAAACATAATACTTGTAATATTATGGTCTACACTATTGAGATTTGAAGCTCTAATTTCTGTAATTGTAATTGCTCTGGGATTTAATCATTTTCTGAACTATATACAACTCTTTAAACCATCAGGTGACAAAACCGGCACATTTAAGTTAATGAGTTATAACGTTCATCTTTTTAACTACTTTGAAAGTAAAACGACCTCTGGTTCAGATAAACGCTTTCTTGAGTTCTTTACATCTCAAAAACCTGATATCCTGTGCCTGCAGGAGTTTTTTGTATTAGGTAGCACTGCCCAGGCTGAGGCCACTGTAAAAAACTCCCTGGGTGGAAAATATTATTCTCATGTTAAGGTTCTTGGAAGTGGTAAAAACAGATATTATGGCATTGCTACTTTCAGTCGATATCCAATAATTAAAAAAGGCGAAATCATTCATCCTGCCTCATCAAGTCTGACAATATATACCGATATAGTAATTCAAAAAGATACTTTCAGAATATATAACAATCATCTGCAATCTTTCAGGTTAAAGCAAATGGAAAGATCTCTTATTGAAGAGATTACAGCTGAAAACAAAGAGACACTCGGTGAAGTAAAGAGCTTGTCTGTCAGTCTTAAAAAGGGATTTGTGAGACGGGCATTGCAGGCTCAGGTTGTTAAAGATCATATTAATCATTCAAAATACCCGGTAATAGTTGCCGGCGACTTTAACGACACTCCGGTTTCGTATTCTTACAGAAAGATAAGGAAAGGGTTGAATGACTCGTTTGTAAATTCAGGATATGGAGCAGGATTTACCTATAAAGGGAACTATCCTCCCAACAGAATTGACTATATTCTTTATGATAACGCACTAACGAATAGTGTCTTTGAGATCAAAAAAGTAAGATATTCTGATCATTACCCAATAGTTGCCTACTTCAGAAAGAAGATCTAAAAGGGCAGTTTCCTGAAATCAACATTACCACCTGAAATTATAAGTCCGGCTTTCTTCCCCCTGAACTTTTCGGGATTTTCTTTAATTATTGCCAGCACAGTTGCCGATGATGGTTCAATAATTATCTTCATCCTCTCCCAAACAAGAAGCATGCATTCAATTATTGATTCTTCTTTAGCGGTAATTATTTCATCGACATTTTTTCTGATAATGGAAAATGTAAGCTCGCTGAGGGAGGTCAGAAGCCCGTCGGCTACTGTTAAAGGACTAACAGAAGGTGCTATCTTCCCTGTTGTAAATGAAATATATGCATCATTTGCGTTAAGCGGTTCAGCAGCTATTACCCTGATATTTTTATTAATACCTTTTACACATGTTGATGTCCCGCTCAAAAGTCCACCGCCGCCTACAGGCGCAATAACAATATCCAGATCCTCAACCTTTTCCAGCAACTCAAGAGCTGCTGTGCCCTGTCCACAAATCACATTTAAATTATCATAAGGATGAACAAGTGTTGCACCGGTTCTTTCAATTATAATACGAGTATTCTCTTCCCTCGCCTGCTGTGTAGGTTTGCAAAAAGTGATTTCGGCACCATACCCTGCGACAGCATTCTTCTTTACCACCGGAGCATTCTCAGGCATCACAATATTTGCCTTAACTCCGTTCATTCGTGCTGCAAGGGCAAGCGCAGCAGCGTGATTACCAGATGAATGTGTAACCACTCCTCTCTTTTTCTCCTCAGGAGTTAATGACAAGACAGCATTAGTGGCACCCCTGAATTTAAATGCTCCAACTTTCTGAAAGTTCTCACACTTGAAGAATAATTCACAGTTAAAATACTCATTCAATAATTTAGAGGTCAGTACAGGGGTCTTGTGTATAAAGGGCCTGATCCTGGAATGTGAAGATTTGATATCGGCAAGGGTTGGAAGTGTCATAATAGTTTTTTATTTCTGTATAAAAGTAAAAATTAATTATCGTAAAAAAGATTATGCATAGTATAAGAAAGAATAACAAAATGTAAATAAATTTGATACGTGTAGAATCAACTTAATTATTGAGCCGTATCATTGTAAAGTAAATTTTAAACTAACATAATTAATTATGAAAGAATTAGTAAGATGCAAGCCTTGTGGCTACGTTATGGAAGCCGATAAGTTAAAAGATGTCTGCCCAGCCTGTGGAATGCCAAGAAAAGCATTTGAGCCTTACAGGGAGAGGGTTGCCCTGAACAGATTATTCATTCTGAGCCTCGATCTTCACCCGATTGCCATTCACCTTTCTCAGACTTTTGTGTTTCTCATTCCGGCACTATTAGTTTTTACAAAGCTTTTCCCAGAAGCTCATAATGAACTATTTACACATGTATTGGTATTCTCTCTCTATGCATTCCCTTTAACTCTTGTTTCTGCTATTCTTACCGGAATTCTGGACGGACTATTCCGTTTTAAAACTCTTACTCCTCCTCTACTCAGGCTGAAAATTATATTCAGCTCTATTATCATAGTCCTGGCTACAGCTATGTTCTTTGTTGCGAAGGATGGCGATTATGGAATCGTGACTATACTTCTCAGCCTCGGCTGTCTGTTCTGTGCTGTCAGACTCGGTTTGCTCGGTAAGCACCTTATTGATGTTATCCTTCCGGGTTCTTACCCTGTTAAAAAACCGAAACCAGGTGCCAAACCAGAAGCTCAAATCCTTTAACCACAAAGGGGACACAAAGTTAAGCAGTAATAGTAAGTGCTTTGTGCCCTCTTAGTGAAAAACCTTTGAGTCTTTGTGGTTAAAAGAAACCTATCCGGCTCTCAATTATTATTTACCACTTCAATTTTGCTAATCTCTTCATCCCCTCAAGAACATTTTCATGGGTGGCAAATGATGAGAACCTGAAGTAGCCTTCACCTGAAGGACCAAAGCCCGACCCGGGAGTGCCAACCACATAGGCTTCATTAAGAAGTTTATCAAAGAGGTCCCACGATTTTATTCCCCTGCCTGAGTTTATCCATACATAGGGTGCATTTACTCCTCCATATACCTTAAATCCAAGTTTTGCAAGACTTTCCCGCAGCGTCCTGGCATTGTTCATGTAATAGTTGATCGTAGCCCTGACTTCTTTTTTCCCTTCCGGAGTAAATATTGCTGCGGCAGCTTTCTGAACAGGGTATGATACACCGTTAAATTTTGTTGTATGTCTTCTGAACCAGAGCTGGTAGAGTGATTTTTCTGTACCATCAGATGTTGTGGCAATAAGATTTTTTGGAATAACTGTATATGCACAACGGGTTCCGGTGAAACCAGCTGTCTTTGAAAAACTGCGAAATTCAATTGCCACCTCCCTTGCTCCTTCAATCTCATAAATTGAGTGAGGAACATCATTATCTGAAATATATGCTTCATAGGCTGAATCATAGAGGATTACTGCCTTGTTTTTAATTGCATAATCGACCCATTTCTTTAACTCTGTCTTGCCGGCTGTTGTTCCGGTTGGATTATTGGGATAACATAGGAAAATAATGTCAACTTTCTTTTTAAGAATCTCAGGAATAAATCCATTTTCAGCATTACAGGGCATGTAAACTAATCCGTCATAATAGCCATTTCCAAGATAAAGGCCGGTTCTTCCCGCCATAACGGTAGTATCAACATATACAGGATAAACAGGATCCTGCACGGCAATTACATTATTATGTCCAAAGATTTCAAGGATATTACCTGTATCACATTTTGAACCATCTGAAACAAAAATCTCATCAGCCTGAATATCAGCTCCACGCTCGTGGTAGTCGTTTTTTGCTATTGCCTCACGCAGAAAATCATAACCCTGTTCAGGACCATATCCTTTAAAAGTTTCTGTCCTGGCCATTTCTTCTACACCCTCATGAAAAGCACGAATGACTGTAGGAGTAAGCGGCTGTGTTACATCGCCAATTCCCATTTTAATTATTTCAGCCTGAGGATGTTCCTTCTGAAATTCACGAACCCTGCGACCGATTTCCGGAAACAGGTAACCAGCCTGAAGTTTGAAATAATTTTCGTTTATCTGCGCCATTTTTATACTTTTGTCGCAAATATATTAAAAGTTATTAGTCTGATTAAGCCAATGAATTACATTTATTCAAAAGTAAGCACCGAAAAGAACTTTTTTGGTAATACCAATCCTGTTGAATTAACCGAAAAATACGGAACTCCGCTATATGTTTACAACGAAAATATTCTCCGCAGCCGCTGCCGTGATCTTAAAGGGCTTATATCCTATTCAAATTTCACTGTAAACTATTCACCAAAAGCAAACGGGAACCTTGATCTCCTTAAGATCGTAAAGAGTGAAGGATTACGTGTTGATGCAATGTCGCCGGGAGAGATTTATGTAAACATGCTTGCCGGTTATAAGCCTGAGGAGATACTTTTCATAAGCAATAATGTCGGCGAAGATGAATTTAAATATGCTATAAATGCAGGTGTCAGGATCTCAGTTGATTCAGTTTCGCAGCTCGAGATGTTTGGAAGGCTAAACCCGGGCGGTAGTATAGCATTCAGGGTCAATCCGGGATTCGGAGCCGGACACCATGAAAAAGTGACCACAGCCGGACAGAATACCAAGTTCGGAATTGAGATGAGTCAGATTCCCGAAGTGAAAAAAATAATCGAAAAATATAAGCTGAAACTGATAGGTATTAACCAGCATATCGGATCTCTTTTCATGGATGGCGAAGCTTACCTTAAGAGCACAGGCAACATAATGGTAATAGCAAAACAATTCAATGATATTGAGTTTATTGACCTTGGTGGAGGTTTCGGAATCCCCTATAAAAAACAATCAGGCCAGTCGCGACTCGACCTTAAAGTGCTTGGCGGAAAGCTTACCGATCTGATAAATTCATTCGTGAAAGAATACGGAAAAAAAATAGAATTCAAGATTGAACCAGGCCGTTATATTGTAGCCGAATCATCCATTCTGCTTGGAAAGGTTCATGCAACCAAAATCAACTATGATGTCAAATATATCGGGACCGATCTGGGTTTCAACGTACTGGTTCGTCCAGTCATGTACGACTCACATCACGATATCGAGATCTACAGAGAAAATAACACCCCCTCACTGAAAGAGGAAACAGTAAGAATTGTCGGAAATATCTGTGAAACAGGTGATATAATTGCAAAAGACAGAAAGCTTCCGGAAATACTTGAAAATGACATTCTTGGTGTTCTCGACAGCGGTGCTTATGGCTATTCGATGAGTTCAAATTACAATAACAGGTTACGTCCGGCCGAGGTGCTTATTGATACCGATGGCAATCCCAGACTCATACGCAGAAGAGATACTCTAGATGACCTTGTCAGAAATTTTATACTTTAATTTCACTTTTATAACTCTATAATGGAAAGAAACAGTTTTGTTAAGATGCACGGACTGGGCAACGAGTATATTGTCCTGGACAGCAGTAACATAGATTTTCAACTCACCAAACAGGCTATAATCCGTCTTTGTAATATACACTTCGGTATCGGCTCAGACGGTATCGTGATGAAAGTACCATCTTCAAAAGCTGATTTTGGCTTCAGGGTCTACAATCCCGATGGTTCTGAAGCTGAAAAAAGTGGTAATGGCTTGCGCATTTTTTGCAAATATCTATTCGATTACGGCTTCTCAGCTAAACGAAAATTTTCGGTTGAAACTTTAACCGATGTAGTTTATGCTGACATAATAGAAGAGAAAGACGGGAAAGCAATGCTTATCCGTGTAGATATGGGGAAAGCTAAGTTTACATCGCGTGAAATCCCGGTTAACTCGGATCTGCCGGAATTCATCGGACAAAGAATTATAGCCGGTGATAAAGAATACGAAGTAAACTGTGTTTCGGTTGGCAATCCACATTGTGTTGTAATAAAGGAGGAGCTCGATGAAAAAGAGATC
>Ga0172368_10004777_pt1 | contig 15503 bp, 11 predicted proteins | sample Lak11m_FD_114540 | JGI IMG/M metagenome (GOLD analysis project Ga0172368, IMG submission 114540) | Freshwater microbial communities from Kabuno Bay, South-Kivu, Congo - kab_022012_11m | ecosystem: Environmental > Aquatic > Freshwater > Lake | place: Democratic Republic of the Congo: South-Kivu...
ACCGCATGTCACTTCGGCCTTTGCCGTCTTCGGTTATGCCGCCGGGTTTTATGTGGTCTTGCTGTTGCTGGAAAACTGGTTTGTGTTCCGTCCGCACATCGTCGCTCAGGCACAGCAAAGGACCGGGCCGCTGGGCTGGTTCTATCGCATCCTGACGCTGGGGTCCTATGATCTGTCCGAGAAGGCGATGCGCTACGACAAAAAATGGATCTTCGCCCTGGCGATCATTGGCATCCCGGGAGCGCATGGCTTGCATGGCTATGTGGGGTTTGTCTTCGGGTCGCTCAAGTCGCGCGAGTGGTGGTCCTCGGACTTGATGCCGCCGATCTTCCTCTTCTCCGCCATCATCTCCGGTGTGGCGTTGCTGATCGTCCTGTACACGATCTCATGCCGTTTGCGCAAGATCCCGGTCGATCTGGATTGCATGAAAGGCATGGCGTATACGCTGTGGGGCTTCATGCTGTTCGCCTTGCTGCTGGAGGCGGTGGAGTTTGCCAGTCTGGTGTATCGCGGCCGGGAAGGCATTGAGGTGATCCTGGAATACGTCAGGGGCCCGCTGATCATTCCGTTCTGGACCGTTCAAATCGGTATTTGCTCAATCATCCCCGTTTCCTGGCTGACGTTCATGATCTGGAAAGGTACCAAGGGCAACGCGCTGATCGCCGGCACGGTGGTGAGTGCCCTGCTGGTACTGGCCGGTGTGTTGATGATGCGCTGGAACGTGGTGATCGGCGGACAGGAAATCGCCAAGACTGGCAAGGGACTGCTGACCTATCACATGCCTTTCTTCGAAAGGGAGAGTGCCGTCACCGCGGCGGTGCTGCTGATCGCCCCCTTCGTTTTGCTTTCGGCCGCTGTGAGGCTGCTTCCGCCCTGGAATGATTCCGAGGCGCATCCATAGACCTTGCTTCACGCACAAGAACAAACCTTGCGGCGGTGGACAAAAGGCGAATCAACCGCCCCCTGATCCGTTAAGAACCAGGGGGCGAGGGCTGGGATTTCCGGGTGAAGCCTTCGATGTCCATATGCCGCCTAGAGCGGCGCCCGACTCGTCTCGGAGGCGTTTTCTGCGGCCAGCCACTGGCGCAGTTCCGTTTTGAGGATCTTGCCGTAATTGCTTTTCGGCAGCGCCTTGACGAAGCGGTAATGCTTGGGCCGCTTGAAGCGCGCAATATTCTTCAGACAGAGATCGTCAAGTTCGGCCGTGGCGACCGGTTGGCCATCCCTGGTGACGACGAAGGCGATGACTTCTTCGCCCCATTCCGCATGCTTGCGGCCGATCACCGAGACCTCCTCGACCGCCGGGTGCAACAGCAGAACTTCTTCGACCTCGCGCGGATAGATGTTCGAACCACCGCTGATGATCATGTCCTTGGAACGGTCCTTGAGCGTCAGGAAGCCGTCATCGTCCATGCAGCCCATGTCGCCGGTGAACAGCCAGCCGTCACGGATGGTGCTGGCCGTGGCTTCGGGATTGTTCCAGTAGCCGAGCATGACGCTGGGCCCGCGCACCAGCACTTCACCGATCTCGCCATTGGCCAGCGAGTTGCCATTGCTGTCGGCAACGCGGACCTCGACCAGGGTTTGCGCCACACCCACCGAAGCCAGGCGCGCGTCATAGCGCGGATGCCCGACGTTGGTGTAGTGATAGCGGCTCAGCACCGTGATGGTCATCGGACTTTCGCCTTGCCCGTAAATTTGCACGAAACAGTTGCCCATCACGCGCAAGGCATCGCGGATGTCTTCCAGGTACATCGGCCCGCCACCATAGAGGATGGTCTTGAAGCCGCTCGGATCGGCACCGGTCGCCTCGATATGATCCACCAGGCGCTTGACCATGGTCGGCGCGGCGAACAGCGAAATCGGCCGACGCACCTTGGCGAGCTCGATCAGCTCGGCCGGATCGAAGCCGCCCGAGGCCGGCACGGTGTGGCTCGAACCCGCGATCATGTGGGGAAACTGCAGCATGCCGGAAGCATGGGAGATCGGCGCGGCATACACCACGCTGTCGCCGGCCGCCGGCAGGTCGATGTCGGCGCACATGCAGGAAATCATGGTCAGCAGGTTGCCGTGCGAAATCATCACGCCCTTGGGCCGCCCCGTCGTGCCCGAGGTGTAGAACAGCCAGGCCAGCGTGTCGTTGTCGCAAGCATCGACAACGGTGAGCGGATCGATCCGATAAAGCTGCTCATAAGCCGGCGTACCCGGTGTGATCACCACGCGCAAGTCCGGGATATCCGCCAGCAGCGGCATCAGTGAATCGGCCAGATCCGCCGAGACGAACAGCAGCGATGCGCCCGAGTCGCGCAGGATGTATTCGGCTTCCTTGGGATGCAGCTTGGCATTGATCGGCACCACGGCCAAGCCGGCATACCAGCTACCGTAAAGCGCTTCCAGGTATTCCGGATTGTTGGTCATGAACAGCGCGACGCGATCGCCGCGCTGCAGATTGTGACGACGCAGCAAGGATGCCCCGATGCAGCCGGCGCGGTGCGCCAGTTCGCGGTAATCGCAAACCAGTTGCTCGCCGAAGTACAAAGCCGGCCGCTCGGCATAAGCCTTGCCCGAGCGGGCCAGTAGTTGACCGACGTTCATGCCAAACACTCCCGACAGTAATGCAGTTCAGGCATTCCTTGCCTGCTCCAGTTCCCTGACACGCTGCTCCAACTGGGCGATGCGCACATCGCGCGGATTCGGCATGTAGATCGACTCGATCGCATCGGCGCTCATGCGGCGACGCGGCACGCCGCCGTAAGGACCGGCATAGATCACCTCGCGCTGGTTGCCCCAGCAGCCGTAGAAAGGCAGATTCGCCGGCGGCTCGGCGACGTTCCATTTCTTGATGAAGTCCTTGAATGGCACCCCGCGCCTCTTGCGCGCCGCCCGCTCCGCCTCGCGCGCCTTGGCGGTGGCTTCGCGATCCAGCAAGAGCGTGTCGGGGTTGTACACGATGCAGTACACGTCGCGCGCCGTCTCATGCGAGATCAAGTCTTGTTCGAGGTCGGCGATCACCAGGTCCGGATCGCGTTCGAGGACGTCGCCATAGCCCCCGCCTGCGCCCTGGGTGATCATGTAGAGTTCGCCGCGCTTGGCGATCTCGAACTGCAGCCCGGTGTGGTGCGTGGTATAGCTGGCGCCGGGAAATGGGCGCTTGTTCATGATGTCGACGATGGAAAAATCGAACTTGCGCGGGTCGGACTTCAAGACATCGAAAACATCGACGCCCTTGACCTTGCACAGCGGATAGGCCGGCGCACCGTAGCCACCGAACAGTCCCGGCACACTGCTCATCTTCGAGCCGATGCAGCAGGTCATGAAACCCCACAGCGGACTGCCCAGGCTCGAAGCGATCATTTCGTAACCCTGACCGCCGCGATACTTGCCGAAAGACTGATTGTCCCGCATCAGTTTCTTGCTGACGATCTGTACGAAGGGCACTTCCTCCTCGTTGAACTCCTGCTCGCCGAGGTCGGCCATGGGCGCAAAGATCGGCGCGATGGCATGCTCGCCGTCGCGGTCGGAGCGTGCGCCGCCGCCCATGCCGTTGAGGTCGGCGCAGAGGTTGCCGACCATTTCGTTGTGCTGGGTGATGCCGCCCCAGATGAAGGTGCGGATCATGTTGTGCCACGGCGCAATCAGCTTGGAGAATTTTTCCGGACAGCCGTACATGAATTTTGCAACGGCCAGCTGGGTCGCCGTGAATGCCGGGAAGAAGGTCATCATGCTCTGGGCATTGGGTGTCTGGTAGGAAGAGCACAGGGTCGACTTCGGATCGACGATCACCCTGATCGGCGCGAACACCGCCTGGTTGCGCGGCAGGTCGGGCCAGACGAAGACCAGGAAGAGCTGTGCCAGCATGCCTTTCAGCGAAGACAGCAAGGTATTGTTGCAGCGGTTGGCGAACTCTGGGCTGGAACCGCGGAAATCGCAGATTAATTCGTCGCCCTTCTTGCGCATCTCCAGGGTGATCTTCACCATGACGTTTTCGCGCAGGGTCGAGTCGGCAATCACCATGCTGCGCACCGTGCCATCCGGCCATTCGGAAATGCGCCGCGACACTTCCGCCTTGCAGTCCTCCAGTCCCTTGCGCAGCGAAGCGATGAAGGCATCGATGCCGAATTCCTCGATGGTCGCCAGGACGCGTTCTTCCATGCGCCGGCAGGCGAACAGCTTGGTTTTCATGTCCTCGAACTGCAGCTTGGGCTCGCGCGTCGAGTTCTGCAGGAAGGTGACCAGGTCTTTCTTCAGTTCGTAGTTCTCGACCACCTTGAAGGGCGACATCTTGAGCCCTTCTTCATACACCGACTCCGCCAGGGAGGGCATCCCGCCCGGCTCGATCGCGCCGTTCTCGCCTTCATGCACCGTGGCGCCGGCCCAGGCGACCAGCTTGCCCCTGTGGAAAATGGGCAGGATCAGGCTCTGGTCGGTATTGTGGATGTTGCCATAGCGCGCATCGTTGTGAATGAAGCCATCGCCCTGGCGGATGCTGACGGTGGGTTCGCCGGCCCAGTACTTGTTGATGAACTTGACCGGGTGATGCACCAGCGAGGCAAACAGCAGTACGCCGCCGGCGCTGCAGACGCCGAGGTCGCCGCTGGCGGTGAACACGCCGGTAATCAGGTCGCCCCACTTTGCCCCCGGTGCCGCACCCATCTGCTCCAGCATTTCGAAGGATTCGTTGGCGCCGGCCTGGAGCCGGTCGCGCACCAGGGCCTGCACCGCGGGGTCGATGTTCTTCTTCAGCGCCGCTTCTTCCATCTCGCTGCGTGGCGAGATGTCATGCTCAAGCATGATCTCGGGGTCAGGCCCGAGGAAGAGCACGTTGTCCGCAAGGAACTGGTCGATCAGCATCTGCTCGCGATCCGCCACTTCCGATTTTTCCATTTTGCCCATAATTCTTCTCCGTTCAGTTGGCTGAGACCGTTGTGTCTTGGCCGTTGTGTCTTTCTAGTGAGCTACCTTGGCTTTGCCGCCCAGTTTTGGCATGTCCACGCCGACGCGCACGAACCATGCCGCGCCGTGCTCGCCGATCTCGACGCGCCAGCCCGGCTCGACCAGGTAGGTGGTGGTTGCCGAGATAATCACGGCCGGCCCGAACACTTCGGTGCCCACGGCCAGGCTGACGTGGTCGTAAGTCAGCGTCTCCAGCGGTTCCTTGTGGCCAACGAAATAGCACTTGCGCGATCCGGTCGGCTGCGGCGGCGTTTTGGTGGCGCCAGAAGGAACGATGTTGCTGAGATTGACCGTTTCGAGCTGAACGTAGCTCTGCACGCGAATGGTGTTGATGCGGATGCCGGCTTCGGGCGCCTCGCTGCCCCTGCCGAAGCGATTACCGTAGTCCACCGAGAACTGATTGATGATCGCCATCACATCATCCATTCTTTCCAGACGCATCTTCGGCGCGACCACCGTGGTTTGCGCCAGCTGGTTGCCATAGCGCAGGTCGAGTTCGAGGTGGTGGCGGATATCCTCGCGCCTCATGCCCTGGCGCAACAGGTCGAGACGGCCGGCCTCTTCGAGCTCCTCGACCATGGTGTTGAACGCCTTGTAATCGTTGTAGAGCTTGCGCGTGTTGCTGTCGAACAGCCACATGAACAGGGAACGCTCGTGGATATGCAACTGATGCATGTTGCCGGCGCCGACGGCCGAGAACACCGAACAGAACGGCGGCACCAAAATCCGGTCGATGCCGATCTGGTTGGCGATGCCGCAGCCGTGCAGGGGGCCGTTGCCGCCGTAGGCGAGCAGCGTAAAGTTGCGCGGATCGTAGCCGTGGGCGCGCAATTCGGTGGCGATGCCGTTGGCCATGTTGGCATCGACGCGGCGCTTGACCATCAGCGCGGCCTCATACACCGTGCAATCGATCTCGTCGCAGATTTCTTCCTCAAGCACCTGCTTGGCGCGCGCCACCTTGAGCTTGATCGCGCCGGCGGCGTAGTTGTCGGGAGACAGGTAGCCGAGCAGCAGATCGGCATCGGTGACGGTCGGCTTCAAGCCGCCGCGGTCATAGCAGGCGGGGCCCGGATCGGAGCCGGCGCTGGTCGGCCCGACCTGCACCGTGCCGTACATCCGGTCGTAGCGGACGATCGAGCCGCCGCCGGCACCCAGTGTCACCAGATGGATCATCGGCACCGAAACCATCCAGCGCTCGATCACCGGGTTGAAGTCATAGTGCTTGACCCCGCCCTCGACCACCAGGCCGATGTCGAAGCTGGTGCCGCCCATATCGGTGCAGATCACGTTGCCAAGGCCGGCCTCCAGGGCCAGGTGCTCGGAAGCGCTGACGCCCGCCACCGGACCGGAATGGATGGTCTGCAGCGCATCCGTCGAATTCAGCTGGGCCATGCCGCCGGAATTGTGGATCACCAGCATCGGCTTCTGGTAGCTCGATTCGCGCAGGTTGAGCTCCAGCGAGGAGAGGCCGTGGTACATCACGTCATGCAGGAAGGCGTCGACGATGGCCGAGGAGGTGCGCACGTATTCGCCCTTGCGGCCGGCCACCTTGTGCGACATGATGATCGGCATGGCACCGAGCAGATGCTCCGGGTATTCCTCAAGCAGGACTTCCTGGACGCGGCGCTCGTGCGCCGGATTGACCACGGCGTTGACCAGGGCCACCACGAAGGACTGCGCGCCGCGGTCGACCAGGTCGCGGATCTTCTCGCGCAAATCGTCCTCGTCGAGCTCCATGAGGACGTTGCCGACCGCATCCATGCGCTGGCGCACGCCGGCGATCATCGGAATCGGTACCAGCGCATCGGGGCGGCAAGCTCCGGGCAGGTCCTGCTGGGAACGCGGATCCAGACCTTCGCCGTAGCCGCGGCCACGCGACAAGGGCACGGAACTTTCGAATCCGGCGGTAACCAGCAGCGCCACCTTCGGTCCCTTGCGCTGAATCAGCACATTGGTGCCAAGCGTGGTGGCATAGCGCACCGAATCGACTTGCGACAGAACATCGAGCATCTCCAGATTGAGCTTGGTGCAACCCGCCTGCAAGGCTTCGCGAAAACCCAGCGCGAGGTTGTGGTGAGTGGTCAGCGCCTTGGATTCGATGTAATGCTCGTCCCACACCATGAAGCAATCGGTGAAGGTGCCCCCAATATCAACGGCGACTCTTTTCATCTCAGCGATCTCCGTTTTTGCTGTGTCCGTGGGTATGCGCCCGGCCACCATGTGAATGGGCGTGGTAATCGACACCGGCCGGCTCCGGGCCGGCGATCTTGGTCAGATCGATCGGCGGACGGTTAGCCCACTGCTTCTTCATGGCGTCGATATCGAATTCCATATCGTTGAGCGGCGGATGCCCGGGCGGCAGATATTCCACTTCGATCATCGTGCTGCACTCGGGGCAGTAGTACTCGACGATCTGCATCCAGGTCGCATCCGGCGCGAAGGTGAACTCATAGGCAGGATCCAGGATCGGCTTGTGAATCTCGCGCGGATCGCGCGCATGCACCAGCAAGCCTTCCTTGTAGGGTCGGCGCGCGGAACCAAGCGCGAGGTTGCAGACGCGGCAATGCCACAACTCCTTGTCGAGGTCGATTTCCAGATATTCCGTCATCGGCACTTTCATTTCTTCTTGCTCCCGTTATTGGCATTGCCTGCGCCTTGACGCTGCAGCACGATGTCGTGGTTGTTGTTGATGGCGAATTGCCAGTCCTTCGGTACCTGGCAGGTGAAATACTCTTCCTCGATGATCGCCGGGCCGACGCCATAGTCGCCGGACTGCATGTCTTCGAGGCGGTAGAGTTGCAGCGCGCCGCGCTTGCCTCCCGGCTTGGCTGCGCTATGCTCTTTGCCGTCGAGAGACTTCATCGAAAAATGCGGGATGCGCTTGGTGGCGCGGACTTCCGCGCGGGGGTGATCGGCGGCGGCGATACCTGACGGCAAGGACGTATCGGTGAGACGGTGGGAGGCCTCCACGCCCTTGCGGGTGTAGTTGATAGCGCTCTCAACGCTGCATTCGCTGATGTCGAAGCCTTCCGCGAACATGTCGCGGCGCACCCGCGTCATCAGGGTATTCAGTGTGTTCCCCAGGCCCTTGCTCGAGACCTCGGCGAGCGCCCCGTCATAGACGTGAGCGATGTCGCTGAAGCCGATGCCGAAGGCGCTGAAGACCGCCGCCAGGCGCGGCACGATGATTTCCTTGATACCCAGTTGCTCGGCCACGCCACCGGCCGAAATCGGGCCGGCCCCGCCAAAGGCCAGCAGCGTGGTGCCCGCCGCATCCTTCAGGTGCGGCTTGATCGCGCCGGCAATGCGCGACTCATAGGCGCTTTCCATTTTCTTGAGCGCCTCTTCCAGGCTCACGCCAAGCGGCTTGGCCACGTTCTCTTCGATGGCCGCCTGGGCGCGCGCGGCATCCAGCTTGAGATTGCCGCCAAAATAGGAATCGGCATCGAGCACGCCCAGCAGCAGATAGGCGTCGGTGATCGTCGCCTGACGCCCGCCGCGCCCGAAGCAGGCCGGTCCCGGCGTGCTGCCGACGCTTTCCGGACCGATCGCGATCTGGCCCTTTTCGACCCGAAACACCGAACTGCCGCCGGCGCCGAAACTCTCCACGTCGCTCAGCGGAAAGGAGATGCCGATCGATTCGAGAAGTCCCCAGCGCCGCTCCTTGATCGTCGCATTCTCGACCAGGCCGATGTCGGTGGTGGTGCCGCCAATGTCCATCGCCACGACGGCCTTGCGCCCGTAATGCAGGGCGATGGCCTTGGTGCCTTCCATGCCGCCGCGCGGCCCCGACCCCCAGGTCTTGAGGGCAATGCACTTGGCGACGCGCGACGAAGTGCCATCGTTGCCGAAGATCAGCAGTGGATTCTTGGTGCGGTGCTCACGCAGCACGTTTTCGGCGTTGTAGAGGAAGCGCTCCATTGCCGGATGCAAAAAGGAATTGAGCAGGCTGCTCCAGGTGCGGCGGGCCGAATCGTGGTCGTCCGACAGCTGATGCGAGTATAGGATCGGCACGGCACCGAGCAGATGGCGCGGATAGCGCAGCAAGGTCACGCGCTTGGTGCGCGCCTCGTCGGCCACCAGGTTATCACCGCCCAGGCTCACCACGATGCGGTTGGTACCGCGCGAAATGAGGTCATTGACGGCTTGGGTAATGCTGGACTCGAACGGCTCCCCATCGAGGTCGAGATCAATGCTGCCGATGCGATCGCCGACGATGGCCTCGAACAGTTCCTGCTCGTCGTTGTTGCGGATCAGGTTCTTGACATCGCTGCTCTTGGCGACGATCAGGCCCAGGCGGGGGCCGACACGTTGCACCACGGCATTGGTGCCTTGCGTCGTGGAATAGCGGATGTAATCGACCTCTTCGAGCAGCGTGGCGAGCTTGGCTTCGCCGTAGATCTTGCGCGAAGCTTCGCGCAGTACTTCGACGAAGCACTTTGTCAGATCGTGGGGAGTGGTGAGCGTTTTGGCGTGAAACACTTTGGTGCCGTAAATCACGCAGGCATCGGTAAGTGTGCCGCCGTTATCAATGCTGACTAACATTGCCATGGTAGTGGACCTATCTGTAATGAGCACCGACTCTGTGCCGGAAAGTTGGAAAAATCCCTGCTTCGGGGATTCGTTGTTTGTATCGATTATTCCGCGAGGCCACCAGCCGCACAATTAGGGCGCGCACCACAGCAATGTAGGGTTAACCCTTTGGAAGCGCCGCAGCAACGGAACTCAGGAGGTGATTTACGCCGATTGCACGTGCTTGAGCACCTGCTGCAGCAGTTCGGCGAACGACGCGGCGCCCATCTTGCGCATCAGCCGGCTGCGATGCGCCTCCACTGTCTTGTGGCTGATGCCCAGTTCGCGAGCAATCAGCTTGTTGCTTTGACCGTCGACCACGCGTTCGAGAATTTGACGCTCGCGCAAGGTCAGCATGGCGAGCTTGGTTGAATACTCATCGAGCTGCTTGCGCTGGCTGCGATTGGCCTTGTCCAGCGCCAGCGCCTGCCGCACCCGGTCGAGGAACTCTTGGTTGTTGTATGGCTTCTGCAGGAAGTCGAAAGCGCCGCCCTTCATCGCGCGCACCGTCAGCGGCACATCGCCGTGCGCCGACAGGAAGATGATCGGGATCGTCGCACCGCTGCGATTCAGGATATCCATCAGCTCCGGGCCGCTGATCCCAGGCATGCGCACATCGAGCACCAGGCAGCCGGCGCGGTCGGGCGTATAGCGGCTGAGGAAGGCTTCGGCGCAATCGAAGGTTTCGATACGCAGCCGGATCGACTCCAGCAGGAAGCGCAGCGACTCGCGCAAGACGCTTTCATCGTCGACGATGAAGACGGTCTGTTCGGCTTCGCTGCTCATCGCTTACTTCTCCGCTGGCAGCGTAAAACGGAAGGTGGTGCCGCCGAAACCGTTACTTGCAGCGGTCAGGCGTCCGCCATGCGCTTCCACGATGGAGCGGCAGATCGCCAGGCCGAGGCCGAGCCCGTCGGGCTTGGTGGTGAAGAACGGATTGAAGATTTTTGCCAATTCCTTCTTTGAGACGCCCGTTCCACGATCGGCGACGCTGATCTCGATCCAGCGGCGCTGGTCCCATTTGGTCGTCACCTCCAGCTGGCGCTCCGACTCGGCGGTATCGTGCATGGATTCGATGCCGTTCTTGAGCAGATTGAGCATCACCTGCTTAATCTCAAGGGGGTCGCTACGCACTTCCGGCAGATCTTCGCTCAACGACAACTGCATGGCAACGCGATACTGGCGCCGCTCGGAATCGAGAAAGCCGACCATCTCCCGGATCAGCGCATTCAGGTCGGTCGCCACGTTTTCCGGATCGGAGCGCCGCACGAACTGGCGCATGTGCTTGACGATGGCGGAAGCCTGTTCGGCATGCAGGATGGCCTGCGTGATGGCCGAATGGAACAGGGCCGGATCGTACTCGGCCGACTTGAGGCGCAACTCGCAGCCATGCAGGTAGTTGAGCGTGCCGCTGAGCGGCTGGCCGAGTTCGTGGGCAAGCGTCGCCGCCATCTCGCCCATCACGTTGAGCCGGGACACATGGGCCAGTTCGGCGCGGCGCTGGCGGTCCAGCTCTTCCATGCGCTTGCGCTCGGTAATTTCGACATGGGCGATCACCACGCCATGCCCCTTGACCGGGATCGGCGCGGCGGTCACGCTGAACCAGCGCACGCGCCCGCTGCTTGGCCGCACGCCGAGTTCGACATCGGCCACGACGCGCTGCTCGCGGAGTGCCCTGACACTGGGCAGTTGCTCGTGACTCACCAGCGAGCCGTCGCTATGAATCAGTTCCAGGGAGGGAATCTTGCCGCCTCCCAGCAAGGCCGCCGTCAATGAGCGTGAACCGCTGCGCCCGAGCGCCTGATTGACCTCGGTCACATGGCCGTGATCGTCGGTGATGGAAATGCCGATCGGGAAAGTCTCGAACAGCACGCGGTATTTCTCTCGACTGGCGAGCAGCTCCTCCTCGGTTTTCCTGCGCAGCGCGATTTCCGCGCGCAGCGCATCGTTGGCTTCACGCAGCTCGCGCGTTCTGTCCTCGACCTGATGTTCGAGTTGCTCGCGCGCCTGCAGCAAGGCCGCTTCGCTGGCCTTGCGCTTGCTGATGTCCTGGAAGATGACGACCGCGCGGCGGCGCGGATTGTCCGGATCGAGGGGCTTGAGGTCGGCATTGCACCAGAAGGTTTCGCCGCTCTTGCGCACCATCACACGCTCGTCGGAGTACGAGCCATGAGTGCGCATGTACTCATAGCCGATGTTGCCGCGGCGCTCGTACTCCTCGTCCGAGGGATAGAGAATGCGGACGCTCCGGTTGTTCAGCTCACCCGGGCCATAGCCAAAGATTTCCTCGAAACGGCGGTTGCAGCGGATGATGACGCGCTCGTGCACCATGCCGATGCCGACGATGGCGTTGTCGAACATCAGGGCATGTTCGGCCAGCGCTTCCTTGAGATAATCAGGCTGCTCGGACTTCCGCCGCGGGATCTTCGTCCTGTCCGGCCCTGGCGTTATTCCGCCAGCACGCACTCAATTACTCTTGCGCTCAACGCACGATGAAAACATCGTAGCGCACGTAGCCGCCCGGACCAAGCTTCAGCTCGACCAACTTGTTGACGGCCTGAACACCGTTGAGCCAGGCGTATTTCTCCGACGACGTCTGGAAGGTTGGCGCGGAAATAAAATACGGCACATCCTTGCCGGTCATCGCTTCGCCCTTGGCCATGCGCTCGGCGCTTTCCTTGGTGTGCTGCATGATGCCGTTGTAAGTCAGGTAGATGTAGGCATTGTCGTCGGTCTGGATCATCGCCCGCACATCGAGACGCATTGCGCCGGAAGGCATGATGCGCAGCCAGTCGGCGCCGGGAGGAACGAACTTGCCGTTGATCTTCGGCCCCTTGACCCAGCCGCCGGCAGGCACATTGACCACCATCAGCGTAGCGTCGACGGCGATCGGCGGATCGAGCTGCGCCTGGTAGGTCATCAGGTACTCGGTCTTGATTTCCACGGTTTGCGCTTGCAGGGGCGCCGCAAGGCAGGACAATACAACTGCCGCAATGCCGGCGACATATCGATAGGCGCGTGACTTCATTTTTCCTCCCTGGCTGGTTTTGAAATGCGACGGTATTCTAGTGCAGCGAAACTTTTCCTGGCGCGACCGACGATGCTCAGCAAACCTCAAACAGGCCTGCTGCACCCATGCCGCCGCCGACGCACATGGTGATCACGACATGGCGCACGCCGCGCCGCTTGCCTTCGATCAGCGCATGCCCGACCAGCCGGGCACCGGTCATGCCATAGGGATGGCCGATCGAGATGCCACCACCATTGACATTGTATTTTTCCGGATCGATGCCGAGCTTGTCGCGGCAGTAAAGTGCCTGGCAGGCAAAGGCCTCGTTCAATTCCCAGAGGCCGATGTCGTCGATTTTCAAGCCATGCAGTTTGAGTAGCTTGGGCACAGCATAGATCGGCCCGATGCCCATTTCTTCCGGCGCCGTGCCACTCACCGCTATGCCGCGATAAATCCCCAGCGGCTGCAATCCGCGCCGCTCTGCAAGCTGCGCATCCATCAGGACACAGGCCGAGGCGCCGTCGGAAAGCTGACTGGCATTGCCGGCGGTGATGCTGCCGCCTTCGATCACGGGCTGCAGGCCCGCCAGCGACTCGGCGCTGGTCTCCGGCCGGTTGCCCTCGTCTTTCGCCAGGGTCACTTCCCGATAACCGATTTCCTTGGTTTCCTTGTTCGCCACTGCCATGGTCGTAGTGATCGGCGCCAATTCCCGATCGAAGCGACCCTCGCTTTGCGCCCTGGCGGTACGCTGCTGCGAAGTCAGGGCGTAGGCGTCCTGCGCTTCGCGGCCGATGCGATATTTCTTGGCGACGTTCTCGGCCGTCAACAGCATCGGCATGTAGGCGTGCTCGGCGTGCACCATGACGTTCGGATCGCGTTCCTGATGCCACCACTCCATGTAACGATTCTGTACCGCCGAGATATTGTCCTGGCCGCCGGCGACAACGACGGCCATGCCATCGACCATGATCTGCTTGGCGGCCGTGGCGATCGCCATGAGGCCGGACGAGCATTGACGGTCGATGGTCTGTGCGCCCACGGTGACCGGCAAACCGGCCGCCAGCGCCGCATAGCGCGCCACGTTCATGCCGCCGGTTCCCGCGGTCAGCACGGTACCGACGATCACATCGTCGATTTCATCGGCCGCCACGCCGGAGCGCTGCACGGCATGCCGGATGGCGTGCCCCATCAGGGTGGGGGACTTGGTGTTGTTGAGCGAGCCGCGGAATGCGCGGCCTATCGGCGTGCGCGCGGTTGAGACGATCACTGCATCTTTCATTTTGTGCTTTCGCTTGTATCGAGGTTGAACGTTCCGCTTACATCCAGCTCAGCGCCTGACCGCCATCCACGGCGATCACGGCGCCGGTCATGTAGCGTCCGGCGTCCGAGGCCAGCAGCAGGGTCACGCCATCGAGGTCTTCCGGCTTGCCGAAGCGCCGCTGCGGGATGCGTTCCAGCACGCTCTTGTCCATTCCCGTCGAAACGAACAGGTCATGCATTTCGGTCTCGAAATTGCCCGGACAGACCACATTAACCCGGATCCCCTTGCCGGCGAGTTCCAGTGCCATGATCTTGGTCAGGTGGATCAGCCCCGCCTTGGCCGCGGCATAACTCGACATCATCCCCGCAGCGCGCAAGCCGGCTGTGGACGCGACATTGACGATCGAACCCCGCTTGATTCCGGCCATGCGCCGCGCCGCCTCCTGTGCCACGAGAAAAGCGCCCTTGAAGTTGGTGTCGAGGATGCGTGATATTTCGGCTTCTTCCTGCTGCAGAAATTTGCTGGCATAGACGATGCCGGCATTGTTCAGGAGCACGTCGACCGGTTTGCCGAACTTCGCCTCCGCCGCATCAAAGGCGGCCGCGATGGTTTCCGTGCGGGTCACATCGAGCGGCACGGCATGCGCGTTATGGCCCTGTGCCGTGAGTTCCGCAGCCGCAACATTGACCTTGTCGACACGCCGCGCCGCCAGAACGACGCTGGCGCCGGCCCGCGCCAGCGTTCCGGCCAGATGCAGGCCGAGGCCGCTGGAGGCTCCGGAAACGAAGGCCACGCGGCTCTTCAGGGAGAATAATTCCTCGACCGACATGCTCCGTGCCGTTTCAATTCAGCGGGCGCTTCAGCCAGTGCGCATAAAACGCCTCGAGATCCGGCTGGAAGGAATGGACGATCGGATAGCCGGGTGGCACCGCCTCGATCTCAAGCAGGGTGCCGTCGAGCGGATCGTAGTATTCGCGCAGTTCCATCCACTTCGGGTCGGCATGCATCAGGGCCGGATAGATTTCCCGATAGGACTCGTCACTATCGCGCACGAAAATTTTTGCCTTGAGCTTCCAGTTCTCGCGGTAGTCGCCGAACTCGAAACCGCTGCTGCTCTTGGTGACGATGCTGCCATCCGCCTTCTTGACGATGAACAGATGCGGTCCCAGCGGCAGCAGGATCTTTTCCTGCCAGGTCTGTTTCTTTTGCAGGACTGCCACATATTTGTCAAAACGATCCGGATCCTTGTAGTTGCTCATCATTTCCTTGAGCATTTTCCAGGGCAGCTTGCCGTCGACCAGATCGGAGATCACTTCTTGGGTGTAGTTGGCCATGTTGGTTTTCCTTTGCTAGCGATTGATAGTCTCAGGTCGGTTTTCAGCTCAGTTTTTCATTAACTGAGTGCCCAGTCGGCAGGCAGTCCCCAGAATTTGCGGTACTTGTCCGCCCAGGGCTTCGACAGGCTCATGCTCGACCGATACATGTCGCGCACGGCGGAGTAGTACTCGCCTTTCTTCACGCGCGGCTGCTGCTGCTTGATCCAGTCCACCACCGGCTGGCTGCGTGCCAAACGCTGCTGGCGGATCTCGGCGCGCCTCGCCGCGGTGGCCTTGGCATCGAGCTGCCACTTGCCGTCGGCGCCGCGCTTGGCGATCACGCCATAAGCGGAACTGGCGAAACGTTCCAGCAGCAGGTCGTCGTTGAGAT